>Ga0326726_10001166_pt1 | contig 24498 bp, 22 predicted proteins | sample MHFenrmetagenome_2_FD_207603 | JGI IMG/M metagenome (GOLD analysis project Ga0326726, IMG submission 207603) | Lab enriched peat soil microbial communities from Michigan Hollow, Ithaca, NY, United States - MHF15MN | ecosystem: Environmental > Terrestrial > Soil > Wetlands > Peat | place: USA... | reverse complement strand
CTTGACCGCCGCATCCATCGTCAGCCACTGAGGTGCCGGGTGTTTGCCTGCGATCACGACGTTGACGTAATGGCGGCTGCGGAGGCAATGGTCCATCACCGACAGCAGGCAGTTGGCATCCGGCGGCAGGTACACACGCACAACCTCGGCCTTCTTGTTCACCACGTGGTCGATGAAACCGGGATCCTGGTGGGTGAAGCCGTTGTGGTCCTGGCGCCAGACATGCGAGGCGAGCAGGTAGTTCAACGAGGCGATCTTCCGCCGCCAGGGCAGGTGCGACGTCACCTTCAGCCACTTCGCGTGCTGGTTGAACATCGAATCGACGATGTGGATGAACGCCTCGTAGCAGTTCAGGAGTCCATGCCGCCCGGTGAGCAGGTACCCCTCCAGCCAGCCTTCGCATTGGTGCTCGCTGAGCACTTCCATCACGCGCCCGGTGGGCGCGAGAAACTCGTCGTTGGGCGCGGTCGCAGCGTCCCACTGGCGTTCGGTGGCTTCGAAGAGCGCCTCCAGGCCGTTGGACATCGTTTCATCAGGGCCGAAGACGCGGAAATTCCGCTGGGCATCGTTCAACTTCGTGACGTCGCGCAGGAAACGTCCGAGCACATGCGTGTCGCCGATACCTCGCACGCCGGGCGAGGCGACATCGACCGCGTAGCTGCGGAAATCCGGCATCCGCAGGTCGCGGAGCAGCATGCCGCCGTTGGCGTGCGGATTCGCGCCCATGCGCCGGCCGCCTCTCGGCGCAAGTTCGGCCAGTTCCGGCTTGAGGCGGCCTCGCTCGTCGAAGAGCTCCTCAGGCCGGTAGCTCCTCAGCCAGTCTTCCAGCAACGCGAGGTGTTCGGGATGGGTGGCCGGGTCGGACAGCGGTACCTGGTGCGACCGGAAAGTGCCTTCGACCTGCCGGCCATCGACGATCGTCGGCCCGGTCCAGCCCTTGGGCGAATTGAGGACGATCATCGGCCAGCGCGGACGTGTGAGGTCGCCCTTCGCGCGCGCGTTCTGCTGAATCTCCCTGATCTTTTCGACGACGATATCAAGCGCCGTCGCCATAGCCTCGTGCATCCGCGCGGGCTCGCGACCCTCCACGTAGTACGGCGTCCACCCGTACCCGCGGAGCAACTGGTCCAATTCCTCGCGGGTGATGCGGGCGAGGAGAGTCGGGTTGGAAATCTTGTAGCCGTTGAGATGCAGGATCGGCAGCACCGCGCCGTCGGTCGCGGGATCGAGGAACTTGTTCGAGTGCCACCCCGTGGCGAGCGGCCCCGTTTCCGCCTCGCCATCGCCGACGACGCAGGCGACGATGAGACTGGGATTGTCGAACACTGCGCCGAACGCATGGCTGAGCGAATACCCCAGCTCGCCGCCCTCATGAATCGAGCCTGGACACTCCGGCGAGACGTGGCTGGGAATGCCTCCCGGAAACGAGAACTGAAGAAAGAGCTTCCGGAGTCCTGCTTCGTCCTGGCTGATGTCGGGATAGACCTCGCTGTACGTGCCTTCGAGGTACGTGTTGCCGACGACGGCCGGGCCGCCGTGGCCGGGGCCGGAGACGTAGATCATGTCGAGGTCGTATTTCCTGATGACGCGGTTCAAGTGGACGTAAATGAAGTTCTGCCCGGGCGTCGTGCCCCAATGTCCGAGCAGCATGTGCTTGACGTCCGCGAGCACCAGAGGCCGCTTCAATAGCGGATTGTCGTACAGATAAATCTGGCCGACCGACAGGTAGTTGGCCGCGCGCCAGTAAGCATCGATCCGGTGGAGCAGCTCCGGCGTGAGTGTGGTTGTCATGACTTACATGGTCCGCGTGGACCCCAGTTTGAGGAGGTGAGCGACGGAGCGCGCGATCATCAGCGCTTCGTCCGTGCGGATGATCCGTACCCTCACACGACCAGCGTCCGTCGAAATCAGCGGGGCATTCCTCGCATTGCGCGTACGGTCGAGTTCGATGCCGAGAAAAGTGAGGCCGGCGGCGATTCGTTCCCTGATGAGCGGTGCATTCTCGCCGATGCCTCCTGCGAAGACGAGCGTGTCCAGTCCACCGAGTACCGAGGCGAACGAGCCGATCCACTTCTTCGCCTGATAACAGAACAGCGCCACCGCTTCGGCCGCCCGCGCGTCACGCCCTTCACGCGCGAGCAAGTCCCGCAGATCGGAACTGGTCCCGGACACGCCGAGCAGTCCGGATTCGTGGTTCACCATCCGTTGGAATCGTACTGCGGTCATGCGCTCGGTGCGCGCCAGGTAATAGACCAGACCGGGATCGATGTCTCCCGTGCGCGTGCTCATGACGAGCCCTGAGGCAGGCGTGAAGCCCATGGTGGTGTCGACGCTCTTGCCGTCGCGCACGGCGGCCAGGCTGGCGCCATTGCCGAGATGCGCGAGAATCACGCGGCCCATCACGGCCGCGGGATCGAGGCGGCCAAGCTCCTCCATTAAATAGGTGTAGGACAGGCCATGGAAGCCGTAGCGTTCGACGCCCTTTGCTGCGTAGCGGCGCGGGATGGGCAGTCGCCGGGCGACACGGGGCATGGTGCGGTGGAACGCGGTGTCGAAGCACGCCACCTGGGGCAGCTTCGGATGACGCGTTCGGAATGTGTCGATCAGTTCGATCTCGCGCGGCAGATGGTCGGGGTCGTACGGAGTGATGCGGCGCAGTTCCGCGAGCAGCCTGGGCGTGACCCGTTCCGGTTCGGAATGCCTCATGCCGTGCACCACGCGGTGTCCCACGGCTTTGATCGACGCGAAGACCGGCTGATCTTCAAGCCAGTCCAGCAGCACACCTGTCGCCTTGCGATGGTTGTCCGCGGCAAGGCGGCGCGAGACGAGCGGTGTGCCGGAGTGATCGTTGACGATCAGGTTCGTACCACTCAACCCGACTCGATCGATCTTCCCGTCGAGCTGTCGCCGCAGGGCTTCGCCGGCCTCATACACCGCGAACCGGATGCTCGAGGAGCCGCCGTTGATTGACAGGACGCAGGGCCAGGTGGACGTCACGGGCACACGCTACAGGAAAGAAGACTTGTTCAATCGCGTCCGGTGGGATTTCCCTCGGTCGTGTCGAGATGGAATCGCTGAAGCACGTGATGAACGACTGGCGCCAGCATCACGCCCGCCAGCACCAGAAACACGACGCCGGCCAGCAGCGCGTACAACCCGGCCAGCCACTTGCCGGCGGTCGTGTGCAACGGATCGACGGGCCCCATCCCCCCCAATAACATGGCCGCATTCAGGAACGCATCAGGCCAGGGGAGTTTTTCGACCCAGTGATAGATCGCCATGCCGAGCGCCAGCGTGCCGATGCCCAGCGGGACCAACGCGGCGCCTCGGGACAGCATATGTCTGGCGAGATGCCAGGGTCGAATGGAAGGAGGAGTCTTTGCCTTCACCGAGCCACCGCCGGCTCCTGGTCGGTCGGAATGCCGACCATGTATCGATAGAACGCTACCGACCGGTTGATCGCGGAGGACTCATTGCTGGCGAACAAGTGGTTCGCGTTCATTTCCGTGCGCACGATGTTGTAGTAGCGCCAGACACCGTCCGACTCGCGATCAAGGAAGTAGATCGACTGCAACCCCCCGGGGTGGAAGACCGGTATCAAGAGATAGCGCATCGTGCTGACGTTCTCGACATCGACGACGAGCCGGTTCGGCGAGGCTTCTGCAATGTGCATTCGGTAGATGGCTTTGCCAGAAAGGTTGTCGACCTGTTCGAAATAGAGCGCTGTGCCTGCGGTCATCTCATCGGGCGTGAAGTCCTTGCGGCGTTGACTCCGCTGTGAGCCGGTCAGAGCGTAGGCGTTCACGACGAGGGTTCGCCACTGTTTATGAGTGGTTGACCAGTAGCGCATACCCGTGAGCTCTGAAACAGCTCCGATGTGACGAAGTAAGCCCTCGACTGCCGAGGTGTGACGAAATCGCGCGACAGTCGTCACCAGCGTCGCAAAACCCACCGCCGTCCAACCCGTGCATGGCGGCGGTCTCCAGTCGCGGCTGGTATCGGAAGAGCTCCACGATTTCACAATAGCCGGATTGTCCAGGCCAGGATATGGCGGAGCAGGTTCCGTCGCGCACGGCGGCTGCGGTCCTGACTGCGCAAGGCCGTGGGCCTGGCAGAGTAATAGTGCGAATAACACGAACCGAACGTGAAGCGCGGTGCTCATTCGACGCTGACCAGAAAATCGGATCCTTCCCATCGATCCACGTCTCGCCAGTAGATCGTCAGGTTCACATGGGCGCCGGTGCGCAACTCCATCGTGTGAAGGTCCGCCACGTGAACGCCGAGGGTAGTGTCAAGAGTCGGCGTTTCGTTGACTGTGGTCCAATCATCGACGCTCCAATGCACGACGGCCGCGGCGAGCGTCTCGACCCGCAGGATTCTGCTCGACGGCATCGTGCGTACCTTATTGTTGAAGCGCCAGGTGACATGGAGTGACGTCGCCTTGTTCACCAGGTACCGCTGAACCGGTTGCGGTGGCCGATCGAAGATCGCGCCGTCTCGAAGGGACCGGCACAACTTGACGTACTCCGCGTGTGCCCAGACGAGGGGCATCGCCGAGCCGGACGCGCGCCCGATGGACAGCTCCCGGTCAGGAATGTCGGCGCTATCCCAGATCTGCTCCGGTAACAGCCCGCTCTCGCCGGCAAAGGCTTCCATCGCCCGTGCGAGCCGCTCGGCGACGTCCGTTCGCCCCGCAGCAAGCTCGTAGTGCGCGCGCTCGCCGGTCAGGAGCGGCCACGCGCGGCCGATGCCTGTTCCGTCAAATGGCTTGCCGTCTGCGTGTTCGCCGTATGCATCCCCCTGATACCGGTGCCACGCCGGCCCGCGCGGCGTCTCCACTCTGAGCAGGCCGTCGATGACCTTGACGGTGTTCACGATCCGCGGGTCGTCCGGTGCGCGCAGCCCGAAGCGCACCAACGCGAGCGCGTCGATGCTGACCGTCAACGCCGCGGGTCCACCCGCCTGATCGGGAGGCCGGTTTTTGATGGGAACAAACCCCTGAGACGGCGACGCGGCATCGGCGCGATCGGGCTCCGCGGCGCGAATGTAATACCCGTCCACGGCGTGCTGCCGCGCTAACTCGGTTCCGGATACGTAGAGCCATCGTTCGAGACTGGCATTCCACGCGTCGGCCGTCTCGCGCAGGTAATCCGCGGCCGTCCTGTTCCCTTGCGCGTCTGCCAGATCGGCCGCGACGAGGAGCGCGGCGATTTCGGTCGCGATGGTAAAGGGAGCATACCCGGGCTCTTCCTCCCAGCGATCCTGCGGACTGACGGGACCATTGCGCGCGAGAAATGCGGACGCGCGACGGACCATGGGCCACAACTCGTCTCGTCCCCTGGTGTCGAGCACACCCGTGCGAGCGGCGAGATCGACCAGGAGAATGGGAAGGGCCGTCTCGTCCATCTGAATGCCCTGCCAGTACGGCGTGCCGTCGAGCCACATGTTCTGCGACCAATGGCCGTCGGACTCCTGCGTGACTTGGAGATACCGCAAGACGCGCCGGGCTTCCTGATGCGCACCCATGGCGATGAAGCCGCCGGCGGTCTCCACGAGGTCTCGCGGCCACACCAGGTGATAGCCGCCCAGGTCGTCGTCGTGCTTGGAAAAGCCCCACGGGATTGACAGGCTGGCAATGACCCCGCCTTCCACGCGTTTGGATTCGTGCGTGCGTAACACCGTGGCACTGGTGTGGTACAGCAGGCTTCGGGCCTTCGGTGGAATCCCGCCTTTCAGTTTCGCGTGCCAGGCTTCCCAGGCTCGGACGTATTCCGCGTGCGTCTCGTCGAAACCTTCGAGCAGACTGATGAGCGTGTGCTGACCGGCTTCCATCGCGGTGGGACCGAACCCGAGCGCCATCACGAACACGCCATCCGATGATCGAAGATCGACTTCACCGGTGATCGCCACGTTGCCGTTGTCTGCGCGCGTGTAAGTCTCGTTCAACCGTTTGCGGGCCTGCAGTTGCTGCCAGCCGTCCGAGACGCCGACGAACCCGACCGACCGGGCGAGCCACGGCGCCGTGGACGCGAGCGCGAGCGCGTTGTTGTCGCGCTCGCCGAATAGCATCGGCGTGCCCTTGTAATCGCCGACCCACGCCGTGTTGCCACCGCCCCGGTTGGCCAGGTGGGGAGCGAGCAGCACGTAGAGTCGAAAATCAGTGAGCAGCCCCTGAAGTGGCACGAATCGAATGCGCTGGAGCAGGACGTCGCGCCACGGGTCGGTCAACACCTCTTTCTCGATGCGGTATCGGCCATCGGCGGCGGTGTTGTGAATCCGATAGGCTGGAATGCCTGGAGCCACCGTCGATGTCTCCGAGCGGGCGTCCCGCTTTTCTTCCGAGAAGTACGACTCGCCATCAGTCACGATGAAACCAAGATCGCGCGTGCACGCGTGATCGACGCGCGGATAGTAGACCTCGTTGAGAATTCCGTGACTCAGGGTGAACCAGACGCGGCTGTCGCGACTGACGGCCGTGCCAAGGCCGCTCTTCGCGCTCGACGTCCAGCGGGCGGGAATGCCCGGCCATCCAGGGGCGGGTACCTCAATCACTTCAGCCATGGACGCACTCCGGCCGCTCTCTCGAGATGACTACGACGCCATCCTACATCAGAGACGAAAAACGACTGTGCGGCCAGGCCTCACATTTCGCGTTGTGTCGTTTCGCACATGGCACGACGCGGGGGATTCGCTACTCTCGCAGTGTGAAGAGAACGACAGTCATCCACGCTGACGGGATCTCGCTCGATCGTGTACTCGAGAGCAGGCGTCGGACGTCACACGACGGGCTCAGTCGGGAAGAGTCCCGCGGGTTCCACGAGGCTCGCAAGAGAACGTCCTGGGGCCGCCGTTCCCAGCGATCGTTGGCGCTGGCAGAAGGGCAGCGTATCCTCGCCACTGCCGAGCGCTACGACCTGGTGGTGGTATTTGACGGGCGAGCCGTGCGCGTCTGCGGTATCGGCACCGTGTGCGCCGAGCCGTCGCCGCACAGCCTCGAGCACGCGCGCGTGCTCGTCGATGCAGTCGCCGATGACGCCGCGCGGCAGGGAGCCGGGATGGCGCTTCTCTTTCCGCAACCCGGCGTCACCAACGGCCAACGCGGAGACTTTCAGCCGATCCCGTCGACAGACCTGACGCTCATCGTGTCGGACCCGGCGCCTGACGACGAACCGATGACGGTGCGACGTGGCGAGGAGCGGGATCTTGCCGCGATCGTGGCGATGGGAAGAGCGGGCGCGGGGCGATTCCGCTTTCACCTCGACCGCGACGTCGACTTCGTCCACTACGCCATCACGACACGGCGATGGCTTGCCGGACCGGGCTCAGCAGACGCGGGCCAACTGCATTTCTGGGTGGCCGACGAAGGCGGTAAGGCGGCCGCGTATGTGATCGTCAGCGTCGCGGACGACCTGTGGACGCTCGAGGAATGCGGGGACCTGGATCCTTCAGGCGCAGGGGTTGGCGCGCTGTTGCGGGCGTTGGTCGCGCGCGAGCCAGGGCAGCGTCGTCCGACGATCCGTGCGTGGCTCCCACCGGGGTTTCTGCCTCCGCAGGTGACGGTCGCTTCAGCCGTGCCTTCGACGGACGCGGTCAAGGTGCGTATGCTGGGCGCAGCGGCGACAGAGCCGCCGCTGTCGAGCGATGACGTCCTGTTCTGGCGCAACGACATCCTCTGAACGGACGGTCAGCGGGTTGAATCAACCCTGGGATTTGTCTTCCCTCGCGCCAAGCGCGTCTTCTGCAAGGCGAGGCAAGAGTCGTTGTGCGACCCGGGGCCGATTCGTGGCCGCGATGCGCAGCAGCAGGACGTTCAAGCGGTAATACAGGGCCACGTCAAAAAGCCCCTTCGCGACGAGCGCAAACAGCGGCGGTTCCGTCGTCGAGACGACTTGCGCGCCGAAGCCCTCGTGCTGGAGCCAGACCAGCAGCCGCGCCTGATCGGCCGTGGTGAGCGCCCCGACGTTTCTCAGAATCATGGGCCTTGCCGGTCCATCGGGAAGGTGGAGCGGAGCGTGCGCCAGGTTGATCACGAGTGGCTCTCGAAGGTGCGTCCGTAACACAAGCAGCACGTCGTCGGTGGCGGCGGACGGCCCTTCGAGTAACACATTGGCGGGGGGGGGCCGCAGGATCCCCAATTCCCTCTGATATGACTCCAGCAGTGGGACATACGGTGCAGCCGCGCCATTCATTTCAGCCTCCTCGAGTTCGTGTGCTCTGCTCAGACGCGCAGGATGGGCGCCGGCCAAAAGAGGAACCTTAGCTGGAGTGTGGAACTGCGCACTGTCGCATTTTGCACAGTGGCCCCTTCCGGGGCTATGTCAGGCCTCTTCTATCTATGCGGAACTAGTCGTGGAGGACGACGCTGAGGAGGGAGGCGTTGATCTTGATGCCGCCGTTGTACTCGATGAACCCGAGCTTGCGGAATTTGTTCATGAAGAAGTTCACGCGCGATCGGGTGGCCCCGATCATCTCCGCGAGCGTTTCCTGCGAGAGCTTCGGCACGGCCCGCTGAGGATTGACGGGATTCGCCTCGCCGTAGCGCGCGAGCAGCAGCAGCACTCGGGCGAGCCGCTTCTCGCTGGAGTTGAAGAGCTGATCGATGAGGTCCGCTTCGATGCGGATGTTCCGCTCCAGCATGTAGGTAATGAAACGGTCCGAGAACGCCGGCTCTTCGTGGAGCAGCCGGACCATCGCGTCCTTGTCGATGCTCAACACGCTGCTCGGGAGCACGGCCGTGGCCGTCCCGATGCGAAGCATTTGCCCTGTCAGCACGCCCTCGCCGAAAAAATCTCCGGGCCCCAGCATGGCGACGACCGCTTCCTTCCCGATGCGGGACAGCACCGAAAGCTTGATCGCGCCCTTCTGCAGATAGCGGATGTCGCCGGCGGCGTCGCCCTGCGAGAAGACCACCTCGCCTCGTCGATAGCCCACAACCTTCCGTGCTGACGCCGCGGCGTTGAGATACGACTCGACGTCGAAGTCGAGCCGCGTCTTCGGCGCGGACGGCCTTGCCTTTGATTTCATGAGAGGACTTCGAATTATCTCACGACGCAGGATACCGCTGAGCTTCATTTCAGAAACCGTGCCGTGTTCGGTATTTGACAGTATCCGGAACGATGAACTGACAGAGTCTTCGCAGCCCATCAATCAGGGAAGTTTCGGGAAGGAGTCCCCCCTTGAGCTTCGATGAAATGAATCGCACGAACACACAGCAGGCCGGCGTCGGCCTGTTGGCCTCGACGCGCGGCCCTGAGGTCCGCAAAGCCGCCACAGGGATTCGTGGTCTCGACGAGATCACGCGTGGCGGACTACCTGAAGGACGGCCGACCCTCGTGTGCGGCGGCCCGGGTTCCGGCAAGACGCTGCTCGCCCTCACCTTTCTCGTGAACGGCGCCGTGCAGTTCGACGAGCCGGGTGTGCTCATGACGTTCGAGGAAAACGGCGAGGAGATTGCCAGCGACGTGGCCTCGCTCGGTTTCGATCTGGCGAGTCTGATCGCGGAGCGGAAGCTTGCCGTCGACTACGTGCGCGTGGAACGCGCCGAGATCGAGGAAACGGGGGAATACGATCTCGAAGGCCTGTTCGTCCGCCTCGACCATGCGATTCGGACGGTCGGGGCCAAACGTGTCGTCCTCGACACGATCGAGTCGCTCTTCTCCGGTCTCAAGAACGATGGCATTCTCCGGTCGGAGCTGCGGCGACTCTTCCGGTGGTTGAAGGACCGGGGCGTCACCGCCGTGATCACGGCCGAGCGGGGCGAGGGGCTGCTGACCAAGCAGGGGCTCGAGGAGTACGTGTCCGACGCGGTGATTCTGCTCGACCACCGCGTCCGCGATCAGGTCTCGACGCGCCGTCTCCGCGTGGTCAAGTACCGCGGCTCCCACCACGGGACGAACGAATATCCGTTCCTCATCGACACGACGGGGATCAGCGTGCTGCCGGTGTCGTCGATGGCCCTGGAGCACGCGGCCCCGATGGACCGCATTTCCGCCGGCCTCCCGGGTCTCGACGCGATGCTCGGCGGCAGGGGGTACTACCGCGGCAGCACGATGCTCATCTCCGGCGCCGCGGGCACCGGAAAGACCAGCCTGGCTGCCCACTTTCTCGACGCGGCGTGCCGCAGGGGCGAACGCTGTCTGTGTTTTCTCTTCGAGGAGTCGCCGAAGCAGCTCATGAGGAACATGCGCTCCATCGGCATCGATCTCAATCGGTGGGTGGCGGCCGGACTGCTCCAGTTCCACGCCGATCGGCCGTCGCGCTACGGCCTCGAAACCCATCTCGTCACGATGCACCAGGTCGTGGCGGACTTCAGGCCGGCCGTGACGGTCATCGACCCGGTGACCAACCTGATGACGGTGGGGACCTACATGGACGTGCAGGCCATGCTCACGCGCCTGATCGATCATCTGAAGACCGAGAACATCACGGCGATGTTGACGAGTCTCGAGCCCGGCCGAACCGAGATCGAGCGGACCGAGACGACGATCTCGTCGCTGATGGACACGTGGATCGTGCTGCGCAACGAAGAGGCCGGTGGCCGGCACGTTCGCGGGTTGCACGTGCTTAAGTCTCGCGGCATGACGCATTCGAACGAACGCTGCGAATTCCTGCTGACCGACGATGGCATGAAGGTGCTGAACGCGGCAGTGACACGGAATGGAGCCGATCACCATGCAGTTGTCTGAAAACCACTCACCACAGGCATCGTCGCCCAGCACCGAAGCCTACGTGCTGCGGCTCTATATTGCCGGGCAGACGCCGAAGTCGATCACGGCGCTCGCCAATCTGAAGGAGATCTGCGAAACGCACCTGCAGGGGCGCTACGAGATCGAGATCATCGATCTCGTCGAAAACCCGCAGCTCGCCCAGGGCGATCAGATCCTGGCGCTGCCGACGCTCGTGCGACGGCTGCCGGAACCGATCAAGAGGATCATCGGCGATCTGTCGAACACGGAGCGCGTGCTCGTGGGACTGGATCTCCGTGCGCGACGATGACGAAGCCCTCGTGCCGCCGGAGCGGTACGTCCTTCGCCTGTACGTCACGGGGCTGACGCCGCGATCGGTCTGCGCCGTGAACAACCTTCGGGCGATCTGCCACGAGTACCTCGAGGGCCGGTACGATCTCGAAGTGGTCGACATCTACCAGCAGCCGCTCCTGGCCAGGGGCGAGCAGATCATTGCAGCGCCGACGCTCGTCAGGCACCTCCCGCTGCCGGTGCGCCGGATCATCGGCGACATGTCGAACCGCGACCGCGTGCTGATTGGGCTCGATCTCATGCACGTGCCCGACGCGTTGCCGCCACGCAGCGGAGGATAACGCCATGACGACCAGCCACACCGATGGTCACGAGCCGCTCGAGACGCTGCATCACCGCCTCCTGGAAGCCGAGGAGATGTTGCGGGCGATCCGGCACGGTGACATCGACGCGCTCGTGGTCGAGGGCGCGGGCGGCAGCCAGGTCTACAGGCTGCACAGCGCCGAGGAGCCGTACCGCAACCTGGTCGAGCAGATGCAGGAAGGTGCGGCGGTTATCAGTGTGGACGGCAACATCGTGTATTCCAACGCGCGCTTCGCGGCCCTCGTCGGCGAGCCCGCCGAGTCCGTCGTCGGCAGTCGCATCGACCGGTTCGTGAGGACTTCCGACAGAGACGAGTTCGACTCGTGGCTGAGGGCCGGCAGCGGCCGGCATCGCGGCCGCTTGATCGGCCGTGATGCATGCGATGTCGAGGTGAGCCTGTCCCTGACCACGACCACGTCGCCCGGCGGCGATCGTTTGAATCTGATCGTGACGGATCTCCGCGAACTCCTCGAGGCCAACAGCGGCCGCGAGCGCGCCGAGCGCGAGAGCCGCACGAAGGACGAGTTCCTGGCGACACTGGCCCACGAACTGCGCAATCCCGTGGGCGCGATCGGCAATGCCGTCGGCATGCTCGAGTTGACGCACGCGTCGGGCGAGCGCGCGACTCGCGCGCACGAGGTGATCGCGCGGCAGGTTGGCTACATCTCGCATCTGATAGAAGAGCTGCTCGACGTCGAGCGCGTCGTCTCAGGAAAGATCCGGATGGATCGCAGGCCGCTCGACCTGGCCGAGGCGATAGAGCGGGCCGTGGCCACGGTCACCGGCGGCTCCCGGCTGGAGCGGCTCATCGAGGTCAGCAGCGAGCCGGTGTGGGTCGAGGGGGATCCCGTCCGGCTCGAGCAGGTGTTGACCAACCTCCTGACCAACGCGGTGAAGTACACGCCGCGAGGAGGCCGGATCCGGGTGACGCTCCGCGCAGACGCCGGCGATGCCGTGCTGAGCGTCGAAGACACGGGGTTCGGCATCTCGCCCAGACTGCTGCCCTTCATCTTCGAGATGTACGTGCAAGCGGATCGGACGCTCGCCCGCGCGCGTGGCGGTCTCGGCATCGGCCTGTCGCTCGTGCGCCACCTTGTGGAGCTGCATGGGGGCACGATCGAGGCGTCGAGCGGGGGAGAGGGACACGGCAGCACGTTCGTTGTCCGGCTGAAACAGATTCCTGCGACCGGGGCGGACGTCGGCGAGCCCGGTTCTCGAGACCGCCGCATGCGCCCCAGACGCGTGCTCCTGATCGAGGACAGCGCGCCCTCACGTGAGATGTTGCGGATGATGCTCGAACTCGCCGGCCACATCGTCTACGACGCGGCTGACGGCGTCCGGGGGCTCGAGCTGTTGAACACGGTTCTTCCCGACGTCGGGATCATCGACATCGGCCTTCCGGGGATGGACGGATATCAGGTGGCCAGGCGGGTTCGCGAGGAGCCGCACGGCCGTGAAATGCTCCTGTTGGCCCTGGCCGGCTTCGACTCCTCGTCCGACACTCACGGATCACCGGAACACGGTTTCGACCATCACCTGATCAAGCCGGTCGATCTCAATCACCTCGCCGTCCTTCTCGATGAAGGCGCCGGAAGGCCACGGAGAGCTGTTCACTTGTGAACAGCCCGGCGCCGCGCTGCGTGTCATGCTCCGCCCGTGCCCTCAAGGAAGGCCTCCCGGCGCGGGACGAGAACCGATCCGGCGTTCGACGCGCAGGCGTTCCTCGATTCGTCGCAACTGGCGAAATCCGTTGCGGAGTACGGGCGGGGCGAGACGATGTTCACGCAGGGCGACGCAGGCGATGCCGTCCTCTACGTTCAAGCCGGCGGCGTCAAGTTATCCGTGGCATCGAAAGCCGGCAAGGAAGTCGTCGCCGGCATGCTCGGCCCCGGTGATTTCTTCGGCGAGGGGTGTCTGGCCGGAGAGCTGATCCGGACCTGCACCGCCAGGGCCATTACCCCGAGCACGATCCTGTCCGTCGGAAAGGCGAGGATGGTGCGGCTGCTGCGCACGCAGCCGGCCATGTCCGACCGGTTCATCGTGCATCTGCTCGGGCGCAACGTCAGGATCGAAGAGGATCTGATCGACCAGCTCTTCAACTCCAGCGAGAAGCGGCTGGCTCGCACGCTGCTGCTGCTCGCCCGCTACGGGACGGAGGACGCACCTGTCCGCGAACTCCCGATGCTTTCGCAGGAAATGCTCGCGGGGATGATCGGATCGACGCGCTCGCGCGTGAATTTCTTCCTGAACAAATTCAAGAAGCTGGGGTTCATCTCGTACAGGGGACAGGGCCCTCTCAGGGTCAAGAGCTCGCTGCTGAGTGTCGTCCTGCACGACTGAAGAATCGCAGACCGCCCGCTAGTTGTTGTCGAGCTTGTTGACGTCGCGTATCTCCCGGAGCGTTCGCCGCATCTCCTCGACGACCCGCATGTGTTCCAGCGTCGCCTGCAGCGACTCGGCCGTTGCGTGCATGGCATCCATCGTCGCGTCGCGCGCACGCTCGGCGGCGGCTCGTGCCTCCTCGCCGGCGACGCGCGCCGACTCCGCGGCGGATCTCAGGTGCTCCTGCTCCTGCCGTACCGTCTCGAGCGCGTCGCGATGCTTGTCGCGGAGCTCGCGCGCTTCCTCCGCCAGCCGCCTGAATTGCTCGGCGTCGCTTCTGGCCGACTCCGCTTTGTCGCGGTGCTCTTCGGTGATGCCGTGGTCCTGCTCTCGCTGAAAAAGATCGTTTGCCATACCTATTCAGCGTACCAGAGGGCGCGGCGCAAGGCGTGTGCTTAAAGCGACAGCGCTCGCACGACTCCGCCGGCAGTGTCCAAAAGTGAACAGAACTGATGCTCGCGTTGTGCCAGCATGCGATCTGAAGCTCTTCATGAAATCCAGGTCACTCCGCCCGTTCAAGGTGCAGGCCTTTCTCGACTCCGCGGGAATTGCCAAGAGGATCGTGGAGTATCCGCGGGGAGAGGTCATCTTCACGCAAGGCGATCCGTGCGAGCACGTGCTGTACATCCAGAAGGGCACCGTGAAGCTTTCGGTGCTCTCCAAGGCTGGCAGGGAAGCGGTTGTGGCGATGCTCAGCGCCGGCGAGTTCTTCGGCGAAGGCTGCCTGGCGGGCCAGCCTGTCCGCATGGGCACGGCCAGCGCCACCTCCGACAGCACCATCCTCCTCGTGGACAAGGACGAGATGGTGGCGCTTCTCCACAAGCAGCACGCCATGTCCGATCGGTTCATCGCCCACATGCTGGCGCGAAACATCCGGATCGAGGAAGACCTGGTCGACCAGCTGTTCAACTCCAGCGAGAAACGTCTGGCCCGGACGCTCCTGCTGCTGGCGCGGTACGGCAAGCACGACAAACCCATACGCGCCGTCCCGCCGATTTCGCAGACGACGCTCGCGGAAATGGTGGGCACGACCAGGTCGCGCGTGAATTTCTTCATGAAGAAGTTTCAGCGCCTCGGATTCATCGACTACACAGACGGCCTCAAGGTCAACAACTCCCTCCTCACTGTAGTGCTGCACGACTAGCAGGGCAGCCGCGCGAGTCCGTTCTCGCGGCTGCCGCCCTCCGGTCATGAAGGACGCGCCTTGGAGCGTCTGTGCCGTTGTGAACACGCCGCTCGTGTGCAGGCCGCGTAAGGTACTGGCGAAGGGGCACCAATGACTGAACAGATCCAGAAGCGTCGGGATTACGGCTTCGCGATCGGATTGATGACGGGGACGTTCGTCGGCGCCGGCCTCGCGATGTGGCTCGCGCCGAGGGCGGCTGCTGAACTTCGCGATCGCGTGACCGATTCGGCAAGGGCTTTCCGCAAGCGGGCGGCCGAACAATACCGGCAGGCCGGCAGTCGCGTCGGTGAGACGGTCGATGAGCTCAAACAGAAGGGGCAGGACGTCCGCGACGACGTCGCCGACGTGGTCGCGCGCGGTGCACACGAGGTGGAGCGCTTTGCCGTTGCCGCCAAGAGCCGCGGAGCGGTCTGAGGACGTCGCTGTTGGGGCGTCCGCCCCTCATTGACCGCCTGCGATTCTCGTGTACCGGCCATCCTGAGTGCGCCTCAGGAACCTCGCATCCACGAGGGCATTGAGCAGCGCTTCACTAATCAGCGGGTCGAGGCCCCAGAGCCTCTCGGCTTGCTGCCTGGTCAAGTGCAAACCGGGAACCCCAAGGTACTCGGCCTGTATGAGGCGGAGCCGGTCGTGGATCGACGCCTGAGCCGTGTGTGTTTCCGGCATGGTGCGCGAAACCTACCGCGGTCGAGCTTGTTGAAGCTGTCGCATTCTGGACACTGGGCAACACGAGGCCTGTGACGTCATGAGGAGAAGAGATGATCACTTTCTTGGTAGTTCTCGCGGTCCTGGTAATGCTCGGCGTCCTTCCGGCGTGGCCGCACAGCCGCAAATGGGGGTATGGACCCAGTGGCAGCCTGGGGCTGGTCATCGTCATCATGGTGATCCTGCTCCTGACGGGTCGCCTCTAGTCAGGCACCGCCGCGCCATCGTGCTGCGGACGTGCGCGGCACTGGCCGGTGCGGTCCTGGTGGGCCTGGCCCTGACCGTCGTCGGCACGCTGTACCACATCTATTTCAATCGCCAGAACCTGCCGGATGCCGGACCGTTCATGCGGTTTGAATTTCCCGCGGTCGGTCACGTCTACGACGCCAACGGCCAGGCGCTCATCGAGCTCGCCCGCGAGTACCGCGCCATCACCCAGTACGCCGACATCCCACCAGTCGTCCGTGGAGCGATTCTGGCGACAGAGGACAAGCGCTTCTTCACGCACAACGGCGTGGACTACTTCAGCATCCCACGCGTGATTGGCAAAGTGCGGGTCGGGGCCTGGGCGACAAGGCTGGCGACGGGCGGACGGCGCGACAACCAGCCCGGCCGGGCGATCTTCCCGCAGGGCGGCTCGACGATTACTCAGCAGATCGTACGCGGCGTCTTCCTCCAGCATCAAACGTCTCAGGAAAACAGCTATCAGCTCCGGAGTCCGGGCCTCCTGCCGCGCGCGCTGTCATCGCTCGTGGGCGCGCGAAACGTCAACATGGTGATCCGGAAGCGCGAGGAGATCCGGCTCTCGCTGTGGATCGAAGAGCAGATGCGGGCGCAGTTCGGGTCGAAGCGGCGCGCGAAGGAGGAGACGCTCGCCCGTTACGCAAGCTTTGTGTACATGGGCAACGGCCAGTACGGGTTTGCCAGAGCGGCCGAGTACTATTTCGGCCGGCCCCTCTCGAGCCTCACCGCCGACGATGCCGACAAGGCGGCGCTGCTGGCCGGCATCGCCAAGTCGCCACGCGACTACGCACCGACCGCGCACGACACCGGACCCGTCCTCCGCCGCCGGAACGAGACACTGGCGTTGATGGTCACCGGGCATGTCATCTCGGACGATCAGATGAAGGCTGCCTGGCGGCGGCCACTTCCGTCGGTGACACGCCACGCGTCGCGGGCCTTTCTGTCCTCGGCGGTTGCCGCGCACGTGTTCGACGAGCTGACGGCGAGGTACGCCGACCTTGACGCGGAGGATCTGCTGCAGGGACGCATCCAGGTGCACTCGACGGTCGATGCCCGCGTCCAGAGGATCGCGAACCGGGCGTTGCAGCACGGCCTCGAGCGGTATGAACAGCGACATCCTGGCACTCGAGGGCTCACTCAGGGAGCAGTCGCCGTCCTGAGGAATCGTGACGGCGGCGTGCTGGCTGAAGCCGGTGGCCGTGCCTTCTACCGCGGCCGCGCGGCGTCCTACAGCGATTTCAACCGCGTCACGGATTCGCTGCGGCAGCCTGGTTCCGCCATGAAACCAATCGTGTATCTGGCCGCGTTCGAGCAGGGAGACTTCTCACTCGACACCCTCGTGCCGGACGAGCCGATCAGCGTGCCGAACGGCAGCCCCGGTGCGCCGAAATGGATTGCGAACTACGACGGCCGCTTCAAGGGCCTTATCCCGATGCGGCAAGCGCTCGCGGAATCGAGAAACGCGGTGGCGATCTGGATCACCGAGCAGATTGGGATCGACGCCGTCCTCCGGACCGCCCGCCGCCTCGGCATTCAGACGCCATTGCACCGCTATGCCACGTCCGCGCTGGGTGCGTCCGAGGTCAACCTGTTGGAGCTGGCGACTGCCTACCGGACGATCGCCTCGGGCGTCGCCGCGCAGCCCTACGTGATTGAGCAGATCGTCCGCGATTCCGGAGACGTCGTCGGCGGAAGCGAACACCGCAGCCTGCCCATCGCGATAGACGGCCGGGCGCTTTCGCTCATTCAGGAAGGCCTGCGCGGCGTGGTGCGCATCCCGGCGGGCACCGCTCACGCGCTCGACTCGCAGGGGTTTCCGATCGCTGTGATGGGGAAGACCGGCACGACAAACGATTTCAGAGACGCACTCTTCGTGGGCTCGACGTTCGGCGTCGACGGCATCACGGTCGCCGTCCGGATCGGCTTCGACGACAATCGTTCGCTCGGCGCCGGTGAAACGGGCGCGCGAGTGGCGCTGCCGGTGTTTCAGGAGTTGATGCTGACGCTGTATGGCGGCGGCATCATGGGCTCGGCGCCGGCATTCCCGACTCAGATGGAAGCCAGCATCACTCGCTACTTGCAGGCCGACGCGCCGGCACTTGCCGCGCGTCCCCTGCTGTCTGGCAGTGCCACGGGCATTGCTATTCCGCCGACGACCTCGTCTTTGAAACCGTAAGCTCGCCGCGCGACCCGAGGAAGGCCGCGAGCTCGCGGTTATCGGGAAAGTCATGAGCGAGCCGTCGCGCCACGTCGGTTGCTGACGCCACGTCACGCTCTCGGACCTCCATGTCCCACAGGGCGAATTCGGCTTCGACGTGGCTGAAGAAATCCGACTCCATCTGTGCGGCTTCACGAATGTCGGCCACGGCTTGTTTCCGATTGCCGCCGCCCAGCAGCCATCGGGAGCCCCACGGCATCTTCGTGTCGACGATGTAGTCAATCCATGCGCGTGCGACGCGTGCCCGGACGTGCCGCGGATTCTGCCGGAGCACCGCGTCGAGCGACCGTCTCGCTTCCCAGTACTCGTCCCAACCGGTTCTACGGTGCAGCGGTCCAAGCTGAAGCCAGACGTAGTTCAGATCCAGCTTGCCGAGGAAGAACAGCGCCGCTTCGTCGCCGGCGTTCGATTGGAGCGTCATGCGGGCCAGGTTCTGGCCGTTGTGGACGTCGGAGAGGAACTCGGCGATGAGATCCGGACACGTCCCGCAGTTCTTCAGCGTGCCGCCCTTGTCCCGGTTCGGTGAGAGCAAGGCTTTGAGTTGAAAGAGCAATGCGGAACTGCGCAGCTCGTCGTTTGCCAGATCGTCGATGTCCGGCACGCGCAGGGCGAGCGCCAGGACGCCCGCGGCTTCATAACGGGCGTTGTAGAAAAGACGCTGTGCGTCGGTCAGTGTCTGGTGATCGATCGGGAGTGCCGCGTGCTCGGGAGCCGATTGGGCGGGCCCGCTCGCCAGAGGACTGGTGATCGCTCCGAGGCACACGGCAACGACGAGACCGCCAATTGCGCGCATGCGAACCTCTCTGGGACGGCTGTGTGTGGGCTCGTGCGATGCTCGTCCCGACAGAATCAATATGGCGCGATTGCACGTCGAGGCGCTGTGCGATTTGGCACAGGGCGCCTCATCCGTCTCCCCCGGTCCTCATGTACGCGCCAGCCTTGGTGCGCCTCAGGAACCGTGCGTCCACGAGCGCGTCGAGCAGTGCCTCGCACGTCAACGCGTCAAGGCCCCATAACCGCTCGACTTGTTTCTTCGTCAAATGCAAACCGGGAAGCTCGAGGTACTCGGCCCGGATGAGGCCGAGCCAATCCTCGAATGATGCCTGAACCGCGTATGTTTCTGGCATCGTTCTCAGCGCTTCGGTCCGATGGTCAGGCGGTTCACCACGCGATGGACGCCCTCGGTGTTCAGCGCCACACGTGCCGCCCGGTTGCGGCCGGCGCGGCCCACGACCGTTCCTGTCAGCGTCACGACGTGATCGTCCGCATCGACGCTGATATCGCTGCCTTTCAGCAGGTCCTCGTCCACGAAGCGCGCATGAACACGGGTCGTGATCCATTCGTTGGTGATCACTTCTCCAGACTTGCTCAGGCCCTCTTTCGTCTTGTCGGCGGCGATGGTGGCGCCCTTGACGACGGCGTCCTTGGTTTTCTCGGCGCCCTCTCTGGTCTTTTCGACGACTTGTGGAACGCCCGTCGCGCGTGCAGCGGCGGGTGCCGCGATGAGCGCCACGGTGAGCGGTACCAGGGCGAGCGCGGGGACGATGTTCCAGACAGCAATCTTCATGATTCTTCTCCATGAGCGTGATTTGAGGTACTCGACCTAATCGCGCTTGTCGGCGTCGGTTTCAGCAGCATTGACAAGAGCAGGTACGCGACGACCGCAGCGGACACGAACAGGATCGACCAGTGAAGCATCTTCAATCGTACTCAGCCTACGAGCAGGACGCGGCGATCGTCTTCATGTGCTTCACCCCCAGGTAGGCGCCGCTGTCCTGGACCTTGGAATGCGTGTCTTTGGCGGGACCGTCGACCTTCGTCTCCGTCTTGATCTCCACCCGGCCGTGACCGATGTCAGCGGCTTTGCCCTCGATCTCCACGCGCTGGCCGACGACCTTGGAGAAGTCGTCCCCGTCCGACACGAGCACATACCGATGCAGTACGCCGCGTGTGCTGTCGACCTGAGTCAGCACGTAGCCGCCGTCGAGGCCGGCCTCCACGCAGCCGGTGACCTTGACGTCTTTCCCGTTCTTGATCTCGATCTTTGTCGTCGTGGTGGTTTCGCTCGATTGAGCGCCGAGCGCCACTGCGCCGGCGACCGTGAGACAGCATGTGAGTGTTGTGAGTTTCATCATGCCGACCACACTACGCGCTCGCCGGCGATCAGCCTGTTTCATTCGGCACAGCTGTGGCGAAGAGATCCTCAAGGCAACAGTCCGTACACGGTGAGCCGGCCCACCGTCGTCACGAAGACCTTGCCGTTGACGACGAGCGGCACGCTGAATTTCGCGGCGAAATCCAGCGCGTCGCGCGTTCCCGACTGATCGCTGGCGTAGAGCTGGGTGCCGAGGTTCGCGGCGTCGTAGGCGCGCAGTACGCCTGGTGGCGCGGAACCGCAGTTCACCTGCACGCCGCAGCTGCCGTTGCGTTGGATGGCCCAGAGAATCCCGTTCGCGCTTCCGTTGGCCGAAATCGAGAGCGCGGCTCCCGGATATGGATACACCGCGGCCGAGGAACTGGTGGGTGTGGTCGACAGCAGGCCGTTGGTCAGCCGGAACGCCTGAATCGTGTCGGCGATCGGTCCGAAATACACCGTGCCGTTGAAGTACACCGGCGAACTGTAGTTGCCGGGTTCGGGCTGGCCGTTCGGAAACACGTTCACGAGCGACTGCACCGCCGCGTTGTCGTTGGCCGCGTTGTAGTGTCCCATCGCGTCCCGGTCGACCAGGTAGATGGTGTTGTTCTTCCCCGCGCTCACCATGAGATGCGGGTGGAGCCCCGGCTGATCCGGGATCAGCAGGGCGCCCGCCGCGCCCAGATCCCAATCGTTCGCGTTGAGCGTGCCCTGATTGTGTGGCGTGAAATAGTCGATCGCGGTCCCCGCCGGATTAAGCTTGACGAAGCTGTCGCCGTAATTTCTGCCACCGGTGTTGACGTCGAACTGCCCGTTGCCCGTGACGAAGTACAGGTTGCCGGCCGCATCGGCAGCCGGCCCGCCGTTCGCTTGCCAGAGCCCCGCGCCACTCGAGTCGGGCGTCGTGTTGTGGACCATGACCTGCTGCAGCGTGGCCGCGTCGTACCCCACCAGCCAGCCGTGATACGGCTGGACATCGCCGTGGCCGCCGAAGCCGACGTACACCACGCCGTTGTTCAAGAGCAGGGAGAGCCGCTGGTTCTCGTGCAGCGCGTCGAACGGCACGTTGCCGCCCTGAGCCCCGGCGCCGCTGCCGGGTACGCTGGGCTGCACCAACACTGGTCCTCCGAACTTCTCGGCCCCCGTTCCAAGATCCAGCGCATGGAGGCGCTGTCGATACGTGCCGCTCTCCTTGGTCTTGGCGACCACGTACAACGTCCGCGTCGCCGGATCGATGACCGGCGTTCCCGTAATGCCGATCTCGGGCGCGATGTCGCAGCACTCTCCGGTGTCGGCGGACGGCACGGTGGTGATGCCTGCCGTCGGATTGATGAAGCTGACCTTCCACAACGGTTGCGTGCTCAGCCCGTCGGCATCGAACGCATACACCGAGTCGTGCTCCGTGGCCACGTAGACGACGTTGTGCGTACCCTGACCGGGTATCGCCACGCCGGCCACGTACAACGGCGACGCATGCGAATTGCCGTCCAGGGTGAACGAGGCAAGTTTTCCGAACGTCGCCGCGGACACATTCGCGGGCGACAGGACGACTTCGTTCAGGTTCTGACCCGTCCGGGCGTTGTCGTTGTGATGCGTGAACACGCCCGGATGCGTCGTGACATAGACCGTCGCGTTCGCCAAGGGCCCGGGGCTGGGCGTCGCGGCCGTGACCGTGTGTGTGCCGGGAGCGTTCGGCGGCGAGTACAGACCTGCCGGCGTGATCGTTCCCGACGCCGCGCTTCCGCCTGCAACGCCGTCCACCAGCCAGCTCACCGCACCGCTCCCGCTGCTGGCGGCAAACTGCTGCACCAGCGTCGGCGTCAGGACCGAGGTGACCGGGCTGATCGTGAAGCTGCCGCTTGTTCCGGAGAGCGGCACGCTGTGGGGCGCGCCGGGCGCGTTGTCCGCGATCGCGACCGCGGCGGAACGCGTACCCGCTGCGCTGGGGGTGAACGTCACGCTGATCGTGCAGCTGCTCGACTGGGCGAGACTCGTCCCGCATGTGCTGCTCTGCGCAAAGTCGGTCCTGTTGACGCCCGTCACGCTGATGCTGCCCAGCGTCAGCGGTGCAGTTCCCGTGTTCGTCACGGTCACGTTTTGCGGCGCGCTCGTCGTCCCCGTCGCCTGACTGGCGAAGGTGACCGTCGCGGGACTCAACGTGATGAGAGGAGCCGTCCCTCCAGCGGCCGTGGTGACGGTGGCGATATTCGAATACGGCCCCAGGTTTCCTGCCGCGTCGCCGGCCCGCACGATGTAGCTGTAACTCGTGTTCGGCGAAAGGCCGGTGTCCGAGTACGTCGTGCCGGTCGGAAGCGGTTGATAGGTGAGCTTCTCAAACGTTGTGCATCCGGCATCCTGGCATCGCTCCGGGCGATACACCGTGACGCCGACATTGTCTGTCGCCCCTCCCCACTGCAGGTTGACTTGAGTGCCGCTCACGGCCGTTGCCGTCAACGCCAGCGGCGCCGTCGGCGGGGTCGTGTCTGAAGCCACCGCGTTGTTGCCCGTGGTGCGGAAGGCCGCGACAACGGCGCCCCAGTTGTTCGAGACGCTGAATGTCGCAGTTGCCGCCACTGGCCCTGTTGTGGCTTGTTGCTGATCCTCCACGGCCAGTTTGGTATTCGGCGCCGCCGGTACACCGTCCTCGATCACATAGCCGGTGCCGGCCACAACAGTCACCGGATTTGCCGAAGATATCAGGCCAATCACCAGATCGCCGTTCGCGGTCGTCGTGGCGATCCCGCTGCTCGGCAATGCGCTGTTTCCTTGCGCAGCCGCCGTCACGTCAAGCGAATTTGCGAGCGCGATACCTGCGTATTCCTGGATGGCGAAGCGGAGCGTGCCGCCGGAAATCGAATCGGCCACGGTGACGGTGTTCGCGCCGCCCAGGATGTTTTCGGCGTAATAGAACGCGAGGGTCGTCAGGTCGGCCGTCTCATTCAGTTGAACCGCTTTGCGGTACACGTTGCCGCGCGAATCCGTGACCGTGAACACCTGTCCGGACTGCCCGGCGCGAATCGCCACGCCAATCCAATTACCGGCCGTGTTGTTCGACGTGAACGCCAACGACGACGAGGCCGTCAGTCCGGCGTCCTTGCTGATGTGCTGGACGAGTGTCAGCCCGACGGCCGTCGCCGCCGTCGTCGTGGCGCTGGCCGTCGGTGACGCACCGCTCACGTTGCCGGCGGCATCGTTCGCCCGTACCCGATAGGTGTAGCTTGTCGACGCGATCAGCCCCGTATCACTGAACGTCGTCGCCACAGCAGTGGCCACCTGCGCGAACGTCGTGCACCCAGCGCCCTGGCATCGCTCGATCCGGTAGCCCGCGACGCCCACGTTGTCGGTCGATCCCGTCCATGCGAGGTCGATTCGTCCCGGGTTGGCCGCGCTCGCGGTCAGGCCGGCCGGCGCCGTCGGTGGCTGCGTATCGGACCCTTGAATGGTCGCAGTGGCGACGTTCGAGTAGAGACTCAGGTTTCCGGCGGCATCTGTGGCGCGCACGCGGTACCCGTAGGGACCGGACGCGAGGCCCGTGACGCTATAGGAAGTGGTGGGCGCCGACGTCGGTCCGGCGTGTCCCGTCGAATCGACGAGATACAGCACGGCGTCGCCGCTGAACGGAGGCGTGAACGATCGCGACGATCCGGCAGGGACAGCGCTGCCGGCGATCGTCGCTCCGGTGGATGGATTGAACCACTCCACGTTGAGCGTCCGCGAACTGGACATCGCCGACAGATTCACGGTGAAGGCGCCGCCATTGGCAGCGTAGATGAGGTACTCGGCACCGACCGCCGGGGTCTGGGCCAGACAGTTGCCGGTGGAACAGAGCACGTTCGATGGCAGGACGTTGGCCAGATTCAGTTTTCGGGAGTACCGCAGGATGTACCCGAGATTGTCCCGGAAGTTGTCCCACCGCGGATCCGGCGCGCTGCAGATGTCGTTGGTCGGCGACGGACACACGTTGCGGCCCTCGCGCGGGTAATAGACGACGTAGGGATCCATGAACGCGACCTGGTTCCCATTCATGAAGTTCAGCCAGGCAAAGGCTCGGTTCTGTTGCGCCGTGTCATTCCACATGCCGAAGTAGCTGTGATCGGAGTCGTTGATGTTCACCTTGCACCTGGGCGTGCCGGTCCCGCACGTCGTGGTGGGAGACGGGGAATTGCCAGGGTTGATGAAGTCAGCGTTGCTGTTGAAGAGGTTCACGTCGTTCGGGTCGGTACCACCCGCCATCATCCCGTAGCCGATAGGGTGCTTCCAGGGCAGGCCTGACTCGTACGAGCGGACATGC
>Ga0326726_10001165_pt1 | contig 24505 bp, 19 predicted proteins | sample MHFenrmetagenome_2_FD_207603 | JGI IMG/M metagenome (GOLD analysis project Ga0326726, IMG submission 207603) | Lab enriched peat soil microbial communities from Michigan Hollow, Ithaca, NY, United States - MHF15MN | ecosystem: Environmental > Terrestrial > Soil > Wetlands > Peat | place: USA... | reverse complement strand
GACAGCCTTCTGAATAAATAAACGGATAATTGTCATTGGTCAGTTGATCAATTTTATCCTCACCAAACTTTAAATTGTAATTTTCACCTGAATGACCCAGGTGGTTTATTATGTGAACACCGTTATTGATGTAATTAATGATATCCTGTCCTTGCCAAGAATAGGTTTCATTTTCATACAAATTATTAATCGTATATCCCTCATTTGACGGAAATACTGAAGAAAGGTCCGCATAGACTCCTGCATCTAATTTTTCTCCAGCTTGAAGAACTTGACTAAGATAAGAATTAGTTGTTATTTCATAGGCTATTGTCTTCATCACGAAATTAGACAAATCTGCTGAATTATCAACACAGGCTCTTCCTACATATACTTCGGCGAATAGATCGACATCGCCACTATTATCGCCATCGTGGGGCTCGCCCCAATAATAATCCTCATCGTGGTTGAACGTGCCATCGAGACAAGCATAATAGAGATCAGATGGACCTGTGACTATCGAATCATGATTATGTGAATCTTTGCCAAATAGAAAATCCCGAGCCGGGATGCTATTTATATTTCCTCCAAGGAGGACGTACTCGATTTTCCAGTTCTTATAGGCATCTATAATGAAATTCCTGATTCTGGCCGCGGTATCATTAAAAAGGAAGTCTGTAGTATTATAGTAGTATGGATCAGCAAGAATGTCTTCGACCGTCACGATTTTAGTTGCAGTTCCTCTTGGATTTTTGAAATCCGCCAAATCCTGGAATGTATATTCACCATTTGAATTGTACATAGTCTCATTAGTAATAATAAGGTAATCATACCTTTCCGATGGATTAATTAGCATTCCATGGGATGAAAGTGTTACCGTTGAGTAATTCAAGAGAGGCCAAGGCAGTTGATTGTTCGTCAATTGATTAACGATGGCCTCATCAACTGAGGAATTTCTAAATAAAGGACTAACGAGATTTGTTTTTTCTAAAGTTAAAGTGACTGTCATTTTTTGATAATAATATAGCTCTCCAGTTTCTCTAATATAATGAACTGGGTACAAATTACATACGACAATAGAATACCCTCTAAAACAATAGGTATTAGCCGAGTCATAAAGACTCGTTGGGTAGGCTAAAGTAAGGTCGAAATTAAGATCTTGATCATATATAGTTTGATTACCCGTTGATGTATTTATCGGTGTTGTCCCTATTTCAATGTTGTATCCAGATCCTAAAGAAGTATTTCCCTCAGCTGTAACATCAATTGAATCCAATTGCGTCCTTTGAGGAATGATGATTTTAACAGCCTGATAGGGAATGAGGGGAACTAAAGATCCTTGCATTATAGAGGTATTCGTCAGGTTAATTTGATCGTACTGATTACTATCACGAGTATATGTGCTTATTGTGGCACTTGAGTACGAGTAAATTTGTTCGATAGTGCTTTGAATACTACCATCTGCATTTGCTGGTTTGAGCAGGCATATAGATACGCTACAAAATGTTACAAGTCCTATAATAAACAATTTATATTTATTATAAATATTTTTATTCATATATTTATTTCTCCTCTTCCTTTTTTAGATATATTGAAATTGTTATAAAAATATTTCTTAGGAATCTTTATATATAACCTATTTAATTGCAATAAGTTATGATAGGAAAGGGAAGAAATAAAACAATTCTTCTAATTACCACACTGTTTCTTTTAATTACATTTGCATCAAACATATGTGGTGCCGTTAGTAATCAAGGTTCTTCGACAGTCACGATTAAGCGAAGTGACTTCAATGGACCCGTCATCGACATCATTTCTTTATCTGGTGGTTATGGCATCCACGCCATTTTGAAGAATTGTTTGAATATGAATGTCACGAATGTCAATTGGAGCATCACCGTAACCGGAGGTATATTCCATCGAATTAATATTGAAAGACATGGGACGATAGCTTGCATGACTCCAGGCCAAGATGTTCCAATTGCGACAGGGGTCTTTTTCGGTTGGGGCACTGTGCATATCACGGTAGATGTAATTAACTACAATTTTAAATCTGTCGATGGAATGCAGCAACTATTCTATTCAGACGTGTGAAGTATAAAGAGCTTGACTTAAACAAGCTCAGGCACGGATTGAAAAATACGCGTTTGAGAGATTAAAACTATATATTTTTACAAAATCATGAACAATTCGAATAGTACTATAAGTATAATCTTCGAAAATTATTGAGGTATTGAGGTTTTGACCAATGATTGAAAGAGCTTTGTTGATTAAAAGATGTTCTTTGTATGGACTTGAGGCTTGAAAAAATTGATTGGTCTCCATCTCCCACACCCTACATCATTAGTTGATGAAGAGTAATCTCCCTACAACATACCTGAATGACAAAATTTGTTATGAAGTAATAAATTTTTCTCCTGCTCTATCCTAATTTGTAATTGAGAAAAACAGGCGAATAGCGCCAGTAATTATACGACCATTCTCTGAAGAATAATATCGTCCGCCATGACATCGCTTTTTCAATTGATATTTATTCTAATGACTTAACAATTAACTTGAAACTATTTATACAGAAATAAGATGTCCTCTGAGGCAGTTATGAAAGTCCACATTATTCTTGGGTCGAAGTCTGATATGCCGGTTGTGGAGAAAACCCAGAAACTCCTGGATGACTTCAAAGTCGGCTATGAAATCACGATCGCCTCTGCCCATCGTACACCGGAGTATGTCCAGAAAATCGTGACCCAGAGCAAGGCAGACTTGTTCATCGGCGTCGCTGGCCTCGCCGCTGCCCTGCCAGGGACGATCGCTGCTCATACCACGAAACCTGTGATCGGTGTTCCCGTAAGCGGGAAAGTCAACCTCGACTCCATCTTGTCTATCATCCAGATGCCGCCTGGCATCCCGGTCGCAGCCGTCGGCCTGGACCGCGGCGACAACGCCGCGCTCCTCGCTATTGAGATTCTCGCCGTCTCCAACAAAACGCTGAAGAAGAAACTGGAAGACTATCGCAAGAAGATGAAGGACGAAATCATCGCCTCCAACAAGGGTGCCTGATGTTCAACGCTGACAAGTTCATCACCGAGACCATTGCAGACCTCAAGACCAAGATCCATGGCAAAGCCCTCATCGCCTTCTCCGGCGGCGTCGACAGCACCGTCTGCGCAGCCCTCGTCAACAAAGCCATAGGAAAAGACCTCATCGCCGTCCACGTCGACACCGGCTACATGCGCAAAGACGAATCCAAATTCGTCGTCAAAATGATGAAAAGCATGGGCCTCAACGTCCGGTTCGTCGACGCAAGCCTCGAATACTACCAAGCCTTGGAAAACGTCGTCGACCCGGAGAAGAAACGCAAGATCATCGGCAACAAGTTCATCCACATCTTCGAACGCGTCGCCAAAGAAGAACATGTGACGTACTTGGTCCAAGGCACCATCGCCCCAGACTGGATCGAATCCGGCGGACAACTACGCGACACCATCAAAAGCCACCACAACGTCGGCGGACTCCCCAAAAAAATGCGCCTCACCCTCATCGAACCACTCCGAGACCTCTACAAAGACGAAGTCAGAAAAGTCGCACGATCCCTCAACGTCCCAGTCGCCGAACGCCAACCCTTCCCCGGACCCGGCCTCGCCATCAGAATCATCGGCGCCGCCACCAAAGAACGCACCAACATCGTCAGAGAAGCCTGCGACATCGTCGAAACAGAAATCGAACACGCCGTCGACAAAGGCCAGATGGAAATGCCCTGGCAGTACTTCGCCGTCCTCATCCCCATCAAGACCGTGGGCGTGCACGGCGACAAACGCGCCTACGGCTACACCATCGCCATCCGTAGTGTCCAAAGCATCGACGCCATGACCGCAGCCTACAGCGACATCCCCCACGACGTCCTCGACAGGATCTCAACCAAAATCACCAACACCATGGGTGCCAAGGTGAACCGCATCGTCTACGACGTCACCAACAAACCACCCGGGACCGTCGAATGGGAATGAAAATCTACGTCGTCGACAATGGCGGACAATGGACACACCGCGAATGGCGCACCCTCCGCGACCTCGAAGTCGACACCAAGATCGTCCCAAACACGACACCGCTCAAAGACCTCACCAAAGAACAGATTACTGGCCTGGTCCTCTCCGGCGGTGCACCACGCATCGGCCTAGACAACCCTCTGGGCAACTGCGCCGAATACCTCGAGAAAGCCACCTTCCCCATCCTCGGCATCTGCGCCGGACACCAATTCATGGCCCGCTTCTACGGAGGAGAAGTCAGACCATCCATCGTCCCCGAATTCGGCAAAATCGACCTCACCCTCCTCAAAAAAGACCCGCTGTTCACCGGCGTACCACCGCAGTCCATCGTCTGGGAGTCCCACAACGACGAAGTCACCCTCCTACCAAAATGCTTCACCCACCTCGCAGAAAGCGACACCTGCAAGATCCAAGCCATGGTACACAAACAGAAACCTTTCTACGGTCTGCAGTTCCACCCCGAAGTCGAACACACCCAGTTCGGTGAACAAATCTTCCGCAACTTCATCACCATCTGCGAAGACTAAAGAAACAACATCCCAGTTTTTTTTACGACGACGTCCGTCTCAACACCCGATAAAAGTACTCCAGGACGATGAGAATCACCAACGCGATGACCGACGTGACGATAACATAGAAAAAAATGTACAAAATCGCAGTCCCCGGCTGCATCTCCCGGATAAACGATGGAGCCTCCAACGCTGTCACAATCACCCCGATGAGTATCGCAAATGCAATCTCCCACCGCCAGCTTTTCTCCTTGCGTTCCGCCTCCGGCTTCGTCTCCTTTGAATCCTTCAGAAGCTCTGCCACGCGGGCATCCGGTTGCTCACCCTCGACTTCCTCCGACAACGGCGCTGCCGTACCCATTGAGGCAATGCCCTCTTTGAACTTCTCATACGCCTCCTGCGTATCAAACAACAACGGCTGACCCTGATACCCGCAGTCCCGACACTGCATCTTCCACGACGTCAGACCATAAATAACCCCACCCTTCAACGTCCCCATGTAGATCCGCTGACTCCCACACCGCGGACACGCCTTAATATCTACCATAAACACACCTAACTCGTATCCCTCAAAGCATGTCGACCAGATTACTTAACTATTTCCATGGCTTATACAACGAATGTTTCACACGCAACTGATCCAAAATCTTCCCCACAATAAAATCCACCAGATCATCCACGGTTTTCGGCTTCTGATAAAAACCAGGCATCGCCGGCAACAACACCGCACCCGCCTCCTTCGCCAACACCATATTCCGAATCCCAGGCAAATCCAACGGCGTCTCACGAATCACCAAAATAAGCTTCCGACCCTCCTTCAATATACAACTCGCAGCCCGCGACGTCAACGACTCCTCAAACCCATGCGCCACCGCCGACAACGTCTTCATACTACACGGCGCCACCACCATCGCATCCAGCGGAAACGTCCCACTCGACGGACCCGCCCACAAATCCACATTCTCATACACCCGCGACGCCAACTTCTCAACCTGCTCCACCGAATACTTCGTCTCAAACTCAAGAATAGGACGCGCACAATCAGAAATAATCAACAACACCTCACACTTCGCCCGCACCAACTCCTCCACCAACCGCACCCCATAGATGCTCCCCGACGCACCCGTAATACTCACCAACACCCGCATTAAGACATCACCCGACAAGATTCTCGATTGAAAATCATCATGATTCTAAAGAAAAACCCCTGTTTTTATCCCTTTGCCTTCCGCACCAGCTCCCCGAGAAGCACCTCAGAACACGCAGCCACCACACTCGACCGCTCCGTCACAGAAAAACCCATATCCAACTCCATACCAGAAAGGGTCGTCACAAAACCCCCCGCCTCCCGCACCATCAAAGTCCCCGCCGCGATATCCACCACCCGCAAACGCTCCTGACCCACCAGATAATAATCCAAGGCACCACTCGCCACCAGGCACATCTCCAACGACGCAGCCCCCAGCGACCGATGATTCATGACACCAGCCAGCTTCAGAGACCGCGGCGTCGCAGACCGCCCCAACACCACAGAAGACACCAAATCCTTCGACGGCAACTCACACGTCCGAATCGCCGCCCCATTCAAGAACGCACCCTTCCCCTTCTCCGCCAGAAACACATCCCCCGTCGGGATGTTCTTCACCACACCAAACTCACAGTCGCTGATCCGCGACCGACCCACGGCAAGCGACACCGAAAAAAACGGGATGCCACGATACGCGTTCCTCGTCCCATCCACAGGATCCAACACAAAGGTGTACTCCCCGCCGAAGTCGACCGAACCCGCCTCCTCACTGCACAGATTCACCGGGATCTTCGATTTTGTCAATATTCGAAGTGCTACGTCCTCTGCGACCTTATCGATGTAGGTCGTCGGCGTGCCATCTGCACCGATACCAATCTGCCGTCCCATCTGGGAGAAATGCTGTCGCTGCTCCCGACGAACCCTAGTAGTGATTTGATTAACGACCCGGACTGCCAACTCCTTTATCGCTTCCTTCACACCGCTCCCTCGTCGTTATGCATTGCCAACACTGAACGTCCATCCCCTGGACGACCAAGCAGTTGATCTCCGTCAAGAATCTGATTGCCTCTGAGAAAGACAGCGGTAGGAAAGATCGCCTGATGTCCTTCAAACGCCGTCCAACCACACTTCGAATGCAGCAAGTCCGATGAGATTGCTGACAGCGTTTTGAGGTCGACAACGATGAGGTCAGCGTCTCGATCGACTTCGAGTCTGCCTTTCGGAAGGCCAGCGAGCTCAGCCGGCCGCTCGCAGAGAAGTCGAAGGACGCGAGCGAGATCAAGGCGTTTTTGTTTTACTAGCGCAAGGAAGAGGGGGTACATCGTCTCGACCCCGGGCATCCCTGAGGGTGCTTCACCGAATTCCTGTTCTTTCTCCTTAAGGGTATGTGGCGCGTGGTCGGATTCAACGATGTCAATCTCGCCTTGGATGAGGCTTTGCCACAGGGCCATGCGGTCTGTCGGCGTTCTGAGAGGTGGATTGACCTTAAGCCACGTGGGAGGCACATTATGGAGGGTGCTATCTAAGAGGAGGTGATGGGGGGTAGCGCCGACACTAATATATGAGGGGTGCTGGTGGAGCGCGGCAAGACCATCTTGGGAAGAGAGATGGCAGATGTGGACGTTGGTCTCGATGTCGGTGGAGAGCAGGGAGTGTATGGCGGTTTCCTCGCAGCGTGCGGGTCGTCTCTGGTTGTGGTCCGCTAGAGTGTTTTCTGGACCAGTAGCATGTTCCAGGCAGCGTTCGTCTTCCGCGTGAATGAGGGTGCGTTTCTTCGTCGGTTGAATGATCTGAAGGGCTTGATTCAGCAGGAGTGTAGGGAGGCTGGTGGCGTTGGTGCTATTTCCAAGGAAGATTTTGAAGCCTGAGCAGTGGGGCGCGAGTGTGGGAATGTGGGTGAGGTTGTGTTCGGTGACTGCTGTGTAGATGCCATAGTCGACAAGGCTTTTACGTTGGGCTATCTGGTGTTTTTCTTTGAGGGTGGTCAGGGTTGTGGTCGGTGGGTTGGTGTTGGGCATGTCGAAGAGGGTGGTGATGCCGCCAAAGACTGCGGCGGTGGTGCCGGTCTGGAAGTCTTCTTTTTTGGAGTATCCGGGGTCGCGGAGGTGGACGTGCAGGTCGATGCCGCCAGGAAGAAGGATGCGGGTGCCGTAGTCGAGGTGGGTGTCTGCCCGTAGGGTTTTTTTGATGGCGGTGATGGTGCCGTCGGTGATGCCGAGGCAGGCGGTTTCGAAGGCGCCGTTGTGGTATATCTTGCCTTCAATGCTGAGGTCCATGGAGGTGTTTCTCCTGGATGGAGCTGTGGGGGGTTGTTTCGGTGAAGATCTGTCCGGTGAAGGAAGAGAATTTGGTGGTGGGGAGGAGCCAGGCGTCGGCGGGGAGTCCTGCTTTCATGCAGGTGTAGCCGAGGTAGGTTTCGACGTCCCAGTCTTCTTCGACGGGGACTTGGGGGAGGAGGAGTCCTTTGTGGTAGCCTTGTTCGACGATGAGGCCGTCGCGTCCGATCTTGATTTTGTGGAGGAGGTCTTGGGGGTTGGTGATGGTGATGGGTGTGGGGGTGGAGAGGATGGTGACTTCGATGATGATGTGGTCGAGTTCTGTGGGGTGGAGTGGTGGGAAGCGGGGGTCGTGGGTGGCGGAGCGTGCGGCTTCGATGAGGGCGTCTTTGAGGGGCATGTCTGGGTAGGGGATGCCGATGCAGCCGCGGAGGTCGTGAGCTGGGTGGGTGTGGAGGGTGACGAAGACGCCGTGTTTTTCTTTGAAGACGGGGGTGAGGCTTGGGGAGGGTGTGGCGTGGTGTGTGACGGTGTCGGTGACGATGGTGCGTGCGTAATGGACGGCGGTGGTTCCCTCTGCTGCTGTGAGCATAGTGTGTCGCTGCTGGGTAGTGGTGGGTGGATTAAAAAGGGTTTGGGGTGAGGACAACGGGGGTCCTCACACCAGGGAGTGGGTGTTTATTGTTCTTTGCGCAGCTCGATCGTCAGGACTTTGGTGAGTTCGCCGGCGGTGATGGTGACGTGTTGGATGTTGAGGTTGCTGTAGGTGACGTTGACGCCGGCTTCTTTGACGACGCCTAGGGCGGTGACGTTGTATTGTCCGGGGGCGAGCTCGAGTTGGAAGCTGCCGTCGGCGGCAGATTTGGTGATGGCGCGGATGGCGGTGTTGGTTGCGCCGGTGTCCGGGGCGAACGTCAGGGTGATGTTGGCGATTTTTTGTTGGTTGTAGATGGTCAGGCCAGTGACGGTCGTCGAGTTCTTGATGAGCGCGATGTTATAGATGGTCTTTCCTTGTCCTATGGTGGCGGTCAGCTTGCCTTTGTAGGTGTAGACGGGGGTGGATCCTTGCAGGTAGTTGACGGTGATGTTGTAGGAGCCGGGGAGCACGATGGCGGTGTAGGCGCCGTTATTGTCGGTCGTGGTCGTATTTTGTTTCGCGGTGTTGTTCTGGATGGTGCCGTCGGGGACGAAGGTGATTCTAATGGCTTTTACGCCGGTGGTGTTGTAGGTGGCTTTGCCAGTGACGGTGACGGGGTTGTAGGCGATGGAGAGGTTGACGGTGGAGGTGACGTTGGCGCGGATGGTGATTTGTTTGAGGGTGGTGTAGTCGAGGTAGCCGGTCTGGGTGTCGCGGATGCTGGCGTTGAGGGTGTAGTTGCCGGGGGCGAGGTTGGGGAACTGGTAGGTGCCGGTGGTGTCAGTGAGTTGGTGGCCGACGGTGAGTCTGCTGCCGGAGAGTTGCGTGTAGGTGAGGGTGACGTTGGCGTTGGCTTTGGTTTCGCCGGTGTCGACTTTGTTGTTCGTGTTGGCGTCGAAGTAGACGGTGCCTTTGAGGCCTCCGCTCAGGGGCTTGGATAGGTTTTGCCAGAATATGTTAGGTTCGACGTCGGTTTCTTTGGTGTTGAGAGTGAAGCCGTGTTCGATGGCTGAGATGTTGTATTTGCTGGGTGGGATGCTGGGGAAGCGGTAGTGTCCGGTCGCGTCGGTTTTCACATCTGGGATGCTTCGGCCGAAGAAGAGGTCGTCGAGGTGGACGGTGATGTTGGCGAGTGGGGTGTCGACGCCGGGTTGGTAGGTGTTGTTTTTATTGGTGTCGGTGAAGATGTAGCCGTTGAGGTCGGAGTTGTTGATAGAGAGGTTGAACTGGCGCTGGTAGTCTGTGCCGAAGGTCCTCATGGCTTCCGCGTCGGTGATCGTGGCATAGCTTGCGTTGCTGGTCTGGTTGAGTCTGAATTTATTCAGCAGGAGGGTGTCGCCGGGGTAGGTCATCAGGACGGTGACGTTGCCAGCTGGTGAGATGATACTGAAGGTGCCGTTCTGGTCTGAGTAGACGTTATCATGGGGGAATCCGAAGGAGTCTAGGACGATGACGTGGACGTAGGGCATGGGTGTGCCGGTGATGTTGCGGACGGTGCCGTTGAGATAGGCGCCTTCGTAGTATTTCGCGATGACGACGGCGCTCTTCCCGCCGCCGTAGTAGGGGTACGGGGAGACGTATTCGGTGGCGAAATGCCGCATGCCATAGGTGGGGATCTGCTGACTGGGCGTCTGCAGTTCACCGTTTTGGTCTGTGGTCGGTGGGGTGCCCATGTAGGTCTTGTAGAACATGGTCTCGAAGTACGCCTGTTTGTAGATGGTTGTTGTTCCGGTGATCTGTATGCGGGCGCGCTGCTCGGTCGTCATGTTGTTGATTTCTCCCGCGGTCCAGGAGGTATTCTGGCCTGGGGTGTTGTCCGCGTTCAACGCGTAGCCGGTGTATTTGACTTGCATGAAGTCGTCCTCGGGGTTCGCTATCTTCTTGCCGGGTGTCCGGAGGGCGATGAGAGAATTGCTCTTGTCTCCGAGGAAGGCGAAGATGTTGAAGATTTGTTCATCGTAACCCTCGACGCCGTAGTATCGGATGCTTTTTTTCGTCGTGAGTTGGACGACATGGTACAGCCAGGTGATCTCTTCGTCGGTCATGCTGGCGTTCAGTAGCGAGGTGACGTCATGGTACGCGGCGTTCTCAGGGTATTGGCTGCCGACGCGGACCTTTTCACTGACGGCGGCATCATACTGGGCGCCGACAGGGCCGAGGTAGGACGGGGAGCTTTTCGGGTTGGTGATCCATTCGATGACCTTGCTTGCGTTCGAGGCGTTCGTGATGTGGTTTTTCACCGCGGATTCGACGTCAGGTGAGAGGTGACCGCCGTTTGCTAGGCTGTTTGCATGGAGGAGTCGAACGATCCAGACGGCGACGCCTTCTTTCTCGCTGGTCGCGGTGTGGAAGTTCGCAGCTGGAGGGATGCCGTCTTGGAAGTTGTCTGCGACGGTTGGGTGTTCGCCGACAGCTGACTCGTAAAACCCGTAGTCCCACCAAGAGATGAATGCGGGTTTGTTTGAATCGGGCGTGATGTTCGTATCCTGCTGTCGCAGCCAGGCGTAGGCGCCGACCCAGTACTGCTCTTTGTAGGAGCTGGAGCCGAACGCGCCGACGAAATCCTTGCCGAAGACATCAGCCTTGAAGTTGCTTGTCCCGTTCTTGGTGATCGCGGTTGGGACGGCTGCATCCAATGTCAGGAAGACGTTCGGGACGAGGATGACGAAGGAGACGAAGAGGACGCCAATGATATGGGTGACCTTGACGCCGCGGCGGATGCCGCGCAGCCCGCCACCAGCGTTCTGGATGTTCTTTATCATCTTTCGGTAGTCGATTTTCGAGACGATGAACCAGATGACCCAGCCGGCATACAAGGCGATGACCGGCACCATGTCGTTAAGGAAACGACCAGCGGTGGACGTCAGCCATATCTGGATGACAAACAAGGTCAACAGGAACATGTAGTCGCGTCGGTCTCGGTTCTTGATGAACTGCCAGATGAGCAGGACGAACCCGAACCATCCAAGCCAGTAAATGGCAGGGCCGTATGACATCACAGTACGGCTAATGTTATAAGTGCCTGCCTCGGCGATAGTCAACGACACTTTGCTGCCGTAAATCCCAGAGCCGAAGAGGATAGACGAGATATTGTTGAGTGGGCTGAGGAAGCTGGGGAGCATGGAGGGGAAGGCGTAGATGACGTAGAGGAAAGCAGCGGCGAGCCCCGCGATGGTCGCGATAATCGGGACAGTGAGGACCCAAGGAAGGTTCAACCGTTTGAACAGGACGCAGACGAGGCCGAACACGGTGACGCCAGCGGCAAGGTAGAATGGCAGGCCAATCGGGGTGTCGCTGACAAGGATGACTGGCAGTGAGACCAAGACGCCGGTGAAGAGCGTCAAGGCTGAGCTGGTGACGAACTGGGTCTCGCTCTTCTTCATGAAGATATCGAAGATGAGCTGCACGATGACATAGATCGCGATGACCGTATACAGGAACTGGGCTTCTACCCACACCATGGACAGGGCTGCCAAGGGGATGCCAGCGAGGATCGCGTACAGGATCGACTGCAGTCTATTCGTTTCTTTGATGCTTTTGAGGAAGAAGACGAACGTCAGGAAATACAGGAGCAGGTTGAAGGAGTCATGGTCGAACAAGGCGAAGGCGGAGCCATGCCCTGAACTGATCTCAATCGGGATGATGGCAATCAGTAGCGCCGCGATGATGCCCTCCTTGCGTCCGAAGATGGTCTTCCCGATGAAATATACCGGGAAGATGAGCAAGGCGCCGAACAAGGCGGGGACGAACTGCATCGCCAACCCCAACGCATCGCTTTCACTCATAAACGGCACGAGCACCTTGCTGAACCCGATGGCAGACATGACCAGGAGTGGCGCACGACCACCAGACTTCCCCAATGGATAGTTCAACAGGGGGTCGTTGGAAGAATAATACGGGAACTTCCCGGTGCTCGACGTCTGCTCCACCAGCCTCATATTATAGTACGGGTCAGGCCCGGACAGATAATATTTCGTGGTGAGATCGGTTCCCTGAGGGTTGATATTGGCGTTGGAGACCATGTTGAAATAGGTGTTGAAGAGCAATACCAGGAAAAAGATCGCGATCAGGGTGACGCCGACCCAGAGGCTCTTGCGGGCCTTGAAGAAGGCGAACCGACGCCGATTGTGAGCAGGAGCCGCTTGAGAGGCTGGTTCGCTGGTGACCTGAGTCTTGGTTGTCGAGGCTTGCGTACTTTGCTGCGCGCGCTTCCGCATAGTAGATTTCACCTTGAAGTTGGTTTACCACCCGTAAAACTATTGCCTTATAAATACCTTCCTTCTGCCCTATCTGGAGAAGTACGGCCTTGTCAGGCGATGTGTACCAGCGTCTGCGCAAGGGAGGGGGCAACGCTGACTTTGCTGAACTCGCTTTCAATCGTGTCCGTCGAGATGATCTCATCGCAGCCTGCCGCGGTCAGTTTCTCCTTCGCCTGACCGGCGAACAACCCGTGGGTGCAGGCGACGTAGATCTTCTTGGCCCCTTGATGCTTCAGCTCCTTGATGGAGTTCGCCATGGTCCCACCCGTGGAGATGATGTCATCGACGATTGCGACCGACCTGCCATGGACGTTGAGTGACTTGGGATGGATCTTCACCGTCATCCCATCGATACGCGTCTTCTCCAGGTAATCAGACTCGCAGCCTATCAGCTGCGCGGCCAGGGCCGCTCGGTCCTTCGCCCCCTTGTCAGGAGCCAAGACGAGGTCGATGTCCTTGGCTTTCAGGTAGTCGGCCAGCTGCGGCACCGCGGTGCAACTGCGCGCCGGCGTCGTGAAGAAATCCAAGATATGCTCCTTATGCGGATCCACGGTGATGACTTCGTCCGCATGAATGCTGATATGCTCTGCGATCGCCCGAGCGCTGATCGCCTCTCCCTCCTCGAACTTCTTATCCTGCCTGCTGTACCCAAAATAGGGGAGGATCACCGTGATCTTCTTCGCCCCGGCCTCACAACAGGCATCCTGCATAATCAACAACTCAACGATCTTCGAATCGGGATACGCCGTCTGCACCAACAGGACATCCTGACCCTCCACCGAATCCTCCAATCGGAGATAGAACTCATCATCAGGAAACCGCTTGAACGTCGTCCTCACCAACGGCTGATGCAGCGCCTGCGACAACGCCTGCGCCAAAGACACAACCGACGTGCCCCCAAGAATCACCATACTTCACTCTCACGGACTCGTAAACACCCCCTTGTTTTTCATTGTTTCGAAATAACAACCGAATAACCAGAGACTCTTCTCGAGAGAAAGAACACCAACCCCCCACCCAAGAACGACAAAAGGAAAGTTTTTAACCGGACACCGGATAATTTTCCGCTGGAGTGGATGCGATGCGAACCGTCCGTTTTCCTGTACTCACCCTATGCCTTAGCCTTCTCCTCATCATAAGCCTTCAGCCAAACAGCCACGCCGACGACACCCCCACCAGCCTCGTCGACGCCACCATCACCACCACCTACCACAACGCCACCAGCCTGCACGCCACCGCCCAGATCCTCATCCACCGCATCGACAACATCTTCGGACAAACCTACACCCAAGACCAAATCGACCACCTCACCAACCCCGACGACATCGGCGCCATCAAAATCAAACTCCGCGAAGCCCTCGACGCCCAACTCCACAACACACTACCCAACGCCCAACTCACACCACTCGGACGACCCACCTACAACCCCCCCTACTTCACCGACGACTACACCATCAACCTCACCACCACCTACTTCCAAACACCACCCACCACCACCATCACCACACTTCTCCCCGGCATGCTCGACCTCGGCGCCGACATCACCTACCACTACACCCTCACCAGCACACCCGGCTGGAACACCACCTACCAATTCACCCTCCCCGACAACCTCCAACTCACCTCCGCCACCACCGACCACACCACACCCGACCAACGATCCGCCACCTGGACCATCACCAACACCCAAGGCACCACACCACCCACAGACGCAGACCTCACCATCCACGCCACCACACCCACCACACCACCCGACACCCCACAAAACCTCACCATCGACCTCACCCTAGACACCCGCACACCCACCACACCAGCCCTCACCACCACCATCCAAATCCACACCCTCGACCTCACCACCTACCCCGCCCTCCCCGCCTTCATCACCCACGTCACCACCATCCCAGCCGACGGACTCCGCCTCCTCACCAGCCAAGGACTCCTCGACTACCAAACCATCCACAACCACACCATCCAACCACTCCTCACCCGCCTCCAACCCCTCCTCGAAACATCCACCCTCAACCAAACACTCACCTTCACCTTCACCTGGGACCCCACAACCACCACCAACTGCACACCACCCTACAACACCACCCACATGGACACCCAACCACCCCTCAACGCCCAATACCACGACCCCACCATCCACCTCACCATCGCCGGTCTCTCCGCCCGCGCCTACTTCGGCCTCATCAACGCAGGCGCCAACGCCACCCTCACACCCCACGACCTCAACCTCACAGAAAGCCTCACCACCCTCGGCCTCCCCTACACCATCACACTGCAGCTCCCCCAAAACATCACCCTCGACCACCACAACCCCGTCACCTGGACACCCACCACCACACCCACCGGAACCTTCCACTCCGACGTCCAACCCAACCCCCCCTACACCGCCGAACGACACACCACCCAAACCACCATCGACGTCACCAAACTCGACCTCAACCTCCCCACCCTCTTCACCGGAAAAACCGAACTCACCGCCTCCACCACCCTCACCCAAGACGACAACCTCTACATCCTCCACACCCCAGGCACCATCCACCTCCCCGCCACCATCACCCTCCCCTACCTCAACGCAGACGCCTACCGCCTCTGCACCGAAGAAAACATCCTCCCAACCGACACCCAAACCACCCTACTCTCCATACAACGCGCCTCTTTTGAAACCCAAGCCTCCACAATCCTCGGCAGCAAACCCATCAAAGCACTCACCAACACCAAAACCTACCGCGACTCCCTCCAATGGAACGGCGACATCGCCAACATGGACGACCTCACACCCATCATCCTCTCCACCTACGCCGACGAAGCCACCAGCCTGGGCGCCACCATCTCCTTCGCCCCCGCCGCCTTCAACATCGACCCCCTCCACTTCACCCTCCCCTACGCCCCCAACACAACCTCCACCTACCGCATCATCCTGCCACCCGGACTCACCCTCACCACCGTCACCGCACCCGGAGAACAATACTCCACAGGCACCACCAGCGACAACCGACCCTACCTCGAATTCCTCCTCAACAAAACCGGCCAACAACAGCCAGCCGCCGTCACCTGCTACCTCACCGCCTCCTCCCTCTACGTCCTCTCCCTCTTCCTCCCTCTCATCCTCGTCATCGTCCTCCTCGTCATCCTCATCGTCATCATCCTCCTCATCCGCAAACGACGCGGACACCACCCGCGAGCACCACGCAGCAAACACACCCGACTCAAACACGAGGACCAAGAAACCACCGGAGACGAAGAAGCCGAGGACTTCTACGTCCCCCCACTACCGCCGTCTTCCAAAAAACGCTAACGCTTTTTTATCAGGAGCGCCCTCGGCACCTTCATTGCCAGCGCCGGCGCCGCAGCCAACACCGGCAGCACCACCCGTGACGGATAATCAATATCACCATACTGCGTAATCGCCGCAGACACCCCAGGCTTCTTCAGCTCAGAAAACCAGGAGTCAAGCCGCTCATCAGACACATGACGATACAACCGACGAAACACCATCCCCCAGGACATCTCCCGACCAACCACCCGCTTCCATCGCGCTTGATACCGCAGCAAATCACGTGAGGACACCGTCTTGCCCGCCAACGCCTCATTCACCGTCAACGCACACTGCCGCGCGCACAACAAACCAGGGACGATACCCCCGCCAGACGTCGGCTTCACCTGCGCAGCCGCATCACCCACCAACAACACCCGACCACGCACACACGGATCAACCACACCCAATGGAACAAGACCACCGGTCCTCCGAACCACCATGCAACCATCTAAGACAGGATTCTGCAACAGCGTGGTGAAACAATCCTGAAGCGACCGCCCACCACCCTTGGTTCTACATAACCCTATCCTGGCTTTCGTCCCTTGCGGATTACTAGGGATGACCCAGGAAAAGAACCCTGGCGCATGCTGTAATCCCGTGAAGATGAGCACCGTCTTAGACTGAAGGCTCACCCCTTCAACTTCCGCGCCAATCCCTTCAAGGTATTCTGCGGGCGCGGGAAATTGAAGCAGAGATCGGACCAGCGATCGAGCGCCATCGGCTCCCACGAGAACACTGCCATGCATGGCTTTCGTACCACAATCGACCGTGACACCATCGGAAGCTTGGCGAACACCAGTCACCTTGGAGTTCGTGAGAAGAACGGCGCCGGCTTTAATCGCGTCTTGCACAAGCCTTTGATCGTAACGCACTCGGTCGATGACCACCGCATGGGTCCGGTCGCCTCCGATAACCATTGTCTTATCAAACGGTGAATGGACTTCGGCACCTGTTATTGCATTGAGGACGATTTCTGCTGAGTCGATGCCGGGGATGGAAAACGCACGAGTCGTGACAAGACCAGCACAATGAAGCGGATGACCGACTTCCCGGTGTTCTTCGATGATGGCGACGGTGTGGCCAGCCTCGGCGCACCAACGACCCACGGCGCAGCCGACGGGTCCGCCACCTGCAATCAGGACATCATAGTGTTCCATCTCTGTAAAGAATTATCCAAAGCTTTATAATAAAAACGGTGTTTCTGATGGTCGCATGACTTCTAGTGATTTCTCGAAGGATTCGTTCGGTGGCGTCATGTATTTCTTCTCACGAAAAAAGGAGGGTTCAGTGCAGACCGCTGACCCGGATCTGCTCTGTCAGTTCATCGTTGATGCCTCTGGCATGAGGCTAGGGGAGAGTGTCGCGTTCATGGATGACTTGTTGATAGTCAAGAACGGCGCTCGGTTCCTCGGCGTGCCGCTCAAGCATGTGCAGAAGGTTGAAAAATCACTGGTGGTCCAGGGTATTTTCGATATGTCGAAGGCCTACGAGCTAGGAGAGAAATGGCTGAATGAAGCCCGTCGAGAGGCGCCATCGCATGGTAAAAACCGCGCCTAGTGAGTTTGAGTATAAGCTCGTGGTCGTGACCCGGCAGGATTTGAAGCTGTCGCCGGGGAAGCTTGCGGTGCAGGTGGCGCACGCGGCTGTCGAGTGTGCGTTGTCGACGAAGAAGCATAAAACGTTGTGGTTTTCACGGTGGGATGCTGAGGGCGCGAAGAAGGTTGTCGTGAAAGTCTCGCGGTTAGATGATTTTTATCCTTTGAAACAGCAGGCGGAAGACTTGGGCATCTCAGCAGTTATCATTTCCGATGCGGGTTTGACAGAGATTCCGCCAGGTACGGAAACGGTCTTAGGGCTTGGTCCTGCCCCGAATAACATTATTGATCAGGTCACCGGCGAGCTTTCTTTACTTTAGTTTTCGTTGGGTTGACTGGTGCTTGGATTTGGAAGTCTTTCAGTGTGCGTTGATAATCGTCAGGAAGGATGATGCGTCGTTCGACTTCGCGCCATTCTAATCCGTGTTCGTCGAGGAGTTTTTTGACCATTTCTGGGATACGGGGTGCGCAAAGGATGCCGCGGACGTGTGGTTCTTTGCGGTCTTTTTTGATGTCGGTGACGTACATGCGGAGTTGGTGGACGGCATTGATGGGTGCGATGGTGCGTTTGACTTCGATGACGACGGGGGTGTGGTCTTTGTCGACGGCGTAGAGATCGATGGATCCGGTGCGGACGGTTTTTTCTCGTTTCACGATTCGTAAGCCGGGTTCGATGATGTTGGGGTCGCGGACGATGTCGTTGACGATGTCGGATTCCATGCCTGATATGACGAGTTTGGCATGGTCGAGGAGTGTGGTGGCGGCGATGAGTTTGAGGGTTCGGAAGGCGATCTTCATTTTTTCTGGGGGTTTGGTATGGCGGCTTTTGAGGATGAGGTAGCCATATTGGGTGGAAACTTCGGTGGTGGCTCCGGTGGGTTGCCAGTTGACGGGTTCACGTTGGGTGGGTTGGTGGACGAGGACGGTGCCGTCTTGTTTGATGAAGATGAGTCGTTCGCCCCAGTCGAGGAGGCTGCGTGCGCGGCCTTGATAGTCAACCATGCAGTCGCCGATGACGAGGAGCATGGTTTTTTCTGGTCGTTTGGCGTGGTGGGTTTTAATGAAGTGGAGGGCGTCGGCGGGTGTGGGGTTGATGATGGTGTTCATGGGTGTTGTTTCTCTTTTGGTTGTTGTGTTGATGTGGGGGAAAAGAGGTAATGGGAGGTGTTGGTGCGTGGGGGGTGGTTGTTAGATGGTGAGTCTGGCTTGTTCTTTCATTTTGTAGGTGGCGAGGTCTTTGAAGACTTCGTCTTCGTTGAGGACTTCGGTGAGGTCTTTGGAGGTGTTAGAGATTTGGATTTCGGTGGTGCGTCCGTGTCGTCCTTTGGAGATGACGCGGGCGGTGACGACGCCGAGCATGTCTAACTCTGAGATGAGGTCTGCGGTGCGTCGTTGGGTGAGGCAGGTGTAGCGGACTTTTTTGCAGAGTTCTCGGTAGAGGTCGTAGACTTCGCCGGTGGTCATGGCTTGGTTGGTGCCTGCTTTTTTGCCTTGTCTGTCGAGCATGAGGAGGGCGTAGAGGACGAGTTTGGATTGGTTGGGTAGCGTGCGGACGACTTCGGTGATGCGGTCTAGTTCGATTTTGTTTTGGGCTTGGCGGACGTGTTGTCGGGTGACTTTGGGGGCGTGGGTGCGTTCGGCGAGCTCGGCGGAGACTCTGAGGAGGTCTAAGGCTCGTCGTGCGTCGCCGTGTTCTTGGGCGCTGAGGGCGGCGCAGAGGGGGATGACGTCGTCGTCGACTGCGCCTTTTTTCAGGGCGGTTTTGACGCGTTCGTGGAGGATGTCTTGGAGTTGTTTGGCGTCGTAGGGGTAGAAGATCATGCTTTCCTCGCCGAGGCTGGATTTGACCCGTGGGTCGAGGAATTCGGTGAATTTGAGGTCGTTGCTGATGCCGATGATGCTGATGCGGGCGTTCTGCAGCTCGCTGTTGATCCTGGTGAGACTGTAGAGGGCTTCGTCTCCCTGGAGTTTGTCGACTTCGTCTAGGACGATGATGGTGACGCTTTTTTCTTTGTCCATCATGATTTTGAGTTTGCTGTAGACTTCGTCGGTCGGCCAGCCGGTGAAGGGGACGTGGTCGTTCCATTCGTTGATGAACTGGTTGGCGATGTTCTGCAGGAGCCGGTAGTGGGTGTCGATGATCTCGCAGTTGAGGTAGATGACGTTGACTTTCTTGCCTTTCTGCTCGCCTTTCTTGCGCAGCTCCTTGCCGAGGAGTTTGACGACAGCGGTCTTGCCGGTGCCGGTCTTGCCGTAGATGAAGATGTTGCTGGGCGCCTCGCCTCTGAGAGAAGGTGCGAGGACGTTGGCGAGATCGTTGATCTCTTTTTCTCGATGGGGCAGGAGGTCAGGCATGAAGGAGGGTCGCATGACCTCGCGGTTCAGGAACAGGCTTTCGGATTCGAGGTACTGATCGAAAAGGTCTTTGGATAACGCTGTCTTCCCCGTCTTCACCGCCCCCTTCAGGAAGCATGTGAATACATCGACGATATTTCAATGTTGTGTCCTGATTTTCCTTCTGGTTTTCTCCTGATGATTTCAGGGGAGGGGGAGGGGATGATTTCGAGTGGAAAAGAAAGTGTGCCGGGTTTAAATTTTATTATTTTTTTAATTATATTTTTTTATATTTCGGAATATTCAAATACAGTCGACGTGATACGTTACCGGGTATACTTCGTCACGTTTTTTTTTCGTAAAAAAGGGATACTTCAAATATTATTTTCCAGTGGAAATGAAGGGGTCCCCCCGGATACCGGTTTCCTCCCTATGCCATAGCATGACAATAGTTCACCAAGAACACAGTGAAGGTTAATAGAGAAAAGAAAGGAAAAAAATGAGGGTGATGGTCTTGGTTTAACTGCCGACGATCACAACGTCTTTGACAGACCGGATGATATCAAACGGGAACACCAGGTGCCCGACGTCATCCAAATGGTACAGCCGGGGATCGATGTCCTCGGAAGGCTCCACCAGGATGCTGAGCAGCTCCCCGGTCTTCTCGTCCGCCAGGGAATTGCGAAGGATCCCGAGATACAAGCCTTCCTCACTCATCACGGTCTTTCCTCTTAAGTCGCTTTCTAAGATTCTCATGCTCTCGTCCCTCTGAAATTTAATAAAGGTCCGTATATTGAATACCCACGGGACTTTTATCTTTTGTGGCCACACTCGAGAAGAAAAAGGAAGAACAGCCGGGACGACGGCCACGACCGATTAGATGTACTGGATGTCCCGTTCGCGGCGCTCCCGCTTTGAGACGCTGCTGAGATCGTCCTTGATCCCCCGGTAATACTTCATCACGTCCTCCGTGATGCTGGCATGCGCCTCCGACAATGCTTGCTCGAAGTTCGCCTTACGGACCTCTTTAGCCTTGATGTCCTTGCGCAGCGCATGCATCGCTGCCTCACGAACGACGCCTTCGATGTCCGCGCCGGAGAACCCCGCGGTCTTCTCCGCCAGCTCCTCCAGTGACACATCCTTGCCAAGCGGCATGCTCTTCGTATGAATCTTGAAGATCTCGATGCGCGCATCACGGTCTGGTGCTGCCGTCAGGATCAGCCGGTCGAACCGACCAGGACGCAGCAAGCCCGGGTCGATGATGTCAGGGCGGTTCGTCGCACCAATGATCACGACACCCTCCATGCTCTCCAGGCCGTCGATGCTCGTCAGCAGTTGGTTGACGACGCTCTCAGTCACATGACTGCCTTCAAACGCACCACGACGAGGTGCAATGGAATCGATCTCATCAAGGAACACAATGGTAGGGGCGACCTGCCGTGCCTTCTTGAACAACTCACGGACTGCCTTCTCGCTCTCCCCGACCCACTTACTCAACACCTCAGGGCCTTTGATGGAGATGAAGTTAGCCTTCGACTCATGCGCGACCGCCTTGGCCAGCAGCGTCTTACCCGTCCCTGGCGGGCCGTACAGCAGGATGCCACGCGGCGCATTGATGCCCATGCGGTGGAACACCTCAGGCTGCGACAGCGGCCACTCCACGGTCTCCCGCAGGCTCTGCTTCACATCCTCAAGACCACCGATTTGCTCCCAGGAGACCTTGGGGATCTCCACGAAGAACTCACGCAACGCGGACGGTTCGATGCCCCGGTGCGCAGCCTTGAAATCATCAATCGTCACCTCCATCTTCTCCATCAGCTCGATGGGGATGGGACGCTCCAGGTCGATTTCAGGAAGGTACCGACGTAAGGCGTTCATCGCCGCCTCACGCGCCAACGCCGCCAAATCCGCACCCACGAACCCATAGGTGATGTCCGCGATGTCGTTGAGCATGATCTCCTTGGAGATCTTCTTGATGAACTCGTCCGGGTTCTCCCGGATGGCAGAGAGCCGCTCGTTGATCTGCTGGTCACTGTGTACATCGAGCTCCGGGACCTCAAGGTCAAGAGGCAGGATGTTCGTGACCTCATCTGCCAACACCTTGACAATCCGCTCGAACAATTGCTGTGGCAGTTCATCCTTGACTGAGGCGAACGCCACGTTGAGATAATCACTGACGACCGCAGACCGTTTGCTGCGATTCTTCGTCTTCACGATCGTACGTAACAAGTCGGTGACATGGACGCGTTTGATCGCCGTACGAATGATCTCCTCGACCTTCTCCGTGATCAGATTCGCACCCGGGAACAACTCCGAAAGGTTCGGCGCCACCGGCATACCACGCGTATGAATCTGCAGGATCTCCTTCCGACCATTACGGTCAGGCACGTCGATACGGATCTCACGGTCGAACCGACCAGGACGCCGCAACGCCGGGTCGATGACATCCGGCAGGTTCGTTGCACCAATCACGATGAGTTTGCCACGGCCCTTCAGACCATCCATGAGCGTCAGCAACTGTGAGACCACACGCCGCTCGACCTCGCCGTGGACCTCGCTGCGCTTCGGCGCGATCGCATCAATCTCATCCAGGAAGATGATGGACGGTGCATTCTTCTGCGCCTCTTCGAAGACCTTGCGGAGGTTCTCCTCGGATTGCCCGTAGAACTTACTCATGATCTCCGGGCCGTTGATGGTATAGAAGTTCGCCCCGGACTCATTGGCGACCGCCTTGGCAATCAACGTCTTACCCGTCCCTGGCGGACCATGCAACAAGACCCCTTTCGGCGGGTCGATACCCAACCGATCAAATAATTCAGGGTGTTTCAGCGGCAGTTCAATCATCTCACGGACTTTGGAGATCTCATTCTGCAAGCCTCCGATGTCCTCATAGCTGACACGCGGGCCTTCCTCCTCCGTGATCTTCGCGGCCTCCTCCTTCACATAGAGGTTCGTCCGCTCCGTAATCGACACAATACCATGCGGCGTCGTCTCAATAATCACAAACGGCAACGCATTCCCAAAGAACGCGATACCCGGAATCGTAATCTCATCACCCTTCGCCAACGGCCGACGCAATAAATTCTTCCGAATAATCACATCGATACCCATCCCGAACTCGATACGCTGACCCTCAGGCATCAACGGCGCTAACGTCACATCACGCGCCTCACGCACATCAGCACGACGAATCTTCACCCGGTCACCCAGCCCGGTCCCCGCATTCTTCCGCGTCAAATTATCAACACGAACCAACCGCTTCCCCTCATCAGACGGATGCGCACGCCACACCGACGCCGCCGTCACCTTCCCGCCCTCAATCTCAATCACATCACCAATCGACAAATCCAAATCCAGACGCGTCTGATGATCAATCCGCGCACGACCATACCCAACATCCTGCTGAAACGCCTCAGACACCTTCAGAACCACTTCACGAGCCATAAGACTTGACACTCCCACCAAATTACTCTAGACACGAAACGTTCCGAGCAGCCAAAAGAAGCAAACCAAATATAAAGCTTTCCAATCACCCCCACCAGAACACAACCATTAAATAAACCACCACCGATAATAACCCACCAATAAAAAAAAAACAAACAGACCGTCTGGGAGGTAACCAACAACCATGAAATTCAAATACATCGTACTCACAGCCTCACTCCTCACCACCGCCCTCCTCTACCTCCTCACCACCCTCACCCAACCACCCACCATCACCCTCCAAGACGCACCACACTACGACGGACAAACCATCACCACCACCGGCACCATCACCACCATCCACACCACCACCAACCAAGCCACCCAACTCACCCTCACCGACCCCACCACCACCGCCACCCTCCTCCTCTACACCACACAACCCACCACACTCACCTACGGCGACACCATCCAAGCCACCGGCACCATACAACACTACCAAAACACCTGGGAACTCGACGCCACCACACTCACCCTCCTCAACCACACCACCACCACCCTTACACCCCTCAGACAACTCGCCACCGACCCACACCACTACCAAGACACCACCATCACCACCACCGGCATCGTCACAACCACCACACAAACCACCTTCACCCTCAAAGACCCCGACAGCCCCACCACCATTATCGTACACGGAGCCACCACCCAACCCACCAAAGGCACCCACATCCTCCTCCACGCCTCCCTCCTCTACGACCCAGACACCTTCCGCTACACCCTGCAACTGACCAACGCCACCGCCTACACCATCCAACCATGAGGCGACGCCATGCTCGACCTCCTCCTCATCCTTGCCTTCTGCCTTCTCGGGACCACCATCGGCCTCCTCACCGGCCTGTTGCCCGGCTTGCATGTCAATAACATCGCCCTCATTCTCCTCTCACTCGCTGGCAGCATCGCCACCCTCTGCAGCCCCCTCACTAGGTACGGGATCTCACCCGACGTCATCCTCTCCCTCATTTGCGGCATGATCGCATCTGTCTCGATTTCCCATGCCTTCCATCAATATATTCCCTCGACCTTTGTCGGTGC
>Ga0326726_10001163_pt1 | contig 24511 bp, 21 predicted proteins | sample MHFenrmetagenome_2_FD_207603 | JGI IMG/M metagenome (GOLD analysis project Ga0326726, IMG submission 207603) | Lab enriched peat soil microbial communities from Michigan Hollow, Ithaca, NY, United States - MHF15MN | ecosystem: Environmental > Terrestrial > Soil > Wetlands > Peat | place: USA... | reverse complement strand
CGCCGGCTCCGCGCCGCACTCCAACAGCAAGCGCGCGATCCGCTCCTGCCCGAAGAAGCATGCCAGGTGTAGCGGCGTGAATCCGTCCGGCGACCAGCCGTTCACCTGGTGTGGTTCGCGATCCAGCAACTGCTGGGCTCGCGCGGCCTCGCCCAGCGTCGCCGCTTCGAAGATATCGAGTTCAACCCCGGAGGCCAGCAGCAACTGCACCAGTTCGGTCTGCCCTCGGTAGCGAGCGTTCATGATCGCCGACACGCCGTTCTCGTCGCGAGCATTGGCGGCCGCTGGGTTCCGCCGTAGTACTTCCCCGGCGGCAGTGATGTCGTTGGCCTTGATGGCCGCAATCAGGTCTGCTCCTGAAGCCATGTCTCACCCCCCACATGCAATCCGCACATGCTACTCGCGCCCGGCGATCTTGACGCAAAAAAATCCGCTGTGGCCCGGCGCCGGTCGGCGTCACAATCGCGATTTCAGTAAATCTGGTAGGCCGGCGCCATGGAGCGCAGGTCCGGCTTGCGCCCGCTGAGCAGCAGCGCCCCAATGCGCTTGAACTCCCGCAGTTCGTCGGCGTTACGAAACCATTTGCCGGTGTACTCGTCGGGCGTGGGCGTTTCGTCGGGAATGCGCATAGCCTGCACATCGTCAAAGGCATGCGCCTTCAGAAGCTGCACGTATTCCGCTTCCGAGCGTATGTGCACCGGCACCTTCAGCTCCTCCACCCAGCGCAGAGAATACGGATTGTCCCGGTAGAGATTAATCAGGATGAAGAACCGCCCGCGCGGCGCCAGCACGCGGAACAACTCCGCCAGCGTCCGCTCCTGGTCGGGAAAGTAATAGAAGGCTTCGACCGAGAGCGCCTTGTCGAAGAAATTTTCTTCCCACGGGATCTGCTGCGCCGGTCCCCATACGAACATGATGTTCTCGAAATCCTTCGACGCGGCCCGCGCATGGCGGATCATTTCGTCGGAAATGTCCACCCCGACCACCTGCCCGAATCCGTGCGGGCCTTCACCCACCAGCCGCGCCAGGATGCGCGTCGCCCATCCCGTGCCGCAGCTCAGGTCGAGCACGCGCTCGCCGGGCCGCAGGTCCATCTGCCGTATGGCTTTTTCGGTGATGTCGAGATGGTGCTTCTCCATCTCCTGGCCGCGTCCTGACTTTGCCCAGCGGTTGAATTCCTCGCGTAGCTTCTCTTCCGGCGTCATCGAATACATTTTAACGTCGTTAGTTGGAGGTTGGTGGTAGCTGGCAGGTGGTTAGTGGTCGATAGTCCGTAGTCTGAACCCGGCTACGGACTGCCGACTACCGGCCGATAGACCGATCGACCGAAAGACCGATAGACTTTTCTTCCATGCCCGATCAGCCAGTGCCGGAAACAAAGCCCCTCCTCTACTGCCCGCAGTGTGCCCGCGAGGTCTGCGACCCGCTCACCTGTGGCGACTGCTCCAGCGTCATCTGCCGCGTCTGCCGTACGCCGCTGGAATCTGCCGACGAACTCGGCATCGGCTGACGCGGCTCTAACGCCGTATATTAGGAGTGCATGAAACAGGGAGTGTTCAGGCTCGGAGGGTACATGGTTACCCGCGGCGATCTCGTGGCACTCGCCGCCGTCTTACTCCTGCTCGTCGCCTACATCTGGATCTGGCGCTCCGCCCGCCGCCGCGAAACCCGATTCAGCAGCGAAGCCCAGCGCGCCATCGCCTTCGCGCGCGTGGAGGCCGAGCGCCTGCGGTCGCCTACCATCGAACCGGTCCACCTTCTGCTGGGCCTCTTGCACGTGCCCGTACCGGCGATCGTCAAGCTTCTGCCGCCCGATTCCCATCAGGCCATCCGCGACGAGGTCAAGGACCACGTCGGCGGCGGCGCCATCGTTGATTATCGCGACGACCTGCCCTTCAGCGACGATGCGCGCCACGCCCTGGTCGCCGCCGCGCGCGAGGCCCGCGGGTTCAGCACGCGCCAGATCGGCGCCGAACACCTCATGCTGGGGCTGCTGCATTCGGAAACCTCGCTCGCTGCCCTCATCCTGCGTGAGCGCGGCCTCCGCCTGGATCCGTTGCGCGCTGCCCTCGCCGGCTGGCAGCAGTGACGCAGTTCCGGTAACCTGAGCGATTGCGAATCACGGAGGTGCGCACTTTGAAACTGCTGGTCATTGGCGCCGGGATGATGGGTTCGGCGGCGGCTTACGATATGGCACAGTCCGAGGCCGTGGAATCGGTCACGCTGGCGGACGCCGATAAGAAACGCGCCCGAGACGCGGCCTCTCGGGTCAACAAGCGCGCGCACACCGATAAAGTACGGGCCGTCGAGTTGGACGCGAGTAAAGAAAAAGCGGCTGCCAAGCGGATGAAGGGCCACGATGCCGCGCTCTCCGCCGTTCCCTACTTCTTCAACCTCGGGCTGGCGCGGGCGGCGGTGGAAGCGCGCTGCCACTTCGCCGATCTCGGCGGCAACAACACCGTGGTACAGGAAGAGTTCAAGCTCGACAAGAAGGCTGCCAAACGCGGTGTCGCCATCGCGCCCGACTGCGGCCTTTCCCCGGGTATGGCCTCCATCCTCGCCGGCGAACTGATGCGCCGCCTAGGCGATGAGGCCGAAGCGCTGAAAATTTACGTTGGCGGGCTGCCGCAAGATCCCAAGCCGCCGTTCAGTTACCAACTCATGTTTTCGGTCGAAGGACTGATCAACGAGTACGCCGAACCCGCAAAAATTCTCCGCAACGGGAAGATCGTTACGGTCGAGCCGCTCACCGAACCCGAGGTCTTCCGGCTCCCGGAATTTCCCGCGCTGGAGGCGTTCCACACTTCCGGCGGAACCTCGACTTTGCCGGAAACCTTTCGCGGCAAAGTAGGCGAATGTTTCGAGAAGACCCTGCGCTACCGTGGTCATCTCGCCATGGTGCGCTCACTCTATGATCTGGGATTGTTTTCCGGGGAGAAGAAAAAGGTCGGCAAGCTGGAAGTGGTTCCGCGCGAACTCACGGCCAGGCTCTTGGAAGAGCATTTTGCCGGCAGCGATCCTGACGTCACCATCCTGCGCGTCGAGGCCCACGAAAAGCGGCCCGGCGGTTGGCGCGCGCTGATCACCGAGAAGCGCCCGGCCCGCGTGCTGTCCTTCACCATGCTCGACCGTTACGATCCCCGAACAGAGATGACCGCCATGATGCGCACCACCGCCTGGCCAGCTTCCATCATCGTGCAGATGCTGGCCTCGGGTGAGATCGCCCGGCGCGGCGCGTTGCGGCAGGAAGTGGACGTGCCCGCGGAAGCGTTTCTGCGTGCCATGGCGCAGCGCGGCATCCAAATTCACTACGACGAACAATGAGCACGGGTGAAGCAATTTGACAAAGTATCTTGACCGCCTACAGCCCGTGGCGTTGCTGGCCCTGCGCCTGGTGCTGGCCACCATCATGATCGCGCACGGTTCGCAGAAAATATTCGGCGGCATGCCACGCTTTCAGTCCATGGTTTCCGGCATCGGCTTCCCGGCCTGGATGGCGTACTTGTCGGCGGCAGCCGAATTCGGCGGTGGCATCCTGGTGCTGCTCGGCGTGCTGACGCGCTGCGCCGCCTTGGCTATCACCATTGATCTGCTGATCGCCATCGTGAAGGTCCACGCCAAGTCCGGGCTGCGCGGCCCGGGCGGCTTCGAATTTCCGCTGGCGGTAGTCGCCATTGCCTTCGCCCTGATCTTTTTCGGACCGGGACCGATTTCCGTGGACACGATTTTCAGCGGGCGTCCCACCCTGCGCCGCGACCGCTGATTGATCACCGATCAGAATTCCGACAGTTTCAGCATCGCCTCGTACAGATCGTTCGCCTGCGGCAGGATCTCGTCTTCCAGCAGCGGCTGGTAGGCGACGAAGGTGTCCAGCGCGCCCACACGGCGCACCGGCGCGTCCAGGTGCTCGAACAGTTCGTCGGCAATGCGGGCGGCAATCTCCGCCCCGTAGCCCCAGCTCCGCGTGTCTTCGTGAGCGACCAGCACGCGGCTGGTCCTGCGCACTGACTCGGCGATGGCATCCCAGTCGTACGGATTCAGCGTCCGCAGGTCGAGCAGTTCGACCTTGATGCCGTGCTCGCGCTCCAATCGCTGCGCCGCCTGCAACGCGCGCGGCACGACCGCGCCGTACGTGACTATTGTCAGGTCTTCGCCGTGCTGCACCACGCGCGCATTGCCGAACGGCAGCATGAACTCCGGCCCGGGATAGGGCGCGCGCCCAAACGTCTCGCGGTACAGCCGTTTGTGCTCCAGGAAGAGCACGGGATCGTCGCAGCGTATGGCGGTGCGCAGCAGTCCTGCTGCGTCCAGCGCGTTCGACGGAAACACCACGCGCAGCCCGGGAATGTGGGTGAAGATGCTCTCGCCGCACTGCGAGTGGTAAATCGAGCCGCCGGTCAGGTATCCGCCGATCGCGACCCGCAACACCAGTGGGCAGGAGAAGGCGTTGTTGGAGCGCCAGCGGATCAGCGGCATCTCGTTGCGGAGCTGCTGCATTGCCGGCCAGATGTAGTCGAAGAACTGGATCTCCACCACCGGCTTCAGCCCACGGGTGCCCATGCCGATCGCTCGTCCCACGATGTTTGCCTCGGCCAGCGGCGAGTTGAACACGCGGTCTGAGCCAAACTCGCATTGCAGCCCGGCAGTCAGCTTGAACACCCCGCCCTTGCCCTTGATCAGCTTCTGTTCCAGGTACTGCTCGCGCGAGCAGTCGGCTACGTCCTCGCCGAACATCACGATGCGCTTATCGCGCCGCATCTCATCGCGCAAGGTGCTGTTGATCAGGTCCGCCATCGTCTTCTCGCCCGGCGCAGGCTTGCCGGGCTCGGCGTGCGGAAACTGCGGCTGCGTGTGAAACGCCTCCGCGCGCGGATCCAAATCCGGCGAATAGACGAACGCGGTCACGCTCTTCGGTTCCGGGAAAGCCGCGGCGGCGGCGCGGTCGCTGGCCTCCTGCACTTCCTCCTCGACTTCTTTTTCCAGCTGGTTGATTCCCTCTTCGTCCAGGATGCCCTCGCGCAGCAGAAACATCTGCAGGCGCGTGATGGGATCGCGCTTGGCTTCCTCCTGACGCTCGATGTCCGGGCGATAGAGACGCTCGTCGTCCGACAGCGAGTGCGAATACGGCCGCACGACGTGGCCGTGGACGAATGCCGGACCGTTGCCGGCGCGAATGTAGGCCGCGGCCTTACTCAGCGCGGCACAGCTGGCGACGGCGTCGGTGCCGTCAATTTCCGCGAAATGGAAGTGGGGAAAATTCGCCACCAGCCGCGAAATATTTCCTCCGGGGGTCTGCACTTCCACCGGAACGGAGATGGCGTACTCATTGTCTTCCACCAGGAACAGCAGCGGCAGCTGGCGCGTGGAGGCCGTGTTCATCGCCTCCCAGAACTCGCCCTCGCTGGTCGTCCCCTCACCGCAGGAAACGTAGACCACTTCGTCAGCGTGGAAGATCACATCCTTGAACGCGCGGTAATCGCCAGGCGCCTTTTTCGCCGCCTCGGGATGGCGGCTGAAGTAGCGTCCGGCCTCGGCGCATCCCACCGCCTGGAGAAGCTGGGTGCCCGTCGGCGAAGATTGGGTGACGATATTGAGCTTCTTGCTGGCCCAATGCGACGGCATCTGGCGCCCGCCGGAGCTGGGATCGTCGGCCGCGCCCACCGCCTGCAGCAATTGCTCGTAGGGCGACATACCTAGCGTGAGGCAGAGCGCGCGGTCGCGATAGTAGGGGTAGAACCAGTCGTAGCCGGGCTTCAGCGCCATGCCGGCGGCCACGCCGAGCGCTTCGTGGCCGGCGCCGGAAATCTGGAAGAAAATCTTCTGCTGGCGCTTGAGCAGGATTTCGCGATCGTCCACCCGCCGCGAGACAAACATCAGGCGATACATGCGGACCAGTTGCTCTGCGGTGAGCCCCTCGTAATGGCGCTCCGGCTTGGTTTCGCGCTGCGCCGGTTTCGGCTCGGTCTTGGCGGTCCCCATTCGTTCCCCTCGCCCCGGTTAGATGTCGCTTTTGCATTGTAAATCGGCGCGCCAACAGCGGATATACTCAAGTGGTGAGCGGCCGCCGCCGGCCGGTTACCTTGGTGCGATGCTGAAGATCAACAACCCGATCCCCGGCGATCAGATCCGGCTGGTCATTTTCGACCTCGACGGAACCCTGGTGGACTCTCGTCTCGACTTGGCCAACTCGGTGAATGGCATGCTGCGGCATTATGGGCGGCCTGAGCTGCCGCTGGAGGTGATCGCCGGTTACATCGGCGACGGCGCCCCCATGCTGGTACGCCGCGCGCTCGGCGATCCCGACGATGAACATTTCCTGCAAGAGGCGCTGGAGTTTTTTCTGGTTTACTACCGCGCCCACAAGCTGGACACGACGATCCTCTACCCGGGAATTGTTGAGGCGATTCGCGCCATGCGCTTGGCCGGAAACGGAGCTCCCGAGCGGCGCATGGCGGTGCTCTCCAACAAGCCGGTGAACCCTTCGCGCGCCATTGTGGAGGCGCTCGGGCTGAGCGAATTTTTTCCCCTCGTCTACGGCGGCAACAGCTTTCACACCAAGAAGCCCGATCCCCTGGGAGCGCTCACGCTGGCGCGGGAAAACCAGGTCGAACCGCGGCAGGCGCTCATCGTCGGCGATTCCGCCATTGACGTGCTCACCGCCCGCAATGCCGGCATGTGGAGTTGCGGGGTAAAGTACGGATTCGCGCCGCATTCGCTGGAGCAGGCGCCGCCCGATGTGCTGGTGGATTCCCCGCACGAACTGCCGCTGGTGTTGGAAAAACCGTGAGTCCCGACCTCGGTACTCAGGTACTGAGGTACTCAGGTACTCGACACCAGCCTTCCATAAAACATCACGGTTTCCTGTTCCAGCCGCACCCTGCCCGCTTGCTGGTGTTCGTCGTAGAGGTTATCAAGTGCGCCCATCATCGGCGGATACGTAGGATGCCCGCGGTGCGGCATGTACGACGCGGAAAGGACCCTGCCCGTGAGGCCGGGGCGGTCGAGGAGTTGCGGGTTATCGAACACCGCTTTCTGAAACCCGGCCGGACCAAAAAACTCGGGCAGCGAGTTCTTACTCCACAGCGGCTTGACCTTGTGATAATCGATACCGAACCGCACCAGGAATTGTTCGTACGCCACCATGAACGGCGTAGCGTCCATGCGGCGTTCGTTCCACACCAGTACCACCCACCCGCCCGGCTTCAGGATGCGCAGGAACTCGCGCCGCGCCTGCTGCGGCTCGAACCAGTGAAAGGACTGCGCGGCGGTGACAAAGTCCACCGACGCGGGTTCCAGCCACGTCGCTTCCGCCCGTTCCGCCACCGGCACAAACTTGGGGGAATCGTGCAGGTACTCGCGCGCCGCTTTCAGCATCGAGGCATTTGGCTCGACGCCGTACACGCGATTGCCGGCTTCGCAGAACAGGCGTGCAAGGATGCCGGTGCCGCAACCCACGTCGGCAATCACTGACGCCGGTGTGAGCCCGCATTCCTTCCACATGGTCTCCAGCACCTCCAGCGGATAGCCGGGCCGGTGGCGGGCATAATCTTCGACGCGATTGGAAAAACGCCCAGTCGGATCCATGATCATGGAATGTGGCGCGGGCGCCCTCGCCCGCGACCCTGCACGGCGTGACGCTTGCGCATTCGCTGCCGTACCCGCATTATTGCAGTTTCGAGTTCCAGTTTCGAGTTGTCGGCGGATATGCGGAGTCGTGTACCGTTGCGGCTGAAACCGAAACTGAAACTGAAACTTTTCATGGCTCTAGATCCGAACTCCAACTTCACTCCCGCCGAGCTGCGCAAGATCCGCTCGTTGAAGACTCCTTGCGGAGTTCAGAAGTTTCTCGATTCCCTGCCCTACCACCTGGAAGACACCTCGTGGTCGCCGCGCAAAGTGCTGCGTCACGGAACTGCGCATTGTCTGGAAGGCGCGATTTTCGGGGCGGCGGCGCTCAGGGTGCTCGGATTTCCCCCGCTGCTCTGGGACCTGGAGGCCGACTACGACACCGACCATGTGCTGGCCATCTTCAAAGTCCGTGGCCACTGGGGTGCGGTTGCGAAGTCGAACTGGTCGGGCTGCCGGTATCGCGAACCCATCCACCGCAGCCTGCGCGAATTGGCTCTGACCTATTTCAATCTCTACTGCAATCGGCGCAAGCAACGGACCCTGCGCCGGTATTCGCGCCCCGTCAATCTGGCGCGCTTTGATCATCTCCACTGGATGACCGCGGAGAAAGATCCCTGGTTCATCGCAGAATACTTGTGCGAGATTCCCCACATGCCCCTGGTGAAGCCTTCGATGGTGAAGCGCTTTTGTCCGGTGGATGATCGCCTGTTGCGCGCCGAACTGACCGATCACCGGTGGAAATAACTACTATGGCCGACTATGGCCGACTAAGAATGATGCCTGTGTCAGGGCACGACTTCAGTCGTGCCGAAGAGATTCAAATCAAAGAGGGCTTTAGCCCCTGAGGGAACAACACTCGTTCTAAGATGCCGGACACCCCACCAGCCGCCGAATATTCCCGCCGTGCCGAAGCGCGCAATCACCAAGCTGCGCGCCTCGATCGTCGCTCCAAGCTCCTTGGCAACCTGAAACTGGCAACTGTGGTTGCCTTCTTTATCGCCGCCGCATTTTCGGTCAAGCAGCACGCGTTCTCGCCCTACTGGCTCGCCCTGCCGGTCACGATCTTCGCTGTGCTGGTGGTCGTCCACGACCGTGTGATCCGGGCGCATCGCCTCGCGGAAAAAGCTGCCGACATCTATCGCCGCGGACTGGCGCGCCTCGAGGACCACTGGGCCGGAACCGGCGACACCGGCGAGCAGTTCCGCGTCCCCGACCACGTTTACGCCGACGATCTCGACCTCTTCGGCCGCGGCAGCATGTACGAATTGCTCTGCACCGCGCGCACTCCCATGGGCCGCGAGACGCTCGCTCGCTGGCTGCTGGCGGCCGCTTCCCCCGACGAAATTCGCGAGCGACAGATAGCGATTGCCGAACTTCGTTCCCGGCTCGATTATCGGGAAACGCTCGCCATCACCGGCGACGACCAGCGCTCCCCGCGCCAGGCTGACTGGCTGGTGACGTGGGCCGAAACCCCAGTAGCGCTGCACATGCCGGCGCTCCGCGTGATCTCCGCGGTGCTGGCCTTTGCCGCCCCTGCCGCGCTGGTCTATCGCGGCCTCGGTGGCGATTGGATTCCGCTGCTGGTCATCGTCGCCATTGCCGCCATCATCTCTTCCCGCCTGCGCGATCGCGTGCACCTGCTGCTCGACGCCATCAGCGCTGCTGCCGGCGAACTCGCGCTCGTCTCCGCCCTCATGGCCTGCACGGAGCGCGAAGCCTTCACTTCCGGCTGGCTGCGCGCCCGGGCCGTCGGCCTGCAACACTCTCGCGCCGCGCCGTCGGCCAGCCTGGCGCGCCTGCGCAACCTCGCCGATCTCGCCAATGGCCGCCATAACCTGTTCGTCAAGTTGATTGATGTGCCGCTGCTGTATTCCGTCCAGGTTGCATTCGCGGCCGAGGCCTGGCGCCGGAAGCATGGAGACTCGGTGCGCCATTGGCTCGCGGCCCTGGGCGATATCGAAGCGCTGGTATCGCTCTCCACCTACGCCTTCGAGCATCCCGACGATCCTTTCCCCGACTTTGTTCCTGAACGCGTGCCCGCGATTTTCGACGCCCAGCAGATCAGCCATCCACTGTTGTCCGCCGCTAAGTCTGTCCGCAACAACGTGCGGCTGGGCGATCCGGCGCAACTGCTGCTGGTCAGCGGCTCCAACATGAGCGGCAAGAGCACGCTGCTGCGGGCCATTGGCCTCAACGTGGTGCTGGCGCAGGCGGGCGCGCCGGTGCGAGCAGCGCGGCTGACCATGTCGCCGGTGCGTCTGGGCACCTCCATTCGCGTCACCGACTCGCTGCAGGCGGGCCGTTCCGGCTTTTACGCCGAAATCGTGCGCTTGCGGCAGATCATGGCGCTCACCGAGGGCGTCAAGCCGGTGCTGTTTCTGCTCGACGAATTGCTCCACGGCACGAACTCGCATGATCGCAAGATCGGCGCCGAGGGCATCGTGCGCGCGCTGCTGGAGCGCGGCGCCATCGGCGTGGTCACTACTCACGACCTGGCGCTGACCGCCATCGGCGCCACCGCCTCGGACAACCGCGTGCGCAACGCGCATTTTCAGGATCATGTCGAGGACGGCCACATGCGCTTCGATTACATCCTCCGCGACGGCGTCGTCACCAAGAGCAACGCCCTGGAGCTGATGCGCAGCATTGGGTTGGATGTCTAACAGCGGCGACTACTGTTGGGCTTTCACGGTTGGATGAGTCCGTTGTTGCCGTTCAGACGGGCGCTTTGCGACGAACACAATCGCGTTCTCAAACCCGCGTCCCATTAATGCCAGGCTCTCAACCCGAAATGGCGGCCCCCCTGAGATATTCAGCAACGCCATCTCGTGCACAAAAGGTTCGCTGCCAGACATTACCGATATGCGTTCGATTCGGCTGGCCAGCAATTTCGGGAGATACTGCCTTAGTGCGGAAGATACCGAAATAACTGAACTACGAACTCCTTCTCGATCCATCCAAGGCGCGCTTACGACCAAGTTCCATTTCTCTGAAAGGCCTGATTCAGAAGGTACGATCATCGCGAGCGAAAATGGGCCCTTGCTCTGTTCTGTGCTCCGCAGTGCGTCCCACAAGCGGGTTGCAAACGTATCCGCTACCACCGTTTTGTAAGCCACGTTAGCACTCCATTTGGCTTCGATTGGATACTGTCGAGGATGTCCTTAGCTGCTGTCTTGTCGTATGTGCCCGGCGGTTCATACCGCTGCTCAGGATCCCATTTCACCGCGATGGACCAGTTTTCGAACAACTTCTCGTTCTTCGTAACATCTATATCGGGATTGAGTGCTGCTAAGACTTTCAATTGGTCAAGACTGGGAACTTTGTACGAACTCCCAAAGCCCTCTGCTGGATACGTCGCAATTTTCAACACTCGGCAGATGCGGGCCTTGAGTGCAAGCTCTACGGCGTAACCGGCGAGATACACGCAACCGTCATATAGGCCGGCATCGAACAACGCATTCGCCTCCTTCAGACGAAGCCGCGCCAAATCTTGCAAATTCTTCTTGGTCGGGGCAGTCTTCGTCGCCTTCGCGGTGCCAGCCATCCGCTCACAGCATACTGTTGCGCTCAAGGCCGCTGCAAGCTGTGGCCCGGTATACTGAAAAAGCAAGACCGCTATGCCCGACTTCAAGCTCGTATCCGATTACCAGCCGCGCGGCGACCAAGAGAAAGCGATCGAGTCGCTCAACCGCGGTGTCTTCGACGGCGACAAGCACCAGGTGCTGCTCGGCGTCACCGGCTCCGGCAAGACCTTCACCATGGCCAAGGTGATCGAGCAGGTCAACCGCTCCACCCTGGTGCTGGCCCACAACAAGACCTTGGCGGCGCAGCTCTACCACGAGTTCAAGAGCTTTTTTCCGCACAATGCGGTCGAATACTTTGTATCGTATTACGACTATTATCAGCCGGAAGCCTACATTCCCTCCTCCGACGTTTACATCGAAAAAGAAGCCACCATCAACGACGAGCTCGACAAGCTGCGCCTCTCGGCCACCAAGTCGCTGTTCGAGCGCCGCGACTGCATCATCGTCGCCTCGGTAAGCTGCATCTACGGCCTGGGCTCGCCGGAAGCCTATTACGGCATGCTGCTCTTCCTGGAAAAAGGCCAGAAGATCAAGCGCGAGGACATCCTGCGCAAGCTGGTCGAGATTCTCTACGAGCGCAGCGACACCGATTTCCGCCGCGGCACCTTCCGCGTCCGCGGCGACGTCATCGAAATCTTTCCCACCTACGACGACAGCGCCTACCGCATCGAGCTTTGGGGCGACCAGGTCGAGTCGCTCAGCCAGATTGATCCGCTCTTTGGCACCGTCAAGCAGAAATACGTGCGCCTGCCCATCTATCCCAAGACGCACTATGTGATGAAGCCGGAGACCAAGAACTCGGCCATCGAATCGATCCTCAAGGAACTGGCGTGGTGGGAGGTCGAACTGGAAAAGCAGGGCCGGCTGGTGGAATCGCAACGCGTCCACCAGCGCACCCGCTTCGATGTCGAAATGATGAAGGAGGTCGGCTACTGCCACGGCATCGAGAATTATTCCCGCCACTTCACCGGCCGTTTGCCGGGCGAACCACCTCCCACGCTGCTCGATTACGTCTCGCGCGATTTCATGCTCTTCATTGACGAATCGCACCAGACCATCCCGCAGCTTCACGGCATGTGGCACGGCGACCGCTCGCGCAAAGAAACGCTCATCGAGTACGGCTTCCGGCTGCCCTCGGCCCTCGACAACCGTCCGCTCACGTTTGAGGAATTCGAGCACCGCGTCAACCAGGTCGTCTACGTTTCCGCCACACCCGGGCCGTACGAGCTGACCAAATCCGCCGGCGTGGTGGTCGAGCAGATCATCCGTCCCACCGGATTGATCGATCCCGAAGTCGAAGTCCGTCCCGTCAAGGGCCAGATTGACGACCTGCTGCACGAGATTCGCGCCCGCGTCGAAAAGGGCGAACGCGTGCTCGTGACCACGCTCACCAAGCGCATGGCCGAGGACCTGGCCGAGTATTACAGCGAGGTCGGGGTGCGCTGCCGCTACATGCACTCCGAGATCGAGACCCTGGAGCGGGTAAAAATCCTGCGCGACCTGCGCAAGGGCGAGTTCGACGTGCTCATCGGCATCAACTTGCTGCGCGAAGGCCTCGACCTGCCGGAAGTCTCGCTCGTGGCCATTCTCGACGCCGACAAGGAAGGCTTCCTGCGCTCCGCTGGCTCGCTCATTCAGACCATGGGCCGATGCGCGCGTAACCTGCACGGCAAGTCGGTGCTCTACGCCGATCGCATGACCGACTCCATGAAGAAGGCGATTGGCGAGACCACGCGCCGGCGCGCCATCCAGCAGGCGTACAACGAAGAGCACGGCATCACGCCGGAATCCATCGTGCGCCCCCTGGAGATGTCGCTGGCGCACATCGTCGAAGCCGATTACGTGGACATGACCGAGCAGGCGGAGGGCATTCCGGAATTCAAATCGCAGGAAGAGCTGAACGTCTACATCGCGAGGCTCGAATCCGATATGCGGGAAGCGGCCAAACGCTTTGAGTTCGAGAAGGCCGCCAAGCTGCGCGACACCATCCGCGATTTGCGGACGAAAGAATTTCTCTTCGCTTGAACAGTTCTAACCACGAAGGGCACAAAGGATCACCAAGGAACACGACGCGAAGGGCGATTCTTACCTTCGTGTTTCTTCGTGTCCTTTGTAGTTAATGTTTTTGATTGCCGCTACCTTGCGCGCCGTCCTCGATCTTCAGCAGCCGGTCAATAATCTGCAGCATCTCGCGGGGCGGTTTGCCCTTGACCATGAATCCGTCCACCTTCTTCAGAACATCGGTCGGCAGCTCGGAGACGCCGGTAAACAGGATGATCGGCACCTCGGGTTTCATGCGCTTCATCAGCGTGGAAACTGCGGTGCCGTCCAACTCGGGCATGGCGTAGTCGAGGATCACGGCGCTGACCGGCTGGGTCGCGAACAGGTGCAGACCTTCTTCGGCCGCGGACGCGCTGAGCACGGAATAGCCCTGTTGTTGCAGGTAGAGCGACCAACCCGACACGGCGACCTGGTTGTCGTCAACGCAGAGAATTGTGTGTTTTCTTCGTGGCATCGCTGACCAGGTTACAGCGCTCACGCTCGTCCCATCGCCGCCGCCGCCTCGGTTTCCGGCTTCTCCGGTTTCACCACCACCGGCCCCGTGGCGGGACGCACCTGAGTGGCGGCTTGCGTGAGCTGCTCGGAAGAGCGTACCACCTGCTCAACGATCTTGGCTGCCTGGCGGCCCTTGTTCGAATTCTGACGCATGTTGGCGGCGATTTCCTGCACCGCGCCGGCCACATGCTCGGTCCCTTGCAACTGGTCGCGCGAGGCCAGCGAGATCGCCTCGGCGAATTCCGCCGTGTGTTGCAGGACCTCGGCGATCCCGGCGAAAGCCTGGTTCGCCTGCTCGGTGAGCCGGGTGCCGTTTTCCGCCACCCGGTTTCCCTGCTCGATCACCGAGACGGCCTCGTTGCTTTCCGCCTGGATAGATTTCAGCAGGTTGACGATGTCGCGGGTGGAGGTGCGCGAATGGTCGGACAGCTTGCGCAGTTCCGAGGAGAGCAACTGGTTCTGGCCGGCCTGGCCGCCGCGCGAGAATTCCAGCACCGCGTTCAGCGCCAGCAGGTTGGTTTCGTGAATGACGTTGATGATTTCATAGATCTCCAGCGAGCGGTCGCCGAGCGACTTGATCTTTTCCGCCGTGGCCTGCATCGCCGAGCGGATGAGTTGCATGCCCTCGGAGGTGTCGCGCACGGCGCGCATGCCCTGGTCGGAAAGTCCGAGCGCGTTGCGGGCGGCCTCGCTGGCGGCCTGCGCGTGCTCGGAAACCTGCTGCGTGCTGGTGGAGAGCTGCGCGATGGCGGCGGCGGCATTCAGCATGGACTGCTCCTGCTGGGTTGCGCCATTGGCCATCTCGTTGGCGGCGGTATGCACCTGGCTGGCATTGGCGGCAATGTCGGCGCTGGTGGTGCGCAGACGTTCCATGCGCCGCGCGTAATTGTCGGCCAGCGTGTTGAAGGCGTCCACCACCGGCGATAGCACCAATTGCGAGGCTGTGGAGCGGGCTGACAGGTCGCCGCGCGCCAGCTGCGCAATGACGTTTTCCAGTTCCGTCAGTTCGGCGCGCATCGCTTCGTCCGCGGCCTTGATGGCCGCCGACTGGGCCACGATCTCCGTCGCCCGGTTCAGGTTCTCGGCGATCACGCCGTAGTCGTCCTCGGTGACCACGGCCTGCGCCTCGTAGTTGCCGGCAACCAGTTGCTCGGAAAACTCCACCAATTGGCGCGTCGGCTTCACTACCTTGATACCCAGTTGCAGAAGCAGGGTGACGTTGATCGCCATCACCAGAAATAGTGCGGCCAGGAATTCCAAGCCTGCCACCTGCGGCAGGGCGCCAAAATCCAGCAGCGACAAACCGCCGGAACGCGAACCAGCGCTGTAGGAAAGCAACAGCACCATCAGTAGCACTACCGTATTAATGCCAACCAACCACCACACACGGGATTTCACTCGGTCCTTCACAGCAATCTCCAGACTCCGGGATCGGAAAACAGAAAAAATGGCGGGAACAAATTGCACCAGCCGTACTGTACTGAAGAATTGTATCCGCGAGAAACGGAATTTGGGACATGCACCTTCAGCGCACGGCGGCGAAGGTACGCGGAACCACACTCATCTCAGACTGAGATTTCGCCGTCAGCCTGATCTCCATTTCCATCGAGCTGAAACGCTGCAACACGTCGTGGATCCGCAGCGCCATCGAGTGGATGGTGGAGAGCTGGTCGCGGACGTCGGCGGAGAAGGCGCCCGGCTCCAGCAGCATGAGCTCGGAATTTCCCAGCACCGAGGTGAGCGCATTGTTCAAACTGTGCCGCATATCGAGCATGTAACGGCCCAGCATGGCGTGGGCTTCGGCTTGCGCGAGGGCCTGTTCGGCCTTGCGGGAGCGCGCGTTGGCGTCCAGGCGGCGCAGGGTCTCAACCGCGAGCGCTACCAGCGTCTCCACCCAGCCATCGTGATATCGCACCAGCATCATGCGCGGGAACTGGCTGCGCACGCGCTGCAGTTCGGCGGTGACGGGCACCAGGAAGATGACGGGCTTACCGGATTCTTCCAGCTTCTTGAACAACGGAATGTCCACATCCTTGACGCCTGCGATCAGAACCAGATCGCTGGACTCGACCAGCGCCTCGTTCCATCCCGGCGTGCCCATCAGCAGGAACGCGGGAACGAGACGCTCGGTCTGCCAGCGCGCCAAGATGGTGGGCGCGAATTCGGTTTCGTCGGAGACGATCAACACGGATGGTTGCGGCACTTTGCGGCTCCGTTGGCTGTCAAGCAGCCCTGCCAGAACAAGTGCACGAGAAACGCCAAAGATGGGGAGCACATAAGTCATTGAAAACACGAGATAGTCGCAGCCGAGGTGCAATTCGGGACACGTCTCAGGATGAAACCGAGTCTCAACTAGTCTTCAGTCGCCAGTAGTCAAGTCTTCAGTCGTCAGTCTTCAAGTCGTCAGGAAGACCGGGCGCATTGGAGGAGGCGCGACGGCCAGATTCCTAATGCGGATTATTACCAGTCAGTAAACCTTAGACGATACCCCACCCCCCCCATCATGCCCGGTTCCCGGGACCGACTGCTTCACGCACAGGAAACCGTCAAAAAACGACGGTAGCCGTGGCGTATGTGGCTGAAAAACAGATCCTTCGGCCTACGGCCTCAGGATTTCGCCAGCCGGCTCAGACGCCGGCTAAACGGCTCAACTTACCCACGGTATACCGTGGGATACCGACGGTTACCGTGGAGGCTTGACGTGGAATCAACAAGTTACGTCCGAGTTTTCTGGAATACCTAACATATTGTGTTGTCAAAGAGAAAAGCCACATCTGACCGCAAGATATAGGGCCGCAAGGTGGTCGCCCTCCCTGCGGCCCAGATGTGGCGCCGGATTATTCGACTACTCACATTGTAAGCAGTTGGTTAAGGGGTGTCAAGGGTTAGTTGCGAGTTGCGAGTCGCGAGTGAACCGATTGTCGGTTGTCGATTGTCGATCGGGGAAAGGCGAAGCCGCAGGCGAGGGCGCCCGCCGCAGCAGAGATTCGGTACAAGGAAATGGTAGCCCCCGCGGAGGGCGCGGGGGCCCACAAAGTCCCTAATCAGTCCGGGCCCGGAATCAGTCTGGACACGGATGCAGCCTCCGCAGGTGCTGGGCTCAAATCATGATCAGGCCTTCGCGGACGCCGCGGGTGACCGCCTCGGTGCGGGTGCCGGCGCCGAGTTTGGCCAGGATAGAGCTGACGTGAAATTTGACCGTGTGCTCGGAAATGTTGAGCCGGGCGGCGATGATCTTGTTGCCCAGACCTTCCGCCAACATTCCCAGGACCTCGATTTCGCGCTCGGTGAGGGGCTCGCCCGGCAAGCCGTCAGGTTCAGGCGGGGCGGCAGCGTGGACAGGCAATAGCAGGTCAAGATCGTCGGCATGAAAAGCGGTGAGGCCGGCAGCGACGGCCTGGATGGTGACGGAAATCTCCGCGGCGGCAGCATCGCGCGGCAGAATGCCGCGAACGCCGCTCTGGAGGGCGCGCACCATTTGCGACCTGGTCAATTCACCCGCCAGCAGTATAAGGCCGGGCCCGGCATCATTGGCCAGCAAGCGCGCGGCGGAGATGACAGCGTCGGCGGCGCCGGCTTCGACCAGAACCACGTCGGGATGAGTATTCCTGATTTGTTCGAGCGCGTATTGGCTGCCAATCGGCACGCCGCCGGACTGCCGGCGGACTGGGGCCAAGCTAGCGGCGCTTACGACTTCGACCTCCGGGTCGGCGCGCAACATGCTTTCCAGACCCGCACGCGTGACTGCGGACCCGGACAAGATCAGCACCCGGATCACGCCGCCTCCCCAACGCGGTCTCCGCTGAGAGCAACACGACAAGTCACCACGATTCCGCCGCGTATCAGTTTCAGATTGAGTCTTCCCGGCCCGGTGGCGGAAGCGATGGCACTGGCCAGGTCATCCGGCTCGGAGAAGGATTCACCGTCGGCGGCGACGACGATGTCTCCAACCATGAGACCGGAGAGATGGGCCGCCCCGCCGGGTTCAAGCGCGACAATCATCAGTCCCAAGGCCGGGACGCCTCCCAACCTGACGGGGACAGGCTGGAGGGTCACGCCAATTTTCGGCCGAGCATCTTCGTCCTTGGATGGGCGGCGGAGAAACCGTTCGACCGCATGAATGGGGACGGCCAGCGCCAGGCCACTGGCGATCATGCTGTTAATGCCGATCACGCGGCCTTGTGCATCGGCCAGCGGACCTCCGGAGTTGCCCGGCGCCAGGCGGATATCTGCCTGCACCAGGTTTGTCCTGGATACGGGTGCAGCGTGAATGATTCCGGTGCTTACCGCGCCCGCTACTCCCATGGGACTACCCACGGCAATTACCAACTCTCCAACGCGCAAAGACGTATGTCGAAGCTCGGCAGCCGCCAAGCCGGAGGCTTCAATGTGCAAGGCGGCCAGGTCATGGCGCGGGTCGGCAGCAACGGTCTCAACATCGAAGGTACGACCGTCGGCCAGTTCAACCACCTGCCGAACGGACTGCGCCGCATTGGCAAGCGCCACATGGGCGTTGGTGATGATGAGCCCGTCGGCGCGCCATATGACTCCAGAACCGCCGCCGAAGCCGCCCGCGGCCCGGACCTGCACGGTGCTGAGCCGCAGACGCTCGGCGATTTCAGAAAAGGCGTCTCCCAGAGTGATGCTCAGCCGGTCTTCAGGATTCACTGCGGGGGGATTCACTCGGGCCGGATATGCGGCGGCAGTCATGGCTCCCGCTCCCCTCGTTCGCCCACCGTCAGCTTGACGTCGGTCAATGCGCCGCCACGCAAAATGCGCACCGGGAAGGTATTACCCACTTGTTCCGGGTCGAGTACGGCCTGGAGGTCAGCAAGATCATGGATGGACTGGCCCGGCACCGCAACCACGATGTCGCCGATCATGATGCCGGCCGTGTCCGCCGGACCGCCGGGAGCAAGCATGACCACCAGAAGCCCGCGATCGCGTTCCAGGCGCAAGGTTTTCTGAAGCGCTTCCGAAATGCGCACCGGTTGGAGGCCGGCGCCCAGGTAGCCGCGCGCAATTCTGCCCTTGGCGAGCAACTGATCGACAACGCGGTTGACGGTGGGCGCGGGGATGGTCAGCACGGAGCGTCGCGGCCCGGAGGTGTTGATACCGAGGACGCGGCCATGAACGTCGACCAGTGGCCCGCCGGAAAATCCCGGATAGGGGGTGAGATCGAGGCGGAGGGAGTGGTCGATGCGTCCTCCTGACCAGGTCCGCCAAGCGCCACCGCGGGCGCCGATGACACCGTAGCTGGCGCTGAGGCCGGTGCGTCCACGCCGGCCAATGGCGAGCACAATCTGTCCGACACGAACCTGGCCGGGATCAGCCAACTCAGCGACCGTGCCGGCGGCAGTTTCCAGCTTCAGCACAGCGAGGTCGGTGCTGGGATCGCGGCCGGCTACGGTAGCCGAGGCATTATCTCCCGACGGCAATACCAGCGTGACCTTTTCCTCGCCACGAATCGTGTGTTCGGCGGTGACCACCACAGCGTCGCGCCAGAGGGTCCCACTGACACCGCTTTGCCCTCCCTCGTTGACCGCGACCACAGAACGGCCGGCTCGCTCAACAGCATCAGCCAGACCATTTGAAAGCTCAATCAAAGCACTGCTCATTTACATCTCCTGACCGGGAATTCGTTACTCATGGCTCATGCTGCGCCGTTGCGCGGAGGCGTACATCAGTCAAGTGGCTAGTTCATGACCCGGAAAATTGGCCAGGTGGTTTTTTGGTTGGCGGATGGCGGACAGCGGTTATCGATTCTCGGTTGGCGGTTGGCGGGTCCGAATCCATAGCCGCGGGCGAGGGCGCCCCGCGGCGGCAGAGATTTGGTACTCAGAAAGGGCAGCCCCCGCGAGGGCGCGGGGCGGCTACTTTGCCGGGGCTGCCTTCAGTAATGCGTTGAGATCAATCGTGTTGCTCACCAGGCAGCCTTGATGGTTCGCCAGCTCCGTTACGATGTCGAACCGGTTCTCGTCTTCTGGTTTTAATGGGCTGCTGAGTTTGAAGGTGCGCGCCTGGGGCTCAGGCTTCGAGGAGAGAGGTTTGCGTGCCTCCAGGGCCGTTCCAGACATGTGCTGCGAGCGAAACTCCATCATGAAAAAGGCTCTCGCGACGGGAACAGCCGGATTGGAGTGTACCGAGTAGGTCAGCTCGGTGGGAGAGAGCGTGGCGTCGGAGATGAAGAACGGCACGCCCCTGGCAAACGCGTCCTCCTTGCTAGCAAACACGACGTCGCCTTTGCCTTCAACCTTGGCGAGCTTGACGCTGGTATCCGGGTCGGCTTTTTGGTTGAACTTTCCCTTGGTGATCTGGAAAATGCGCGGCTGGCTATCCTGCATGGCATTCTTGCCTACACGCACGGCAACATCGTACCGGCCCCAGGTCGCCGCTCGCAATTCGCAGAAGGTGAACTCGCGCACAAGCCCATCGGAAATGCTGGTGGTGAGCGCAGCCTCGACGGACTTGAGTGCTTCGGCTGCATTCTGCTGTGGGTGAGCGAGAGGGGGAGCAAGCGCGATTACGAACATGAAAGCAAGCATCACAATGGCAAAGCGCGGATACATTTTCATATGATCTTCTTCAGCTAGAACCTCGTGAGCTAGTTATTCTGGGCGGCGGTGGCGGCGCTGGTGTTGGCGGCAGCCGCGGCCGCTGACTCGATGTGATAGCGCTTAAGCTTGCGGTAGAGGGTGGCGCGGCTAATGCCGAGCATCTTGCCTGCGAGCGCCTTGTCACCTCCAACTTGCTGGAAGACGCGCTCGATGGTCTGGCGCTCGATGTCCTCCAGGTCGGTCGAGTTCGGGGCGGGAGCGGTGGCAACCGCAGTCTCCGCCGACGCTGCCGGAGCAACCGAGCCGGCAGCACGAATGGAAGCGGGCAGATCCTGCACGTCAATGGTTTTGTGATTGCCCAGGGCGATGGCGCGCTCGATACAGTTTTCCAGTTCGCGCACGTTGCCCGGCCAGTCGTACTGGAGCAGGCAGTTCATGGCCAGTGGCGTGACCTGGACGTTTTCTTCCGGCGCGTAGCGGGCCAGGAACGCACGCACCAGCACCACGATGTCGGAACGGCGCTCGCGCAGCGCCGGCAAATGAACGGTCACGACGTTGAGCCGGAAGTACAGGTCCTTGCGGAAGGTGCCGGCGCGGTAAGAGGCTTCCAGGTCACGATTGGTGGCGGCAATGATGCGCACGTCGACCTTCACCTTGTCGTTGCTGCCGACCGGGCGAACCTCTTTTTCCTGCAAGACGCGCAGCAGCTTGGCCTGCATTTCCAGGGGTAACTCGCCGATCTCGTCGAGGAAGATGGTGCCCGAATTGGCGGACTGGAACAGGCCCTGGTGGGTCCTCAAGGCGCCGGTGAAGGCGCCTTTTTCGTAGCCGAAGAGCTCGCTTTCGATCAGGGTGGGCACCAGCGAGCCGCAATCCACGGCGACAAAGGGACGCTTCTGGAAGGAGCCGCGGAAATGAATGGCGCGCGCCACCAGTTCTTTCCCGGTACCGCTTTCGCCCGAGATGAGCACGGGGGTACGCGTGTCCTTGAGGCGCGAGACCATGCGCAGCACGTCCTGGATTTTGGCGGAGGAGCCGTCAATCACGTTGAGCTCCTGATCGTTGCTGACGCGGTCGCGCAGGTACTCGTTTTCCGAGACCAGGCGCACCTTCTCCTTCATGCGCTGCAGCACCAGCTTCAACTGGCCTGCGCCGAAGGGCTTGGTGATGTAGTCGTAGGCGCCCAGCTTCATGGCTTCGACGGCGGACTCGATGGAGCCGTGGCCGGTGATGATGGCGACCTCGGTGCGGGGCAGCATGGACTTGATCTGGCGCAGCAGGTCGTCACCGGACATGGCGCCCAGGCGGCGATCGAGCAGGATGATGTCGGGCGACTCGGTTTCCAGGTAGGCGAGGGCGGCTTCGGCGCTCTCGGATTCGGCGCATTCGAAACCGAGCGAGGCACCGATGACAATACACAGCTTGCGAATGCTCTGCTCGTCATCCACGATAAGAAAGCGGACACGGAAATCATCACTCATTTCGGGCCCCCAAAGACTTTTTCGACCACGCCGATCAGTTGCTGCACGCGAAACGGTTTTTCGACGCAGGGCGCTCCGGTGCGGAGCAAAGTGGCGGCGGTCTCTTCGTTCACGATGTCGCCGGTGATGAAAATGACGCGCGAAACCAACTCCGGCCGGTTGGCGGTGATCCAGGCATGAACGTCGGCGCCATCGACACCGCCCGGGGTGCGCATGTCGGAGACGACGCCGAGGAACTCTTGGCGCGCCAGCACGGTGAGCGCGTCGGCGCCGGAAGCCACCGCGACCACGCCGTAGCCGGCACGCTCCAGCGCGGCCTTGACGAAGGAGAGCACCGCCGGCTCGTCTTCAATCACCAGCACGGGATACGGACTCATCGCGCGGCTCCTTCGCCAGGAATCGGCAGGCGCACGGTGAAGGTGGCGCCGGGGCCGTCGGAGTTGTTGAGGCAAAGAATTTCGCCGCTGTGCTCGCGCACGATGCCGTAGCAGATGCTGAGCCCCAGCCCGGTGCCCTTGCCCACTTCCTTGGTAGTGAAAAAGGGATCGAAGATGCGGTCGGGATAAGAAATGCCGTTGCCGTTATCGCGGAAGATCACTTCGGCGAATCCACGGGCTGACGCGGTGGAGATTTCGATCCGGCCGGGCCGCCCGGTTTCCTTCACCGCGTCGTAGGCATTGTTCAGGATATTGAGAAACACCTGCTGCAACTGGTGCTGGTCGCCGATGATCTCCGGGATGCGCTCGTTGAGGCGCTCGGCGACTTCAATGCCGTGGTTGGCGAAATCGTAAGCGCGCAGCGCCAGAGTGCGGCGCACGATGATGTTCAACTGCACGGAGTCGCGCTGCGGCGGCATCTGGCGCGCGAAGCTCAGCAGGTTCTGCACGATCTGCTTGGTGCGCTGCGCCTCCTGGAGGATGATGCGCAGGTCCTCTTTGGCGTGCTCGGGCACGTCCGAGCTTTCGAGCAGAAGATCGCTGAAACCGAGCACGGCGGTGAGCGGATTGTTGACTTCGTGGGCCACGCCGGAGACGAGCTGCCCGACGGCCGCCATCTTCTCGGTGTGCATCAGCTTGGCCTGGAGCATGGCGGCGTCGGTGATGTCGGTCATGACGACGACGATGCTGTTGACGTTGCCGACCTCGTCGCGCATGGGGCTGAGGTTGACGGAAAACTGGCCGCCGCGTCCCTGTCCCAACAGCACCGGCATTTCCATGTTGTCGACCTGGCGGCCGGCCAGCGTCTCCGCCAACGCGCGCACGAGGGTTTCGCGGCGGCCTGGCGGAACCAGTTCCACGAGCTTGTGTGCCAGCAGGTCCTCCTGGGTGTAGCTGCCGGCCTCAAAGCAGCGCTTGTTGGCGTAGCTGATGAGCCCGGCGGTATCCACCACCAGGATCATGCTCTGGGTGTTATTCAGGACCTTGTTGTTGAAGTCGCGCTGGCGCTGCAACTCGGCCTGGAAATTCTTCAGCTCGGTGATGTCGAGCATGAGCCCGCGGTACTGGATGACGCGGCCCTGGGAATCGCGAACGGCAAAGGCGTTCTGCAGGCTGTAGATGAGCGCGCCATCCTTGCGCCGCAGCGTCTCTTCGTAATTGCGCACCACGCCCTGGGCGTTGATCTGCTGCTCGAAGCGCTGGCGCTGCTCGGGCGAGACGTAGATTTGGCCGGCGATGTCGACCTGCAGCAGCTCGTCGCGGGTGTCGTAGCCGAGCATGCGAACCAGGGCGTCGTTGACCTCAATGAACCGCCCTTCGGGCGTGCAAAAGAAGAGGCCCTCCTGGATGGTGTCGAACAACTCGCGATAACGGCGCTCGGCCTCGCGGCGGTCGGTGATGTCCTTGAGCACGTGGATGGTCTGCATGCACTCGTTGGCGGCGCCGTGAATGCGCGAGGTCGAGACCAGGTAGGTGCGGTCCAGCACGGGGTGAACGTATTCGTCGGCGCCATCCGGGCCGACGCGGCAGAAGGGACACGGCTGCGCGGTCTGGTCGGCGGCCATGGCAACTAGGGCGCGAACGCTCACGCCAATCAGCTCCGAGGGGCGCACGCCGATAAAGTCGGCCAGGGAACGGTTGACGCGCAGCACATGGTGAGTTTCATCGTGCACCAGGATGAGGTCGGTGATGGCGTCGAAAATCTCCATCCAGTGGCGGTTGGCCTGGTCCATGCGGGTGAACCAGCGGGCGTTTTCCAGCGCCACCGCGGCGTGTCCGACCAGCGCCCGGAGGAGATTGCGGTCGTCGTGCACCAGGGGTCCACCGCAATCGGCCAGGCAGAGCATGCCGATAAGATCGCCATCGCCGCCGGAGAGCCGGGCAATGGTCGCGTCTTTCCATCCCAGGGTCGCGGCCAGCGGTTCCCCGAGAAGCTCGGCGGCGGTGCCGGTGATGATGGGCTCCAGGTGGCGTTCGACAAGGTCTTCAAAAGCGATATCCAGCCGGTGATGGGCAGTGGAATCGTGGCGAGAGTCCGGGTCGTAGAGCACCACGGTGTCGATATGCTTGCCCTGGACCAGCGCCAGAGCGGCGGCCCTGGCGCCCAGCATGCCGGCAGCCCGGGTGGTGAACCCTTCCATGAAGTGGGGCAGCCGCACGGTGGAGTTCAGCTCCAGGGCGGCGGCCATCAGGTTTTCCGATCGCCGGCGATGCTGGTCGGCGGCGTGCAGGTTCTGCGTCGCTTCCAGCACGACCGCGCCCTCGGC
>Ga0326726_10001162_pt1 | contig 24511 bp, 20 predicted proteins | sample MHFenrmetagenome_2_FD_207603 | JGI IMG/M metagenome (GOLD analysis project Ga0326726, IMG submission 207603) | Lab enriched peat soil microbial communities from Michigan Hollow, Ithaca, NY, United States - MHF15MN | ecosystem: Environmental > Terrestrial > Soil > Wetlands > Peat | place: USA... | reverse complement strand
CTGCTGCTCCCGTGCCTTACGGTTCACGGCATCGTATCGTTGATCCTGAATCCGCCTCCTGGTATCGTCGTTCCGCTGATACCGGTTATTCCTGAAGTCAGGTTTACGATACTCGATATCGCGATATCTGCGGATATCCTCCCAGCGATGTCTTCTTATCCTTATTGGCAAGCCACTGTACTGCACGAGAATCCAGGGCCCGTTGTAATAATATGAACGATACCATCGTCCATGATAGTACAGGTAGTACCGACCCCCATAGTAGATGATATCATATGGACTACCAACGGAAACCGAAAACCCCTGGGAACGGAGGTAAACAAAACTCGGTGCTGAGTCGAGAAAAAACGACGGGCGATCCCCGACACTGACTTGAACATTGACTGCCGCCGAAGCATTTGCAGATGGAATACCAAGAAGCATTCCTGCAATACCTGCACCTAACCAGATCTCTTTTTTCATAGACATCCCCTTTTTCATGTTATTCAATCGTAACAATTCCAGTACGTTACAACAAAGCCACATTACTATTCCCTGGAGGGAACCGGCCTGCCCGATGAAGCACATATCTGTCAAAATCCTCCACAGCCATGTCTTTCGGCATGCGTTAATTCTGCCAATTATCCTGGTGCTGCTTTATTGACACCATTTGCCGACTCAATAATCATTCAATAAGCAGAGCCTGACATACACACCATTCAGCTTAACTGACTATCATTATGAACAAAAGGGGACGTTTTGATCCGAAAGTCTTTCTGCTGAATTCAAGACTCTTCGCAAATGAACAGGTGGAAGAGAGCAATAAACAGGTTCAGGCGGTCGGCTTCTGATCGTTTCCGGATGGCTGATTATCCTGCTTCAGGCCATCCACAGCGCCATTGATATCTTTCAGGAACAGGTTGAAGACATTAAGCCCCGCTGCTCCGACCAGCAATCCTGCAATTCCGTGAACGACTATCGGAATACCGATTGGTGAGAAAATAAACGCCGTTCCCACGGCGCCGGCAGTTTCTTTCAACATTTTCTGTCAGTTTGTTTACGATTAACCGGGAATCGTAATACCATTTCACAAATATAACACAAAAACTCATCGTCGGCACAAATGCTGAAAAACTCAGCATCGCTCCGATTCCGTCTTCAGGGCAAGGTTCATCTGACCGTATCCGTTAATAAATGCCCTGGAAAGAATAGCCAAAACAGGTCCCGACACAACTCCGGTGAACTCTTCGGAGTGAACAAGCAGGGTCTCGCCTGAATTCTCGTAAAGTTCGAACCAGTGGTGGGCTTCCATGAAGCCTTTGAGAAAAACGGCATGCCATCCGATTCTCCTGCAGAACACCATGCTGTCGATGTCCGCATCGAACCTGACCAGGGGAAATTTTGACAGCTTCACGGTAAGGCGCAGGGTCTCCCAGAGGCAGGGATGACCCCTGACCTGCCTGATGAAAGGGTTCCACGAGGGATACTTGTCGAACCCGGTCAGGACTGACCAGACACGCTCCTGCGAAGCATCGATCAAGACCTCTGTCCTGAACGCTTTCACGGTCGATTCCCCGATATGTCGGAACCGACCTTCCTGACAGCAGCTGGGCAACCATGGGTAACAGGGCGCCTGATGCTGCAAACAGAACCGTTTATCATCCTGAAATTGGTTATCATTGGAACTGGCTTTTCAGGAAGTTACCTATTCCATCTGATGAATGTTCCGGTCATCGCGCTTTTCTGCGTATTCGGCGCCATAGCCTTCAGGCAGGTGTTCCGGGTCCGGGTTCAAATCTGGCAGATCATGCTTTGCGGGTCATCCGCCGCTTTACTGACTGGCAGCATATCGCCCACAGCAGCGTTGCGCGCGATTGATCTCGACATCATGGTGTTCCTGTTCTGGATGTTCCTGGCGGGGCGTGCGCTTGAATCGAGCGGATACCTCGCCCAACTCGCCTACTCGCTGTTCAGGCGGGCGAAAAATGCCGATGCGCTGCTCTTTTTCATTGTCTTCGGGTGCGGCCTGCTTTCAGCTTTCCTGATGAACGACACTGTGGCTATCGTCGGCACACCGCTCATGCTCATGCTCGCAAGGCAGCACGGCATGCACACCCGGCCGCTGCTTCTTTCGCTTGCTTTCGCAGTTACGACAGGTTCCGTCATGAGCCCCATCGGCAACCCACAGAACCTGCTCATCGCCATCAAGGGCCTGCCGTCGGATTCGTTTGCCCTCTTCGGGCGTTACCTTGTGTTGCCTACGATCGCGAACCTTGCCGCAACTTTTTTCATGCTCAAATTCCTGTTTCGTGAACATTTCGGCAAGGGGGAGCTCGTTCATGAGCGCGACCCCCTGCACGACGCAAGGATGGCTGCGGTATCGAAATTTTCGCTCATAGCCGCCATTCTTGTCACCGGCCTGAAAATTGTGCTGACAGCAGTTCCCGGAGGTTACGCGATCCCGATCACCTGGATAGCGGCCGCGGCAGGAATCCCCGTCCTGCTCTTCAGCCCCGGAAAAAGAGAATTGATGCGAACGATGGACTGGTCGACACTCGTGTTTTTCGCTGCCATGTTCGTACTTATGAAAAGTGTCTGGGAGACAGGTTTTTTCCAGGGATTCTTCCACAGCTCGGGCATCGGCCTGACAAAAATCCCATCCCTGATGGCAGTAAGCATTCTCATGAGCCAGCTGATCTCCAACGTGCCACTCGTAGCACTCTGCCTGCCGTCGCTGACCGGGGGCGGAGCGTCTCCGAAGCTGCTGATGGCGCTTGCTGCAGGTAGCACAATAGCAGGAAATTTTCTGATTTTCGGTGCTGCAAGCAATGTGATCATCGTCCAGAACGCTGAAACGCGCGGAGATGATGGCATCAGCTTCACAGATTTCGCACGCGTCGGCATCCCCCTGACCATCGTGCAGGCCATGATTTATGGGTTGGCATTCGCATTGATACCGTGAATTGGCAGGAATACCCGGATGCAAGCCCTTAAATTCAGGAGGGTTTTAACCCGACGGACACCCAGAGGTCTTACATTCATATTGCCCAGGGGTTAAACCCAGGGTCGAGGGGGAAACAGGCTGACTACTCCTGCCAGCCGCCACCTACCGACCGATACAGATCGGCCATGGAGGAAAGATGGCTACGCTGGACATCGGCCAGCTCAAGTTCCGACTGAAGCTGAGCGCTTTCGGCTGTAATGACCTCGAGCCAGGTCGCCATACCGCTCTGGAACAAAAGTCTTGAATTTGCCGAAGCCTGCCGGAGCGTGGCAACACGCTGGGCGGCAAACCCCTCCTGCAGTCCAGTCTGTTCGACTTGGACAAGGGCATTCGAAACCTCCCCGACTGCCTTGAAAAGGGTCTGTCTGAAGGTCAGTTCAGCCTGGTCACGCCTGATTTTCGACTGCTCATAACCAGCTTTGAGCTCGCCTCGACGGAAAAGCGGCTGCAGGATCGAGCCCTGAACAGAGTCGAAAAGAGAACCTGGCGTCGAAAACCATTTATTGGACTCGATCGCATTCAGTCCACCCTGTGCAGTTACAGTGAGGGATGGATAAAGCAGGGCTTTGGCCGCCCCCATCGAAGCATGCTGCTGCATCAAGGACTCTTCAGCTGCCTTCACGTCGGGCCGGTTCCTGAGCAACTCGAGAGGAACACCCGCGCCAAGGGAGTCGGATACTGTCACTGATACATATCCCGGGCTCCTCTTGATAACAGAACCCGGCATCTTTCCTGCGAGAATCGACAGTGCGTTTTCCTGGGCGCTTCTGGCTGCTTCGAGCTTTGGAATCGACAGCTTCGCGGAGAGTAACTGCGATTCCTGCTGCTGAACTGCCAGACTGGTAACATTGCCGGCGTCGAACTGCAGTCGCATCATCGTGAGCGTGGTATCAGCGAGGGCGATATTCCGCCTGGTGATATAGAGTTGAGCATCCAGCATCTGCAGGTTCCAATAGCCCTGTGCAACGCTGGAAACAAGGGTGGTGCGCACGGCCCGGGCTGCGTCGGTACTCCTGAGATACTCGGCAAGAGCAGCCTTTTTCCTGTTCTTCAGCTTCGCCCAGATATCGGCCTCCCACGAAGCATTCAGGGACGCAGTATAATTTCTGCTGGTTCTCATCTGACCATTAATCGCCGTCGAACTGTTGTCCGAAGCGCGGGAGTAGTTGGTCGAGGCACCAAGATCCGCCACGGGCAGGAAACCGAGTTTGGCCACGTCGTAAGACTCTCGGGCATAATCGATGTTCTTCATGGCGATCAGCAGGTCATGATTCCCTGCAACCGCGCTGTCGATAAGCGCCAGGAGTTCCGGATCAGTAAAAAATCTACGGTATGGAACAGTCGCCAGATCCTTGCCGTTATTAACTGGTCCGGGATATGCGGATGGAAGTCCAACTTCAGGTCGGCTGTACTCCTTCACCGGGCTGCATGCTGCCAGCCCGCAACTCACGAAGATGAACGTTGCGGAAACAGTGCGGAACAACCCGCCCTTCAATATGGAGATTTCTTTTACACTCATTCTTTCGATCTTTCACCCATCAACTGTTCTTCAAAAAGCGTCCCTGCTTCGACAATTTCGGCAGCAGGACCGGTAAAGCGCTCCTGAAGTCCCTGGAACGCCACGAAAAGCACAGGCACGACCATGATGCCGAGCACCATACCGACGAACATGCCCCCGATCGCCGCCGCGCCGATGGAGTGGTTGCCCATGGCGGCCGGACCTGTCACGAACAGCAACGGCAGAAGACCGGCGAGAAATGCGAGAGAGGTCATCAGGATAGGCCTGAACCTTGCTTTCGCCCCTTCCATGGCAGCATCCACAAGCGACGCTCCGGCAATACGCCGTTGCATGGCGAACTCCACGATCAGGATGGCGTTTTTGGCAAGGAGGCCGATCAGCATGATGATGGCCACCTGCACATAGATGTTGTTTTCCAGACCGGCCAGCTTGATGCCGATGAACACCCCGAGCAGCCCGGTAGGAATGGAGAACATGACGGCAAGCGGCAGCAGGTAACTCTCGTAAAGGGCCGACAGAAGGAAATAGACAAACACGACCGACAGCAGGAAGATGAAGAGCAGGCCGCCTGACGATTCGAGCTCCTCACGGCTCTGGCCTTTCCATTCGTAGGTATAACCCGAAGGAAGGCTGGTGCGCGAAACCTCATCGACCGCCTTGATCGCCTGGCCGGTGCTGAAACCCGGTTTCACGAGAGCGTTGACCGAAATTGAGTTGAACAGGTTGAAATGGTCGACGGCATCCGGCCCGTAGACCCGCTTGAGCGAAACGACTGCGGTTACCGGTACCATCTGGCCGGAAGCATTCTTCACAAAAATACCGTTCAGGGATGACGCCTCGGTCCGGGCTGAGGTCTCCGACTGCATGATGACCCGGTAATATTTCCCGAAACGGTTGAAGTCGGATGCCTGGAGGCTGCCGTAATAGCCCTGCAGGACGGTCATCAGGTCCCTGACGTTCACCCCGAGCTCACCAGCCTTGGCGTTATCAACCACCAGTTCATACTGCGGAAAATTCGCATTGAACGTGGTGAATGCCACACCGATCTCGGGTCGCTTCATCAACTCTGCGATAAACGCTTTGGAAACATCCCCGAACTTGCCAAGATCCCCTGCGTTGCGGTCCTCAAGCACGAACTCAAGGCCGCTGACAGTTCCGAAACCGGGTACCGTAGGCTGGGCAAGCGCAAAAAACGAAGCCTCCTTGATCGAAGAGAGCCGCTTGTTGATGCTTGCGAGAATCTGCTTGATGTTCCGATCCTCCCCCCTCTCCTTGAGATCTTTGAGCTGCATGAACATCAGGCCCGCCGAGGGCGATGTGCTGCGGGTAAGGATGTTGATGCCGGCAACCGATATCACCTTCCTTACCGGCTGATAGGAGTTCATGATCACCTGCGCCCTGTCGATTGCATCCTGGGTACGTGCAAGCGATGTGCCAGGCGGCAGGGATACCGATACGATCACGAAGCCGTTGTCCTCATCCGGAATGAAGCCGGTCGGGGTTACCTTGAAGAGCCAGAACGACAAAACTGCTATGGCGGCAAGGATGCTGAAAGCAAGCTTTCTTTTGCTCAGGAGAAAAACCAGGCTGTCCGCATACCGGTGCCTGACAGATTCGAAGCCGGCGTTGAACCCGGTAAAAAATCGTTGCCCAACTCCACTGAAACGGTCATTCTTATGCTTTCCCTCACCGTGCAGGTCAGTCAGGAACAGGGCGCAAAGCGCCGGGCTGAGGGTCAGGGCATTGACCGCTGAAATCAGGATGGCGATGGCAAGTGTGAACGCGAACTGACGGTAGAATACCCCGGTCGAGCCCTGCAGGAATCCGACCGGAAGGAACACCGAAGCCATGACAAGAGTGATCGTGACGATGGCCGTGGTGATTTCTCGCATGGCCGCAACCGTAGCGACCTTCGCAGGCCAATGCTTCTGCTCCATCTTCGCATGGACCGCCTCGACCACCACGATGGCATCATCCACCACAATGCCGATGGCCAGCACGAGGCCGAAAAGGGTCAGTACGTTGATGGAGAAGCCAAACAGGTTCATGAAGAAGAATGTACCGATAATGGCGACCGGCACGGCGATTGCAGGAATAAGCGTCGAACGGAAATCCTGCAGGAAAAGGAACACGACGAGGAACACAAGCAGGAATGCCTCAACAAGGGTGTGCTCAACCTGCTCGATAGACTCGTCCACCACCTTCTTTGAACTGAACGGAATCGAGTATTCGACTCCGGGCGGGAATGACCTTGCGGCCTTCACGAGTACCTGGCGAAGCTGGGTCTCGACCAGGTTGGCGTTCGAACCCGGCGACTGGTACACAGCCAGCACAACGCCCGATTTGCCATCGGCCTTGGTGTTGACGGTATAGTTGTAGGCCCCGAACTCGATCCTGGCGATATCCTTCAGCCTGAGCATCGAACCGTCCGGATTTGATCTGACAATGATATTTTCGTAATCCGCCGGGAGGGCGAACTTGCCCCGGTACTTCATCACATACTGCAAAGGCTCGTTGCTCATCTGGCCGAACGATCCGGGAGCCGCTTCGAGGTTCTGGCTCTGGATCGCCGCCGAAACCTCCTGTGGAGTCAGGCCGTAAGCGGCCATCTGCTGCGGCCTGAGCCAGACACGCATCGCATAATCCATATTGCCGTACACCGACACCTGCCCCACGCCCGGCACCCGGGAAAGATCGTCGACGATGTTGATCTTGGCATAGTTCTGCAGGAACTTGGTATCGAACTCTTTCTCATTGCTCGACAGGCTGATCAGCATGATCTGGCTGTTCTGCCTCTTGACAGTCGAAATACCGATCTGGTTTACCTCGGCCGGCAGACGGCTTGCCGCCTGCGCCACCCTGTTCTGGACATTGACGGAAGCCTGGTCGGGGTTGGTCCCCTGCTTGAAAAATACATTGATGGTAAGCGAACCGTCGTTGGCCGAAGTCGAGGTCATGTAGGTCATGTTCTCCACCCCGTTGATAACCTCTTCGAGAGGCGGGGCGACCGTACGGCCGACGGTTTCGGCGCTCGCACCCGGATAACTAGCCGTCACCGAAACACTGGGCGGCGCAATATCCGGGAACCGGGTGATTGAAAGCTGGGCCATGCTCACAATGCCGAGCAGGACCAGTATGACCGAGATGACGGTCGCGAGTACAGGACGGGAGATGAAACGTTCGAACATGGGCCCTGTATTTAGCGATCTTTGACTTGGGAAGAAACGGCCGGCCTGGCAACGGAAGGAGTCCCTTCGGACATCGGCTTGATAACCGCGCCGTCCTGCAACTTGTCGACACCCGCTGTCACAATCCTGTCGCCGGATTTGATACCCGCTGAGACGATATAATTGGGTCCGCTTTTGCCCGAAACCGAGATAACCTGTTTTTTGACTTTGTTGCCGTTCTGCAGCACAAATGCGAAAACCTTGTCCTGAAGTTCGACCGTAGCCGACTGCGGAACGAGCAGTACGCCACTGTAACTTGTATTGAGGGTCACCGTTCCGGAATTACCGCTGCGCAACAGGCCCTCGGTGTTCGGAAACACTGCCCTGAGGCCGATCGAACCTGTTGAACGATCGAAATCGCCGCTTACCGACTCGAGCCTGCCCTCATGACTGTATACTGTACCTCCAGAAAGAGTCAGCCTGACCGGCGGGACACCGGCGACCTTTTCCTGTATGGTATTGCCCGCATAAACGCTCTTGAATCTTGCGAATTCAGATTCGCTGATGCTGAAAACCGCATACATCTTTCCAACATCTGAAAGGGTCGTAAGAGCCTGTGTCTGGTTCCTGGTCAGCAGATTCCCCTGACGGAACGGTATCCGTCCGACATATCCGGCTACAGGAGCCTTGATCACCGTGTATCCAAGATTGATGCCTGCTGCCCGTGCAGTAGCCGCAGCCTGTTCTGCCTGGGCTTTTGCCGCCTGCTCCTGGGCTTTTGCCGTAGTGAGCTGAACCGGCGCCACGACCTTGTTCTCGACCAGAGGAACCAACTTCTCTGCATTCACACGGGCTACCGCAGCCTGGGCCTCGGCGGCATGCTGCGCGGCCAGCGCCGTGTTGTACTGTTCACGATAGACGGCGTCGTCGATCTTGAAAAGCGGCTGCCCTTTACTGACCGAATCCCCCTCCTTGACGAGAATACCCTGAAGCATACCGTCCACCTGGGGACGAATATCCGCATCGGCCCGACCTTCTAGCTGCACAGAATAGTCCGACGAAACAACCGCTGAAGTCGATTGAACAGTCATCACGGGCAAAGAGGGCATTTTGCCTTTGTTGTCCTCAACTTTATTGCCGCAACCGGAACAAAGCAGCACCGAACCAAGAATGGCGGCATGGGTGAATCGGGGGAACAACTTTCGGGATGTGGGGATGATATTCATGTGTTATCCAATGACTGAAAAAGAAAGGTCGTCATATCCGACCGGCAGCGAATGACGAATTTATATAATGAAAAAACATGATATCATGTGCCTTCGCCCCGACATCAATGCAAAAAATAACGCAAAACGGGTATACCGAAAAACCGGCGCAGTACCTCTGCCCCATTGGACGTTGAATCACCGGTCGTTCAAGCGTTCGAGATCAAGGAGATGTCGCTTTATCTCTGTGCCGCCGAGATAACCGCCGATCCTTCCGTCGCCCCCTATCACCCTGTGACAGGGAATGATAATGGGCAACGGGTTTCGTCTGCAGGCCGATCCGACAGCCCTTGCCGCACCGGGGGCACCTGCTGCAACGGCGATATCGCCATAGGAGGCCGTACCACCATATGGAATATCGAGCAAGGCCCGCCACACTCGCAGGGAGAACTCTGTCCCTTCTGTGGCAACAGGCAGGGAAAAGGCATGGATCCGCCCGGCCAGAAAGGCATCGAGCTGCCTGAACGCCTCGTCCAGCAGCGGTGAGCACCCGGTTTCGGCAATCCTGTCGCCCGCCTTGTCCAGGAAATAGAGATTCGTGACAACTCCCCCGCTCTCAGCAATGCCAATCCTTCCGATAGCAGTCTGTCGGCCACTGCACAGGGTCAAACCGCTATCCTTTTTCATAAACTCATCCTGATAATACATTGACCGGACAACAGCCATTAAAGCCAGTAAACATGACAACCCCTGACGTAGCCGAACAGTTTCTGGGGACTCATGATGCAACTTGACCCCTACCCGGCTTTCAGATCAACATTGAAGATAGTATGTTGGTTCATGAGCCGAAAACACACAGAACAGGCAATCGGACTGGTTTTCGAAAAGGCCGGTATCGAGAAGCTCACCGTTGGGTGGGGAGTTTACGAAGAGTGCCAGTTCAGGCACTGTAATTTCGCCCATGCCAATCTGTCGAACCTGATGTTCAGGAACTGCACGTTCGATGCGTGCGACATGAGCCTTGCAAAACTCGGAGGTACCGGACTACAGGAGGTACGATTTGCCAACTGCAAGTTGCTGGGCATAACCTTCAGCGACTGCAGGAAGCTGCTTCTGCAGATGGAGTTCGAACGTTGCTTGCTCAAGCTGTCGGTCTTCAGCGGACTGGATCTGAAAAACACGAGCTTTGTCGATTGCGACCTTCAGGAAGCGGATTTCACCGGCGCCAACATGAGTGGAGCTGCATTCGGGAACTGCGACCTGAAAAAGGCCCTCTTTTTTCATACCAACCTCGAAAAGGCCGATTTCAGAACGGCATACAACTACTCTATCTCACCTGAGAACAACCGCTTGAGGAAAGCCAGATTCTCGATGCATGGCATCGCCGGCCTGCTCGACGCCTATGATATAAATATAGAGTGACCCGAACGCCTGCAGGCCAGGCATCGAAAATCCCGATACCGGGCCTGGCAGTCTAAGAGTAGAACGAGTGTGCGGCGAAAGCTGATCCGCACACTTCGCAGCACATAAGCAGAATCACGGACACGGTGGACATGGGTCACATTTCTCGACAGCGACGGCCTTCATCTGCTCTGTGTAATAGATGAACTGCCGTCCATCCCGGATATGTGCTGTTGCCCAGAGTTTGAGGGCAAACGCGCATGTGCCGGTCAGGCCGACAAGCATCTGGTTGCCGGATACAGTCGGAGTGACGGGGCCCGGCGTACCGGCATTGAAGCTGAAAGGACCTGCCAGATAAGTGACTGCAGGATTGACTCCTTTTGTATAATAAAGCCCCCAACTGTGCAGGCGGCCGTTCTCCTGCGAAACATCGACCTTGAAATCGAGTGGGGGCACTGAGCTCCAGGGAATCACGCCGCACTCGTTCAGCACTGCCGGGATAGTCAGGTTAACGACTGGCGCCTTGTTGTCGAGAGTGATCACCAGATCGCACCTGTCGGTCATAGCCGGAAGAATCGCCGGAGGCGCTACCGTGCCGTCAAGATAATTAACCCCCATGGCGCTCGTCAGCTTCGCACCGTTCTCGTCGAACACCTCAAGACGCAGCACATACTTGCCGGTATCGGCCTCCGCCAGCCAGCTGTACCAGACGCCGATCCAGTCGGGATTGTACCAATAGTAATCACTGAAGTCACGGACCTCGTAAAGTGCAGGCACACCGTTCACCGTTTTTGGTCCCAGGGTATGGGTTTCGCTGAACAGTGAGCCTTTGGCCACACGCGTGTCGGAAAGACCCGCAGTAACGGGAGTGAACTCGGTGCTGCCGCTTTTTGCATAAGAGAGACGGTAGTAGCGCGCAGGCGATCCTGTCGCCAGTGCATCACCGAACTGGGCGTAGAGCAAAAGACTTCCTCCGTAGGCAACATTCGCATAAGGCGCCTGGTTGTAAAGCCCGGAACCCTGGTTGATTTTGTAAACCTCATCGTCACCGATCCTGGTGAAAAACACCGGCGAACCGGGGTGGGATTCATGGCAGTTTCCACCACCACAGACGACCTCCTCGTTATCGAGAAACAGGTCTATATGGGCATGAGTGACGTTCCAGCGAGTGCTGGTGTAAGGATCCATGTAAATAACGGTCGACACACCATCGATGACCTGCGTCAGCCTGACGACGATGTCGGGCCTCAAGTCGAAACGAAGCCGTCCACGCCGGAAATGGAACGGCCACCAGTTGAAGCAGCAGTTGAACGCACCGCTGCAGTCGGTCACGGTTTCACACACCAGAGCCTTGCTGTAGAAACAGAGGGGAAACAACAACCACGGCGCGACCTTCGAAGTAAGAGTCAGTTTTTCGAGACGTGCCGCAACGGTGGAGTCCATCAGACGGGCCTCGCCTGCACGGGTGAACGCCTGCTGCATCATGACCGGGCCTGGGGGTAATGGCTGCGGATTCAATGAGACCTTTGCACCAGGGTTCAGGTATGCAGATGAAGTGACGCCTGGGGAATCCGGCTGCAGATTGAAGTCTGCGCGCGTTGCAAGCGCCCCTGCAGGATTGCCGGGCGTACGCGAAACGATGACCTGCTTCATTTCGGGTGCAGGATCCGGGCCCGGAAACGGCTTTATCGGAATCGGCGGATCCTTGAGCAGATCAGGAATACGGATCACAGGCCTGTCAAGCAGAAGCTCCCACCATTTACGTATCGGAGGCCAGAAACAGGCCTCCCTGTCAACGTCGAATATCTCGACCTTCACGAAAGGCACAGGGCATATGCTGGTTCTGCCCTGTTTGGTGCTGATCTTGCGCACATGTCCGGAAATGCATATGCGTTGAGGCCACCAGGGACGCCAGATATTCAGGGGAAGCACCGCGTCGAACTCCACATGATACTTTGAGCCCTCCCCCTTCCAGTCGCTGGCAGGAAAACTTTTCCTGTAGGCTTCAGACATACGAATATGCCCTGCCATATTTGCAGGACCAATGAAGAGATCGACATCGGAAGGGTGGTAAATGTGCACATCGACAGCGTACTTCCCATTCTTGTCGATTTCGGCCTCTCCAAGAAGGGCGCCCGCCCTGTCGAACACGTAGGCGCCAAGGAGCAGATCACCTGGCTGGCACTCAGGCTGCTGACGTTTTATCACTCCTTCGATGCGAAAACCTGCCCCTTTTCTGGCCTCTGCGGATTGGATTTTCATTGTAGCCATAACCTCTCTCCTTGTTTCAATTGTTCGGGTAGATTGTACTACACGGCAGCCCGGCGGCATTGAACAGTACCTGCACATGCACCAGCAACTGCCAACAGCTCATACGGCCCTGTCATAAACGGTTCAATCGGGAGGAATATCTGAAACGCATCATGCTACACGCTGATGCATAAGGGGGAGGGATTTGTCTCATTTTTTTTCGATGGCTGGACGCACACGGACATTTCACGGTCTCCTTGCCGGATAAGCATAAATAGTAGTGAACAGATCATCTGGAAGACACGCTCCTCCGGATGAAGTATTACCGACAATCAATGGAACCCGGCAGAAAATGGACGCTATTGCAACAGCATTAAGCAAAATGAGTCGTCAGGTCAGGAAAAACGAGCCGCCGCGAAACCATCTGATGCGGCGCCATAGGCTTATAGAGGGGGAACTCGGGTACTGGAGCAGTTTTTCAGGAGGGGGAAAACAATGTGAATTGCTGCGATTTCATATTAATATTTTTTTCATCAAAACAAGCCCGCTTGCGGCAATGTGTCTGCTGACAGGAAAAGAGATTGACTCGCCGGCACCGGCCTGACCTGCGCCCACGATATAGAGATCAAATAATGGCAAAGCACCGGAAAGGTCTGATCGCTCCGACAAAGAAGGCATAATCCGGAACACCAAACCATTGGGGAAATCATTTGCGACTGTACTGAATAATTCACGACCCGCATAATCTACAGGCACAAGGTCGGGCATTGCAGCTACTCCAGAACTGTTTCATAAAAGTGGACTGCCGGTATAACAAAAAGTAGTTGCCCACTTCTGTCGCCCAGAATTCTGAATGCCACCCACAAAAAAAACGTACCCACCAATTAAATCCTTTCGTCAGTACTATTTTTATGGCGTAAATGTGACCTACGCCAACTATCTCATCATTATGGATCGGCAAAAAAAACACAATACAGGAACCATCAAGCCTGCATCCGTTAGCTTAATACCGATACTGAACACGAAATGCGCCTGGAATCGGTGCCTGGAAATTATATGTATACGCCAATCATTACTATATTATTTGACGAGAATAGTAAGTAGTACGAGCCTTACCGTGCTGAATTGCAGGGCACAAATACCGCAGGATCTGCAGACGTGTCGCTGCATGTTTCCCATCTGCCTCTGCGACAACGGTAAACAAGTTGAGTAACCTTACTCGATACACAATGCAAGAACAACAACCCCCGGCTCCGAACAACACCAATACTGGTTCATGGGAACTGGTTTCAGAACGGGTCAGCCTTCGGGACTACTGCCTTGAGCTTACCGGCCGATCCCCTGACGAGTTGGTATTCGACACCCACTTTCTGAAATCGGTCATACACCCTGACGACCATCGTCTGGTTTTCGATGCATTACATCAACTCTCCCCGGATAAAAACGAGACCTCCACGATCGTTTTCAGACTTATGCACAAAAACGGGACCATTCGTTGGGTTGATTGCATCATGAGGGCTGTCGCGTTAGACGAAAACGGCAAGGTCTCGAAAGTCTCAGGGCATATTGTCGACGTTACCAGGCTCAGGAAGTCGGAAACCCAACTCCACAAGCTCAACCGTTCCCTCCTGGCGATCAACAACTGCAACCGGGCGCTTCTTCGGGCAAGCAATGAAATGGAGCTTCTGAACGATATCTGCCGTACCATCGTGGAGATAGGCGGTTATCGGATGGCCTGGGTGGGGTACGCCCAGGATGATGCCTTAAAAAGCGTAACTCCGATCGCACATGCAGGCTTTGATGACGGATATCTGGAAACTCTCGGCGTCACGTGGGCGGATACCGAACGTGGCCGTGGTCCAACGGGAATTGCTATCCGTACAGGCAAACTGTGCTTTACCCGGAACCTGCTTGAGGACCCGAAATTCCAGCCATGGCGAAGCGAGGCCCTGAAACGCGGGTACGCTTCTATCCTGAGCCTTCCGCTGATAAACGGGCATAATGTTTTCGGGGCGTTGTCGATCTACTCCCCAACCCCGGATGCGTTCAATTCCGATGAAACGGAGCTCCTCACTTCGCTTGCCGACAACCTGGCCTACGGCATCTCGATGCTGCAGAACCGGAAAGCGAAGGAAATGGCCGAGGAGGCGATGCACCAGAGCGAAGCTCGTTACAGGAGCCTGTTTCAGAACAAGTATACCATCATGCTTATCATCGACCCGGAGAACGGGGCGATTGTCGATGCCAACCCGGCAGCCGTAGACTTCTATGGTTGGGACAAGAATGAACTATGCAGGATGAACATCGCCCAGATCAATCTGCTGGCGAAGGAAGAACTGCAATCGAATAAGCAGCCAGCCAGTAAACAGCCCTGCAGTTATATCATCCTCCCTCATCGACTGGCCGATGGATCCCTTCGCGACGTGGAAGTCGTCAGCGGCCCGATTACCGTCGAAGGAAAATCCCTTATCTATACGATCGTCAACGATATCACTGAACGCAAACAGATCCGGGAAATGCTTGTCGAGGGCAACAAGCGGATGCACTTCATCATGAATTCGACAAATACCGCGCTCTGGGAAAACGGGTTAGGATCGAATGCGACCATATGGTCCGACGAAATATGGCAACTTTACGGACTCGAACCGAACAGTTGCGAACCCTCATACGAAAACTGGCTTAACAGCATTTGCCCTGAAGACAGGGAAACCGTCCGTGCACAAGCAGAAACAGCCCTGGCGAACAAAGCCGAATTCAACAGCATCTGGCGGGTGCGGGACAAGAACGGCTCCATTCGCTGGCTCATGTCGAAAGGCACTCCGTTTACCGATGCTGACGGCGACATTCTCCGTTACGTCGGCATCGTCATCGACATAACCGACAGGAAAGTGGAAGAAGAGGCGAAACACCAGCTTGAGGCACAGCTCCGAAAAGCCCAGCGCCTCGAATCCATCGGAACACTCGCAGGTGGTATCGCTCATGACTTCAACAACCTCCTGATGCCAATCCTTGGTTATTCCGAAATGGGGTTGTTCAGTCTGTTGCCGGACAACCCCGTTCACGATTATTTCAATGAAATCATGAAGGCGGCAGACCGTGCCCAGAACCTCATCAGCCAGATCCTGACCTTCAGCAGGAACCAGGAGGTCACACCTTCGATCGTGAGCGTGCAGTCCGTCATTGCAGAAGCCATGAAACTCCTTCGGCCGGCGATTCCTGCTACAATCACGATCGAACTGAGTATCGACCATAACTGCAGAAACATAATGGCCGACCCGTCCCAGATCCACCAGGTAATCGTCAATCTTTGCACAAACGCGTTCCAGGCTATTGAACAGGGCTTGGGCCACATTCTGATAGAGCTCACGGAAACCGTAGCTGACAGCCGAATGTGCAAGGCCATGCCCAAACTGAAAGCTGGCAACAGCTACATACGGCTGAGCATCACCGATACCGGAACAGGAATGGACGAAGCTACCATGGAACGCATTTGCGAACCATTCTTCACTACCAAAACCTCAAGCCAGGGAACAGGGCTCGGCCTGTCCGTGGTTCACGGTATCGTAACCAGCTACAAAGGCGCCATGGCTGTTGAAAGCAAGCCGGGAAAGGGCTCGTCATTCCACATCTATCTACCCGTGATCGACGCGCAGCTCGAAGACACGAAGCTCCGCAGTCCCCAGTTAAACGGCAACAGCTGCATCCTGTTTGTCGACGATGAAGAGTCGGGTACCAGGATGATGAGCACCATGCTGACCAAACTCGGGTTCGAAATACAGACATCCAATTCACCGACCGAGGCAATAACACAATTCAGCCAAAATCCAGGCAAATTCGACCTTGTCATTACCGATCTGACCATGCCTGAAATGAACGGCACCGATCTTGCCGCCAAACTTCATGAGATCAACCCCCTAATACCGATCATCCTGATGACCGGTTATGAAAGAGACCTTGAAAACTCAAAAAATCTTCATGTTTACGGCATATCGAAATTCCTGAAAAAACCAGTCAAAATGGCTCAACTGGCCGCAACCATCAACGAAGCCCTTTCAGATGCCAAAACGTAAGATGCCGGTTCTGATCTCAAGCTCTCCCCCACTTACCTGAATCACTGACGATGACTCCTTACCATGCGAAAATGGTCCGGCTTTCCGATATGGGATCCATAAATCACTTCCTTTCCTGTGCGATGAAGAAATACCATCCCAATGGCACGGATTTCCGGAAAATCGAAGTCATCTTCCTGCCGTTAAGCGTGTAGTTGAAAACTCCCTGATCCTTGTTCATAATGGCTTTGAACTCATTACCAAGTCTTTCGTCACCAACATCACTGACGGTCTTGAACATGCGCCCATCTAGGTGATGCAGGACAATTCTGGTATCGGAATCCAGGGTATAGAAATAGGTATTATCCGGTAATTTCGTGTACGATTCGACAACTCCCGACAATAACCTGACATTCACGGACACTCCGACTGCAGCGACTACTTTTCCATTCTCGATCACCGGAGTGGCAACAACTATGGAACGGTGCCCTGTCGATCGGCTGATGACCAGATCGCCCAGAACGTCCTGCCCAGCCATGATTTTCGGATAATACGGGCGATCCTTCAGGTTCTGGGCAATTAATCCTCCGGTCTCCGTTGAGTAATAAGAGCCGTCCGGCAACATGAACCACACTGTTGCGTCGGTTGCAAGATCCTTGCTGAAACGCTCGAGCAAAGGCTTTACTGATTCCCACCTGGCCGACCTTGCTTCAGATGTCAATGCTATGACTCTTTCAGTTCGCAACACGCCGTTCAAATGATTTTCCACCAGCCCCATGCAGGTGTTCAGGGCAACCTGCGGTTCCAATCTGATGGAAGCGGGTTTTGAGTCAGCCTGGGCTGTAAATGAAAAAAGCATCAGAATCGCTGATACAAGCAGTAATGAATATTTTGACATGTGATTCTCCCTTTAAAGTTGTTGACTGGCAATAAACATCTGTCAAATAAGCAGATAATACCCCGTGACGATCTGGCTCAGGAAGGCGCCCATTATGGCGAAAGGCAAGCACTGCTAAATCCGAGAAATCCGGGAATCGACATACATACGAGGCTTGAGGGAAGCAAATGGCAGGAACAAACATAAATATCAAAATAACTGATGCACTAAAATATAATCACTTTTTCATGATCCCGGATAGCCAGTCACACACCAAACCCGGAAAGCCGATATAATCAACACCACAGGTTTCCGGCAATGAGTATCCTGAACCAAACAAAAGAAAAATGTCATAAAGACGACCCATGTCAATGAGGATCAGGTCGATCTGACCCATCATCAGGGCAGGATCGAAACTCAAGCGCACCTGTATTTATTTGTTCTGAAACCAGATTTCTGCGTTGGTCCCGACCTGTCGACTTCGAAATACTTATGTCCGTCGGGCCAGCCTCCTGCTGGGGAACATTCCGGTTTCTGCGCGTCTTTTGCCTTGTATTGCAAGGGCGGTTCGCGAACCGCCCCTGCTCAAGACAATAAATAAAGGTGTTCTTTAGATTGGCCCGGTTTTTGGGCAGGGGTCAATTACTGAAGAGGTAAGTTCATGAGAACTGACAAAGTTCAAAATCCCACGTTATTGCACAACCTGAAGCCCTGAGCATGGCTGCCACGCTACAATACTTATCTATCGAAAGTCTGGCAGCTTTTTCAAAATCATCAGAAGTGCAATCAGGACTCTCAAGACGGTATCTGATATTGATTGAGGTAAATACCCTCGGATGTTCTTCCGCCCTTTCCGCGTCAAGTTCACTCTCAAGGGTAATCAGCTCTTTTCTCATTTTTTTGAGAATGGTGATTATATCCATCATCGAACAGGCAGCAAGAGACTGAAGCACGATCTCCATGGGCGAGGCATGTTTTGCCGGCCCGGAAAAATCCATGCTTGCATCAAACAGGGTTTTCTGACCCTTGTCGTTCAGGCCAACAAGCGGTAATTCCTTTTCAAATCTGACAGATGTACGCATTTGTCTTAGATATGCAATGTTCTGATAAAGCTGTTGGCTGAATATACTGGCTAAGCCCCGTTGCCCCTGTTGATGGAGCAACAACTCAAAACCTTCTGGTTCATGCCTGCGGGATTAACAGCCCGGTTAACCGACTCCGGAATAAATCAATATATCCACATCATCGTTTTCACTCAGGATGCACCCAGCAAGTTCTTCAGGACACACGATCCGGGAATTTAACACCACCGCGAACTGGTGCCCGCTGGCCCCGACAATCGGCAGAAGATCATTGATTGATGACCCGTTGAGGACATCACACTGCGTACCATTCAATGTGATAGATATCATGTTTTTAAAACTGAACTTTCTGAAATGAAATTCGTTTCACTGCGGAAATGCCAATCACAGGAAAATCTCAATCCCTATATGTGGTATTCAATATTTTCGATCAGGCCTGACTTGATTGCATACATCACCAGTTCCGGACTGCTTGATATTCCCAGCTTGCGGAATATGTTCTTCCTGTGGGTCATGACTGTATGAAAACTGATTTGCTTTTTAAACGCGATCTCTTTTGTGGTCAACCCGGAAGCAATTTGCCGAACAATATCGATTTCCGATTTCGTCAAAGGACCTGCAAGTTCCGGTGTGCCACTTTTTTTGAGCAGAATATCAAGAACCGCTTCTGAATAGTGTTTTTTACCTTTAAGAGCTGCATCCACAGCCTGGAGCAGCTCTTCCCGGTCATCAGTTTTCAGGGAAATATTCCTTATCCCTGCATTGTTGAGATCCTTGATCTGCATCTGATTGATCACACCGGTCATTATGAGCACTGGCGTGTCCGGGGCGCTTCTCCTGATTTCCACCAGATCAGATACCGACATGAAGTCGAACATCACATAGTCTGTAATAATTAACCTGACAACTGTCTTCTGCAGATGCTTAAGTAAATCATCCCTGGTTGTTGCGACCTGCACGGTATGACCACGTGAGGTTAACAGGGATTTCAAGGCATGGTTGGTCAGATACTGCGTATCTGTTATGAGAATCATACTGTTGGTATTTTCTGATCGCGCCCTGAAACCGGTCATTGAATTCAAGCACTCCATCAAGGGTTACGCCTTTGAAAAGTGACGCCTGATTTTTCTCCCGGCATTCAAGCCACGAAGCCCGACCATAGATGAAGCCGGGCGGGTTTCATATTTCTTTATTGGTTTCCGTGACTATCTCCTCCGGATACTGCTGACGACGTCGACAAGACGGTCAATCTCCTCCTTCGTGTTGTAGAAGGCGAGCGACGGCCTCACGGTGCCTTCTACACCGAAGCGCCGAAGCGACGGCTGGGTGCAGTGATGGCCCGTACGGACAGCGATGCCTTCCCTGTCAAGCAAACGGCCGACCTCGTCGTTCTGTACTCCTTCGAGCACGAACGAAAGCACGCCAACCTTCTCCCTGGCGGTGCCGATAAGGCGAAGGCCGGGAATGGCGACAAGTCTGGAAGTCGCATAATTCGTCAATTCGTGCTCATATCGGGCGATGTTTTCGAGGCCGATCTTCCGCACATAGTCCAGTGCGGCACCAAGTCCTACAGCATCACCGATCGAGGGTGTGCCTGCTTCGAATTTGGCCGGTGCTTCATTGTACAGTGTCTGTTCGAACCGCACGTCTTTAATCATGTTGCCGCCGCCCTGCCATGGAGGCATCTGATCGAGAAGATCACGTTTGCCGTAGACGACACCGATGCCGGTGGGAGCGAAAATCTTGTGTCCGGAAAAGACAAAAAAGTCGGCATCCAGATCCTGGACATTGACCGGAATATGGGCTACGGACTGTGCTCCATCGATCAGCACTTTGGCGTCGTGACGTTTCGCGAGCTGTATCATCTCCCTGATCGGCAGGATCGTGCCAAGACCGTTGGAGGCCTGGGTAAGTGAAACAAAGCGTGTGCGGGGACCGAGCAAACGGGTATACTCCTCCATCAGGATCTCTCCCCTGTCGTTGACAGGAACGACGCGGATTATCGCCCCTTTTTCCTGGGCGAGCATCTGCCATGGGACGATGTTGGCGTGGTGTTCGAGAATCGAAAGCACGATTTCGTCGCCTGGCTGGATGAACTTCCTGCCCCAGGTCTGGGCCACGAGGTTGACACCCTCGGTGGTGCCACGTACGTAGATAATCTCCGAAGTCGATCCTGCACCGATGAACTGGCGGATCTTCTCGCGTGCCCCTTCGTAGGCGTCGGTAGCGCGTGCGGCCAGGGTATGTGCCCCGCGATGGATATTGGAGTTGTCCATCGAGTAGAACTGCGAAACCGCATTGATCACGCTCAGCGGCTTCTGGGTCGTGGCTGCATTGTCGAGCCAGACCAGGGGTTTACCGTGGATGTTCTGGTGAAGCACGGGAAAATCCCTGCGGACGGAGGCCACATCGAATATTTCGGTTTTCGTGACCTGCGGAACCGGTTCGTTCAGGAAATAGTAGGGCCCGGTCGCAAAGTCTGAAAATCCGGTCGAAGCCTGCGGCAGTTCAGCCGGAGGCAGTTGCCCATCGGCACCGCCGGCAAACTTGCGGAACAGATCCTGTGCGATGCAGTTGCCCGCAGGAAAGCCGGGAATGGTTGGGTTACGCAGAAAGTCCAATGAAAAATCATCCCCCAGAGGTGACCCGCCGTTCAGTGCCTGAAAAAAGGGCGCACTGACGAACGGGATTTGTTCGTGGGAGGTTTTGTTCACCTGCGGACGGGTCAGCAACTCGTCAAGCCCGTAAGAGCCGTTCGTGTTGCCCGAATAGGCCTGCTCTTCGGTCAGCCTGTCCGCGTGCTGTTCCAAAGGAGCCTCCTTCTGGCTGCTGTTGCCCTGAAGGAAGTAGAAAGCGTTTCCATCCCCGACCGGAACGTCGTCGTGAAAGCCGGGCAGGTCGGGCTGCCAGTCAAATTGCCTGCCGCCACCGAAATCGACGGTATTGAGCGTATGGCCTTCGCCGGCGGAAACAGCCGACTGCGGAGCTTCGTGCAGGTCCGATTCCGTCCTCGGCACGTTGCCGGCTTCGGGCAGGTCGTTGTACAACCGGCTCGCCACCTGAGCGATAAACGTGGGGTTCAGCAGGTCAGGAACGGCCTGGCCGGGAAACGGGAGCTCATTGGTTCTTGGCATTGGTGCGTTTGGTCGTTCCCGCCATTGAATCCACGACTGGAAAACAGTTCGGGAATGCAATGGCAGGTCGTGTTATCAGTAGATTTATGGATGCCCTTATTTGGTCTTGCCGGCGGTCTTGCGGTGCTCGTAGTCGTGGTAGTAGCCCACCTCGACGTTTTCGAGCACACCCAGTGCGTCGTCTGTCAGCACTGCGAGCGAAGAATACTGGGTCAGCAGGTAAGATGCGACGCCGAGCTTGTCGAGGCCCATCAGGCGTGCCGAAAGGCTTGGGCTGATCTCGCCGGGAATGCCTGCCTGGTGAAGTCCGACCACGCCCTGCTCGTTTTCACCGACGCGCAGCAGCAGAATGTTTGTCGTGCCCAGGCCTGACTTGTTGTTTTTGTTGATTTCAATCTTGTCGCACGGAATGATCGGTACGCCTCTCCATGTGATGACCGGGCTGCCGAACAGGTTGAGCGTCACCGGCGGGACGCCGCGCCAGGTGCATTCGCGTTCGAACGCGGCTATCGCCCTCGGATGGGCCAGGAAGAATGCCGGCTTTTTCCAGACCAGCGTCAGCAGATCGTCGAGGTCGTCCGGGGTGGGTGTGCCATATCTGGTGCTGATGCGCTGGCCGGGGTCGGCTGAGTGCAGCAGGCCGAACTCGCGGTTGTTGATGAACTCCCACTCCTGTCGTTCCCTGATGCCGTCGATCGTAAGCCGCATCTGCTGCTCGATCTGGTTGTGGGGGTCGTTGTACAGGTCGGATACCCTGGTATGGACGCGAACCACGGTCTGGATGGCGTGCAGGGAGTATTCGCGGGGCTTGTTCGAGTAATCGACGTAGGTCTCCGGGATTTCTACATCCTCGGCAAACCCCGACACCAGGTCGATATGTTTTTCACCGTGTTTGTTGACGGTCGAGCGGATCTTCAGGTACTCGTCCACCGCCGCCCTGAAGGTCTCACGATAAGCCGGCGCTTCACGGAAAAGCTGCTCGACCTCTTTGCTTGAAACCGAAAAGATCGAACCCGGCGTGATCGTCCGGATCGTCACAGAAGAGGGTTTGTCGGATACAAGTTCCTCTTCGCCGAAATATTCGCCCTGCGACAGGAGCGCGATGCGAAGGTCTTCACCGTGCAGACCCTTGCTCAGGATCTCGATCTGGCCGTGAGCGATGATGAACAGCTTGTGACGGTCCTCGCCTTCGAGGATCAGGGTGCTGCCCAGTTCGGCCTCTTCGAGCACGAATTTCTTGGCCAGCCCGGCGATGATCTCATCTTCGAGCGTCGAGAACAGCGGAATGCTTTTAAGCGATTCCGGTTTGAATGATGGGATACCCCTGTGGAAATCGATCCCGATCCGTTCGGGTTTCTGCAGTTCGATCTTGGTGCGGTTGACCCGGTAGGTGCCAGATGCGACGTGTACCCATGGAAGCAGCTTGAGCAGCCATCTCGGGGTGATCGACATCATCTGGGGCACGGTCTTGGTCGTGTTGGCCAGATTCCTTGCCACCGTGGTGGTCACACTGCGTTGCAGCAGGCTGTTGGATTCGGGTAGTGAGTTTGCCATTGACTGGTAATGAATAGGTTATTGTTGACGTTCGATAGTTTCAGACGATTTCATCACGCCGGTTCATCAGATGCCGAGACCGTTGATGAAGGTGCTTTCAACAGCTTTCTGCTGCTGCAGCCTCGAATCAGGCGGTACGCTTTTGGTCACCCAGACGCTTCCGCCGATCACCGAGTTTCTGCCGATGGTTATCCTTCCCAGGATATTGGCGTTCGAATAGATCACCACATTGTCTTCAATGATGGGGTGTCGAGGAAGATCCTTCACCGGATTCCCGTCCTTGTCGAGCACGAACCGCTTCGCACCCAGCGTCACCCCCTGGTAGATCCTGACGTTGTTTCCGATGATGCAGGTTTCACCGATGACCACACCCGTGCCATGGTCGATACAGAAATAATCGCCGATCCGGGCCCCGGGGTGGATGTCGATGCCGGTTTCGGAGTGTGACATCTCGGAGATTATCCGCGGAATGAGGGGTACACCGAGCTTCAGCAGCGTATGGGCCGTCCGATGGTTGATCATGGCCCGGATCGAGGGATAGCAGAATATGATCTCCCCGTGGCTTTTGGCCGCCGGATCGCCATCGTAGATCGCCTTTACGTCTGTGCAGAGCACACGCCTGATCTCCGGAAGTTCGGCTATGAACGTGCGCGCAGCGGCAGAGGCCTGTTCCGCCGGGCTACCCTCTTCGGATTCCCCTGTTTCGAACTGTTTTACGCTGAGAATCTGGCCGGTCAGCAGATCGTAGATCTTTTCGATACGGACGCCAATGAAATGGGGCAGCGATTCGCGGTGCATGATAGGTGAGCCGAAATAACCTGGAAAAATGACTGCCCGCACCAGATCGACAAACTCATGGAGCTTGTCGATCGATGGCAGTTTCCGTTCCGGATGCGGCACGTAGTCGCATTCGGCGCTTTTTCCGTTCGAGAGCTGCGCAATTGCCTGCTCAATAGTATCGATGCCCAGCTTGTTGTTGTCCATGATCGTGCTTTGTAGCGTTATCCCTGTTACCACCCGGTCAGATGGAAACTGCTTCGTTCTCGAACTGGTAGAGCAGGGTCGAGAGGTAGCGTTCACCGGTATCCGGAAGGATCACCACGATGCGCTTGCCTTCGTTTTCGGGACGCTGGGCGAGCTGCAGGGCTGCATAGGCGGCTGCGCCCGAGGAGATGCCGATGACCAGTCCCTCGGTGCGCGCCAGCTTCTGGCCCGTGCGGAATGCGTCCTCGTTCTTGACCGTGATGATTTCGTCGATGACTCCCGTGTTCAGGATGTCGGGGATGAATC
>Ga0326726_10001161_pt1 | contig 24513 bp, 16 predicted proteins | sample MHFenrmetagenome_2_FD_207603 | JGI IMG/M metagenome (GOLD analysis project Ga0326726, IMG submission 207603) | Lab enriched peat soil microbial communities from Michigan Hollow, Ithaca, NY, United States - MHF15MN | ecosystem: Environmental > Terrestrial > Soil > Wetlands > Peat | place: USA... | reverse complement strand
GATCGATCAGGGGATCGGAACCGTGCCGCTGTCCGGAACCATCTCGGTCTCCGTCACCACCTCCACCACGTTCCACCTTACCCTCACCGACAGCTCCGGCACTCCTACCGTACTCAGCATGCTGGTCGGAGTTGGTGTGCCCGATCCCCCGGCGTTTGTCTACCCGGCCAACGGCCAGACAAACGTGCCGGTGACCGTCAAGGTGCAATGGTGTGAATCCGACGGTGCCGCAAGGTACCACATCCAGTTATCAACTGATTCCACCTTCCAAACCTGCACGGTGAACGACTCGAGTCTGGTCGACACGGCACGGGTGGTCGGACCGCTACGGACCAGCCGCAGGTACTACCGGCGGGTGCGCGCAGCGGCAGACGACGGAACGTGGGGAGTTTATTCAAACAAAACGACCTTCACGACCGGGACTCTGGCCGCACCTGTAGAGGATCAACCGACGACCATCCCTGCGTCGACACGGTTGCTGCAGAACTATCCGAACCCCTTCAACCCCTCGACGGCCATCACCTATGAGGTCTCCTCGGCAGGGCATGTCCGCCTTGTGGTCTCTGATATTCTTGGCAGAGAAGTAAAGAAACTGGTTGACGAGCAGCGGGATTCCGGGACGTACACCGTAAACTGGAATGCAGCAGGCAGGGCGAGCGGCGTTTACTTCATCACATTTACGATGGGGAATTTCAGGGAAACGCGGCGAATGGTCCTGTCGAAGTAACGCGGGGAACGCCTCATTCGGCTGCACCTCGCGCTCCGGAGGTAGGTCCTCCGGGGGTCATCACAACCGGGGGGGATGGAACATGCGGTTCCTTTCCCCTCGTGTTATTATCGACTATGACGAAGGCAGGCGGAAGCGGTCAGATTACGGGGTTTCTGCAGATTTGTTGCGGCCCCTGCAATGAGGGTTAAACCGCCCTGTAACTCCGGAGTCGATCGTAGAGCGCCTTCCGGCTGATTCCCAGAATCGCCGCTGCCTTCGACTTGTTTCCATCGCACAGATCAAGCGTCCGGAGAATGAGAAGGCGGGAACACTCCTCAAGCGACGTACCCAGTGGGATCCGCAAGGCGTCTTCCTGGACTTGGCGCGCGACAAAGCGCTCCGGGAGGTGCGATGCGTCCACATTCAGGTCGGGGCAGACCAGCACCGTCCTTTCCACGAGGTTCTTCAGCTCCCGAATGTTGCCGGGCCAGGGGTAAGACTGCAAAGCTTCAAGCGCTTGCGGGCTGAACTGCTTTTGCGCGGACCCGTATTTCTCCGCAAAGATCCGGAAGAAATGCCCTGCAAGAAGCGGTATATCCTCTTTCCGATCCCGCAGCGGCGGGACGTGGAGCTCGATGACACTTAGTCGATAATAGAGATCCTCCCGCAGATCACCGCCCTTCAACGCATGCCGCACATCCCGGTTTGTCGCTGCAACGATCCGGACATCTACTGAGACTTCCTCTTTTCCACCAAGGCGGCGGAAGGATTTTGATTCGATAGCGCGCAGCAGCTTTGCCTGAGACTGCGGAGGCATTTCCGTAATTTCGTCAAGAAACAGTGTACCCCGGTGTGCAAGCTCGAAGCAGCCGGCCCTTTTGGACGCCGCGCCGGTGAACGCCTCACGTTCATGGCCGAAAAGCTCATTGTCAATGACTTCACGTGGCATCGCTGCACAATTGACGGCCACAAAGGGATACCTTGCGCGCTGGCCTGCCCGATGAATCATTCTGGCAACAACTTCTTTCCCCGATCCGCTTTCTCCCGTAATGAGCACCGATGCCTCAGAACGCGCGATCAAACCTATCCGCGACCGGATCTCATCGATGGCGGGAGAGGCGCTGATCAGAGGCTGCATCTCCGGAGACTGTACACCAGCAGTAATTGCCTCCGGGTTCTGCACAGCCGTCACGACACCGTCAATCGGGGGCATCTGAATCCTCCAGCGAAGAAGTGGCGGAAAGAAGGGTAGTTTATTAATCTAGGCGTCCTGAAGGTCACCGGGCGTGACGGAGGTCACTGCGCCTGCAGGAGCGCGTTACGGGTTACATCTGCTCGGGAGCCTGGATCCCCAGAATTGTGCATCCGTTCCGAAGCACAGCCCGCGTGGCGCGCGACAACGCGAGTCGAGCTTCTGTCAGCGGTGCGTCTTCGGTGACGATCCGGCATTCATGGTAGAATTTGTGAAATGCCGTGGCAACGGCCTGAAGATACTCGGCAAGGCGATGCGGCTCAAACGACACTGCACAGGATTCAACAATCTCTGGGAACAGCAGGAGCGTCCTGATGAGCTCGATTTCCGCGGATTCGGTCAGAAGTGCCGGGTTGAATGTTCCTGAGTCCGGACCGTTGCGTTCGGCCCCCGCGTAACGGAGGAGACTGGCGATGCGGGCATGGGCATACTGCAAATAGTAGACGGGGTTCTCGTCGGAGCGTTTCTTCGCAAGGGCGAGATCGAAGTTCAGGTGACTGCTCATTGTCCGCATGATAAAAAAATACCGCACAACGTCCGCTCCCACCTCTGCGATCAGTTCGTCCAGCGTGATGAAGTTGGCCTTTCGGGTGGACATCTTGACCGCTTCCCCTTCCTGCATGATAGTCACGAACTGGTGAATCAGGACTTTCACCTTCGCCTCATCGTAACCGAGGGCTCTGAGCCCCGCGAGCACATCGGGATACGTTGCGATATGGTCGGCACCGAAGACATCAACCATCAGGTCGTAACCCCGGCGGAACTTCTCCCGGTGATACGCAATATCAGGAAGTCGGTACGTCGGCTCGCCTGTGCCTTTGACGATCACTTTGTCCTTTTCTCCGCCCAGGGCTGACACCTTGAACCATAGCGCGCCTTCCTGTTCGTAGACGAGGCCTCGTTCGCGGAGTGCTTCGACGACCTCTCGTATCTTTCCATCCTCATACAGGGAGTTCTCGTTGTAGAACGACCCGAAAACGATTCCCAGTGACTTTAGCGTTCGCTGAATATCAGCAAAGATTTCGTGCTCGGCCTGCTCCTTGAACTTCCCCTCCGGCGGCTCAGCACGCAACGCAGCGCCGTGGGCGTCGACCAGGTGCCGGGCGATCTCGGTAATATACTCTCCCTGGTAGTAGTCGTCCGGAAACGGCGTAACATCGCCCAGGAGGGACAGATAGCGCAGGCGGACGGAATCCCCGAGGATGCGCATCTGTCTCCCCGCGTTGTTGAAATAGTACTCGCGGTCGACGTGGTAGCCCGTCCATTCCAGCAGGCGCGCGACAGTGTCGCCCGTGACCGCTCCCCGTCCGTGGCCTACTGTGAGAGGCCCGGTGGGGTTCGCGCTGACAAATTCCACCTGAGCTTTCTTCCCCCCGCCGATCGTCGAAGCGCCAAACGTCCGGGAATCGGCAAGAAGGTGTTCGAGTTGACGGAGGAGATAATTGCCCGTGAAGGCAAAGTTGATGAACCCGGGTCCGGCGATCTCCACGCTTGCGACCAGGCCAGGATCAAGATTGAGGCCGGCAACGATTGCTCCGGCAAGATCGCGCGGTTTCCTCCCCGCTTCCTTTGCGAGGACCATCGCAATGTTTGTTGTCAGGTCCCCGTAGTCTGCCTGGCGCGGCTTTTCAAACGCAACGGCAGCTCCGGAGGTAATTCCCATCGCCTCCAGCGCCGCCGTAATGTGTTGGCGGAGGTATTGTTTCATGCTCTCGCGTTCTTCTTCTCCAGTTGACCGCGCCCTCGCGCGCGACGCACTCTGCGGGGCGTCCCGATTGCCCCGGCATCGCCGATTCGCCGTATTTTGGCGTCGCCCCACAGCCGCTCCAGGCTGTAAAAGGTTCTCGTGTTCTTTTGAAAGATGTGGAGAACCACATCCACGTAATCCAGGAGAACCCAATTCGGGCTGCCGGATTCCCGATGCCAGGCAGCGATCCCTTTCTTTGCCATCCCTTCGTAAGCGGCGTCCGCGATGGCACGGATCTGAATATCGGTGTCCGCCGAGCAAACGACGAAGAAATCAGCCATGGATGTAAGATCACGGAGATCCATGATCACGACATCACCGGCTTTCTTGGTGAGCGTTAACTTTGCTATGGCAAGCGCAAGGGCTGAAGAGGTCAATGGCAGCTCCCGCTAGTGTGAGGGTTTGAGTGATGCGTAGTCCCGTCCGATGACAACTGAGACATCGACGAAGTAATCTTCGTTAATCTGTTGAATGATGTTCCGCTTGTTGATCCCCAGAGCATATGCCACCCGCTCGGCATTCTCCCTAATGCCCGTACGATCGACAACCAGAGACTCCTGCATGTCGAAGCTTCGGTAATTCCTCATCTCGACGACGTCGAACCCGCGCGCCCTGAGGTAAGCCGTGATTGACGTTGCCGCCCCCTGAACTCCGCAGCCGTTCAGGACGTCGAGTTGAATTGCGCCGCTCTTGCCTTCCGCACGAGCGGGGTTGACCGGCGGGCTCAAAATGGTACGTTGAAGGAAAGGAATGAGCAGCACCGCGACCACGACCGCGAGGATACCAATGATCACATTCAGCAGAAGAATACGCGATGATGGTCGCGGCCGGGAAGGATTCTTGCTGGCGTGAGGTGCGGCGGTGCGGCGGAGAACCTTCATACATCCTTTGTAACAACGAAAAGGCCGGGCTTGAAGTCCGATGCCTGAAGCGAGTTCCCGCCCGATACCGAATCGTTCGGGGTACTCATCATGCAGGCTTGCGGACAGTTGTCCCGGCCGGAGTCTGGGGATGACATCAACGATATTTCGGTGGAATGAGTGTGCGTTTCCTTCCTACTTCACCCCGTACCACGGGGAAGAAAATGGAGAGTAATAGTAACTCCCGTACGGCAGCTGACGGTACTGCACCTGCATGTACACGTTTTCCCACGGGTGATAGTTCAGCTCCGCCCTGCTCAAGTAGATCCCGCTGAAATCCTTCCCTTTTGTCCCGAATGGAGAATACGAACTCGTGGGTGAGTAACTCATGCTGACGTCCGCCTGGGCATCCAGGTTGTCCGCAAACTTGTACATCATGCTGTTGGTATACGTACTCAGCGAAAGTCCCTGACCACCCGCCGTCATGTACGACACTTCAAACGAATGGTGCATGCTGAATCTGTTCGGATCAAACCACCCAAAGAGAAACGACGATGAAGGCTGCGCGATTATTCCCGAGGGGGTTTGAGACTCCCGATCGAGCTGCGACTTGAGCTGCGCGTCAGCGCTCACGGTCACCGCAATGAGCATGAGGAAAACTGCAACCGCCTGACAGAACTTCTTCATGGCATACTCCTCGACTCTCTCAAAATGGTACGGAAACGCAGGTTGATTGTCAACTCCCCTTTCCTTCAAGAATGCGACGTGCTTCCTCGAGTTGCTCCACGGTGTTGATTCCACCAACCTCGACGGCGTCATGAGCTACAACAGCAACAACCCGCAGATTGTTCCTGCAGCCGTATTGCACAACGTCGGTCAGGTAATATTCACCCTGGGAATTATTCGTCGTGATGTGTTTCAGACCATCAAAGAGTGCCGGCGCATTGAACACGTAAATCCCGGAATTGATCTCCCGGATTGCGCGCTCTTCGGGAGTTGCATCTTTCTCCTCAACGATCGCGCGGACGAGTCCGGCCTTATCACGAACGATTCTCCCGTAACCCGTCGGGTTATCGATCACGGCCGTCAGGACGGTCACCGAGGCTCCCGACGTCCGGTGTTCATCAATCAGGGAACGTGCCGTTTCAAGCCGAAGCATCGGGACATCGCCCGAGAGGACGAGCACGTCTCCGGAGTGACCGTGGAGGGATGGTTCCGCCTGCATGACCGCGTGACCCGTTCCCAGCTGGGGATGTTGTTCCACACAGATCACCGACGGGTATCGCCGGGCAAGATGGTCAATGACCGTGTCTTTTTGCCATCCCACAATGATCACCGTGCGCGACGACTGCAAATTCTCAGCCAAAGCGACGACCCACTCCACCAGCGGGCGATTGTTGATAGTGTACATGACCTTTGCCATCCCGGGGTTCTTCATTCGTGTCCCCTTTCCAGCGGCCATGACGACGACGGCCAGTTGCTTGTCCATCCGTTCTCTATACTGTGATACAGATATTATCAATGAGGCGGGTTGAACCGAACCGCGCTGCAAGGGAGACAACCACAGATGCTCCGGAACGAAATTCCTCCAGCTCATCAAACGTTTCGGCGTCAGCGATGGACACATAGTCGATGACCGCTGAGGAACCTCCAGCAATTGTTTCCTGCACCGCATCGTGAATTGCTTGCCGCGATCGAACCCCGCTGCGGATCATCGACTCTGCACGCCGGAGAGAGGCAAAAAGGACAGGCGCCTCTTTGCGCTGGCTGCTGCTCAGATAGACATTCCGGGAGCTGAGCGCCAGTCCGTCGGGTTCCCGCACCGTCGGGACAACGATCAGTCGAATGTCAAAGTTTAGATCCCTCAGCATGCGCCGGATGACTGCGACCTGCTGGACATCCTTCTGACCGAAGACAGCCGCGTGAGGTTTTGTGAGGTTCACCAGTTTGGCGACCACAGTCACCACACCCCGAAAATGATCAGGGCGCAATGCGCCCTCGAGCCGGGCGGAGACATCACGCACTGTGACGTACGTCTGGTACTGCGGGGGATATATTGCCTCGGCGGCGGGAGCAAACAGAATGTCCGTTCCCGCCTCCTCGGCAAGCTTGCTGTCATGCTGCAAGCTGCGCGGATACCGGTCGAAATCCTCCGCCGGTCCGAATTGAGTCGGGTTGACGAAGATGGTGGTGATCACCACGTCACCCTGACTCCGCGCTTCGCGGACCAGCGCGAGATGGCCTCTGTGCAGTGCGCCCATCGTCGGTACGACGGCTATGCGCCTGCCTTCCGATCGCGCCCGATTGGCTGCCGCCTGCATATCGTCCGGGGAAACGTAGGTGATCATGGACTCAGAGGATCTGCTTGCCAAAGGCCGACTGCACGAGTTCAACAGCGAACTCGGCCGAAATATTGTGTGCGTCCAGGATCGGATTCACTTCAACGACGTCCATTGATGTCATAGCCTGCGATTCCGCAATGCTCTCCATGACGAGGTGAGCTTCACGGTAGTCCAGTCCCCCCTTGACCGGCGTGCCGACTCCGGGAGCGACGGTAGGATCGACGGCATCCAGATCAAGACTGACATGGAAAAAGTCGGTTCCGTCCGTCACATCGGCAATCGCCTTGCGCATTATGCGGTGAATCCCGTGTCGGTCGATGTCCGTCATCGTGTACACGTTCACCCCGGTGCTCTTCAGATGTTTTCTCTCCCCGGCATCGACACTGCGAATGCCGACAAGGGCTACGTTGCGGGGGCGGATCCGGTGCAACGCGCTGCTGAGCTTGCTTAGTTCCGGAGGGCCGAGCCCGAGGACTGCGGCAAGCGGCATTCCATGAATGTTACCCGAAGGCGAAGTTGCGGGGGTGTTCATGTCGACATGAGCGTCGACCCACAGAATGCCCAGCCGTTTCTTCCTGAGACGGGCGTGCTCGGCAAGCCCGCTGATAGTTCCGATGGCAATCGCATGGTCGCCGCCGAGCACGTGGGGAAAATGCCCTCCTGCCATAATCCGGGAGACGTGCTGTGCCAGGATTTTAGAGTCCCGCCTGATTTCCTTGAGGAATCGCGCTCGCTCGTCTCCGACATCGATTTCCTCCATGTTGCGGATATCCAGATCACCATCATCAATGACTTCAATCCCGAGCTGACGCAACCGTGCAGCCAGACCCGCAATGCGGATTGCCGAGGGGCCCATGTCGACCCCTCGCCGGCCCGATCCTAGGTCCATGGGAACGCCGAGAACACGTACGATCATACTACGGGAGGGCTTGTTGTCAGGAGGTCAGGTAACCGAGAAGCTGGGAGACCGTTTGCCGGAGATCTTTCCGATGAACAACGGCGTCAACGAAACCGTGCTCCAGCAGGAATTCCGAGCGCTGGAAGCCCGGGGGAAGATCCTTACCGATGGTCTGCTTGATCACCCGCGGTCCGGCAAATCCAATCAGCGCGCCGGGTTCGGCCAGGATGACGTCGCCCAGCATTGCATAGCTGGCAGTTACCCCACCCGTCGTGGGATCTGTGAGGATGGAGATATACCCGATCTTTGCATCGGCAAGACGGGCAAGCCTTGAGCTGGTCTTAGCCATCTGCATGAGGGAGAGTGCTCCCTCCATCATGCGCGCACCACCGCTCGCGGATATGGTGATAAGAGGTGAGCGCGTCTTCAGGGACCGGTCGATCGCCCGTGCGATCTTCTCACCCACCACCGATCCCATGCTCCCACCGATGAAAGAGAAATCCATCACGGCAATGACGACCGGCTGCTTGTTCACCGTACCGGTTCCCCAGCGGACCGCGTCACTCAGTTTTGTCTTTTTGATCGCTTCGGAGATCCGACTGCGGTAGGGTTTTGTGTCGACGAATTTCAGAGGATCAGCAGACCGCATCCTACGATCCGATTCCTTGAACGAGTTTTCGTCCAGAATGATCTGGAGATATTCCCTGCTCCCGATGCGAAAATGGGCATTGCATTTCACACAGGTGTAGAAGTTCTTCTCCAGTTCCCTCCGGTGGATGATCTCTCCGCACTGGTCGCACTTCGTCCACAACCCGTCAGGGATCTCTTTCTTCTGAGTTTCGGACGCAATGTTTTCCTTCGACCTTTTGAACCACGACATGGAGCGGAAGTCCTTCCGATTATCGTGATGTGAGGAAAAATTCCTTTATGTATTTTGGTTCAAGCGTTGCTGGGTCGTCAGAGTCTCCGCTTGTGAGACGCCGCTCTCCCAGGAGCGCCACGCTCGCGGCACTGCAACGCGCCGCTTCGCCATGTGCCGCGCGCCAATGCCCTGACCCGAGATTCGCAGACTGCAACAACTTGGCGGATCCATCGCCCGTGATCAGGAGATCAGTTTCACGCATCTCCACACGCAGCGTGGTCACGGCCACGTTGCGCACCTCCCCTTCCTGGATTACGCCCCGCGCACCCGGTCGAAAGAGCTGGCTGTACACCTCGTCTCTCCGGGCATCCAGGACCGCAAGCACGCGCTCCCCCGGGGCCGGTTCACTGAGCGCTGCTGCATGGGACGCAAGCGCCCCGAGTGTGGAGATTCCCGCCAAAGGGATCTTCAGTCCGACGACAAGCCCTTTGGCGGCACTCAACCCGATACGAAGACCGGTAAACGACCCCGGGCCTATAGAGACCGCAACCCCCTGCAACCGATCCTTTTCGATACCCGCAGAGCGCATCACGTCGTCGATCATGGCGAAGAGTCTCTCGGCGTGGGCGAACGGCTGATCGAGGTATTCGTGTCCCAGGATACGCCCTTCCGCAGCAACAGCGGCGCCGCACACCGTCGTTGCCGTCTCAATGCCGAGGACGATCACTGCGCGATCTCTCCGGCTTTTGAAATGACAATCTCGCGCTCGTCCGCTGACCGACCGTGTTCCATGGCCACCTGGAAATGCTCCGGAGGAAGAAGATCACTGACGGGCTCCGGCCACTCGATCAGGCAGACGAACCGGTCGCTGAAATACTCTTCAAGCCCGAGCTCTGCAACTTCGCGGCGGTTGCGTATTCTGTACATATCGATATGCGCCACCGTGGCAACCGGTGAAGGATATTCATTGATGATCGTAAACGTCGGGCTGGTGACATGGACCCGGACACCCAACCCCTGGCAGATCCCCGCCGCAAACCGCGTCTTGCCGCTCCCCAGCGTCCCGCTCAATGCCACGACCGCTCCCGGCCCAAGAGATGAAGCGAACACCCGACCGGCCTCCACCGTCTCCTCAACGGAACGCGTGGTGGTCCTTGTCATCCCCGTGGCTCCATGCGCACGACGGGCAGAATCATCTCCTCCATCGAGACCCCCCCATGCTGAAAACTGTCGCGATACTGGTTCAGATACTTGTGGTAGTCCGTCGGGTAAACAAAATAATAGTCTTCCTTGGCGATGATGTAGTTCGTCGCCACCCCCCGCTTTGGAAGTTTGAACTCGAGTGGATTCTTCACGTAGATCGCCGCTTTTTCTTCACACTTCAGGTTCCGGCCGTACTTGTAGCGGAGGTTTGTCGACGCCTCCCGGTCGCCGAGGACCTTCGATCCCCTCAGACTACGAATGCTTCCGTGGTCAGTCGTCAGGTACACGACGACGTTCGGGCTCCTTGACAGCGTCTTCAGCATCCCGAACAGCGATGAATGGCCGTACCAGGAGCGGGTTAGCGACCGGTATGCCGATTCGTCCGGCGCTATTTCCTTGAGAAGTGATGAGTCTGACCTCCCGTGCGCCAGCATGTCGACAAAGTTGACGACAATGGAGGTCAGGCGCGATTGGGTGTACGAATTTATCGAGTTCTCGATCGTCCGGCCGAACTCGGCATCAAGAATCTTGATGTACTTTGGCTCCGGCTTGAGGGTGATTTTCCGGCGTTCGAGAAGTTTGTCGAGGAATTGCCGTTCGTACCGGTTTCGGCTGCTTTCGTCGTCTTCGCTCATCTCCCAGAGTTCCGGGTAACGCAGTTCGATGTCGGAAGGAAACGATCCGCTGAATATGGCATTTCGCGAATACGGCGTCGCCGTCGGGAGGATGCTGAAGTAGTACTCCTTGCTGATGGCGTAGTAATCGCGGAGCAATTCCTCCATCACCATCCACTGATCAAGGCGGAGGCAGTCGATAACGAAGAAGAATACCGACTTCCCGCTCTGGAGCTCCGGCAGGAGATACCGGTCGACGATTTCTGTTGAAAGGACGGGCCGTCCCGATGATTGCTCTACCCAATCCCGGTAATTCCGCTCGACGTACTTGCTGAAGACCAGATTGCATTCCCGGGTCTGGTCAAGCAGCGTTTGCTTGAGCCCAAGCTCGGGGTGATGGTCGAGGTCCAAGCTCCAGCCGACGAGCCGCAGGTAGAGGGCAACCCACTCCTCGTAGGTCAGGTCGCCGGAAAGGGCGAGGGAGATCTCGTTAAATCCCTGGATGTAGTCCTTCGATACCGCGGCACCTGCGATGCGCTTCCCCTCCAGAAACTTCTTGCACGCCATCAGAATCTGGCTGGGATTGACCGGTTTGGTCAGATAATCGCTGATCTTCCCTCCGATGGCATCTTCCATCAGTGCTTCTTCTTCGTTCTTCGTGACCATCACCACGGGAAGTTCCGGCCGCAGGTCCTTGATTTCAGCCAGCGTGCGAAGCCCCCCCATGCCCGGCATCATTTCGTCCAGAAAGATAAGATCGTACTCGTGTTCCCGGACCATCACCACCGCATCTTCGCCGTTGGTCGCCGTCTGAACGTCGTATCCGCGTTCCTCCAGGAAACGGACATGAGCTCGCAGCAGCTCAATCTCGTCATCGATCCAGAGCACGGTTCCTTTTTGCTCTTCCATCTCTCACAACACCTTTCTTCTTCATCGCGCCGCGCCAGTCGCTATTACGCGCATTTCAGGCGACGCAGTTCATCACATCATGATAGAATAGCGATTTGGCGAAGGAGAAGCAAACCGTGATGCCGGCGGTCACTGAATGGAGATCTGAAGGTCGAGGCCGGCTTCATTGGTCGTACTGCCGGGAATGCGTGAACCTGCATCGTCCGGTGTAATGCTCGTGTAACGATAATACACCGAAGCGGTCACACGCATACTGAGGACGTATTTGATCCTCGGTTCAAAAACAGTACGCGACGATCCTTCAAGAGGCGTTCCAGTGACGTCAACATCTATTTTCGAAACATCATACGTGCGTTTTGAGTTGCGTGATACCGAGTAGGACGCGCTGATATCAATGTCGTTGCTGAGCGAGAGCCCGAAGAAGGGAATCTCGAACCCCCTCCGCGAGTAAGAGGCCGTCACGGATATCTCCTGGGTGAGCGACTCGACGATGTTGCGCGAGGACGTTGCAAGATCGTATCCGGTATTGGTTGTATATCGAACATTCGCCCCGATATTTCCCTTGGCGAGTTCCTTGAACGTGAAATTGAGTCCCACCAGGGGAGAAAAGCCGTATCCGACGTGCTGTCCGTTCGTCCGCTCCCCTCCGCCGCCCGGAAGATTTTCGAACTGCCTGGTGTAGTTGGACATGTACGAGTGATCGAGCGACAACTTGTTGACGAAACTCGCAAAAAGCGGAAGCTTCTCCAGGCCGTCCCAGTGGAGAGACCAGTTCACCCTCGGGAGGTACTTGCCGAAAATCTTCCTCAGGAACGGGAGCGCCTCAAAACCCTCCTCGAAGGCACGATTGAGATTCGTTTCATCGCTTGCCGATGCCCCCTCGCCGTTTTTGAGCTCGGCGTAGCGCTTGCTGACCTCCTTCAGGCTCGTCTTAAACACCCCAAGGAAGAGCACGTTGGGAAATGTCAGGAACGAGCGATCGATCGTCCCCGAGATTGATTGGTTCTTAAGCACCGGCATCCCGACGAGCGTGTCGGTTTCGAGGTTCTGCGTCCGGCTGTAGGACCAGCCGACATTCCAGTTCAGCTCAAGCCGCGCTCCCTTCCAGAGATCGCGCGAGGTCTTGAATGTCAGTCGATTCTGCTCCCTGTAGGTATTTATGAGCAACCCGCCCTTTGCGCGGATCCCGGGTTCAACGTCCCAGCCGAAAAACGGAAATTTCGAACGCATTCCGAAGTTCTTCAACCGTCCGCTGGGATCCGAGATGAGTCCGAGCTGGTACAGACGGGAGGGACCGTTCTCCGGGAGAGAGCCTTGCAGGAAGGGGACTCTCCCCCAGAAGTTAACGAAACCTGTGCTTCCCACGACGCCGTTATTCTGAGCGGAGTTTGTCTGGGTGAAGCCGATGTTGACGACATCATAATCGAGGAGTGGAATTTTGATGAAAACCTGGAGCAGGTTCTTCAGCTGGGAAAGCGTCTTGCCGACACCTCCAGCTTCCTGAACCTGCGAGGTCGTGTCGCGCCGGGCTGCCGTTGAATCGGTGTCGCCTGGCTCGCGGGTGCGACGGCCCCGCGGAGATGGCGGAGCAGCAGCCGACGAGGGAGCTGACTCGAAGAGAGGATCGAAGAGCTGCTTCAATTTCAGGTTGAGTTGCGCCGTGATGTTGTTGGTGAAGCCGGCGGATTTCCCCAGATCTCCGCGCGTCAGCGTGTTCGTCCATCCATAGTCGACCGAGTATCCGAACGAGAGATCGAGGAATTTCTTAATGTTGAAGATGTTCGGAATATTCGGTTTGGTGTTAACGGCGTTGTGCTGCGAATACTGAAGGTCATCGCCAAAGCTCACCAGGTGGTTCCCAAAGAAGATGTCGCGGAGTATTTCGGAAAACGAGCGCTGCCGGCCGTAAGGATCAAGCTCGAAGCCGAGGAGCGTTGAACTTATCGAGAGCGAATAATCTCCTGCGGGATTCAGCAAACCGCCTTCAGTAAGCTTCCATCCGAAACCCATGCTGCGGCTCGCCGTGAATTGACGTGAGATTGTCTGCTGGGCTCCCTCCGCCCGCTGTAATGATGTCGACCGTGATCGTGCCGCGCTGACCGCCCAGTTAAACCCGGTAGCGGGGAAAAACAACTTCAGATCCTTGTATTCGTCCAACAGCCAGACTCCATCGAACATGGTCTTGAATGGCTGCACAAAATAGTCGGGTGGGAGAGTCAGCCCGTATGAAATCCTGGCGTTCCACGACCATGCGTTGCTGTAGACGAGCGAAGGATTCCTGTCAGCCGACTTCGTGTAGCTGAAGCCGAAGGTAAGTTTGTTGAACGTGTCGCGGATATACCACGCCTGGGAAGGAATCTGAATGTGAAAGGATGGGGCGGCATACGTATCGGTGACGCGCTTGCTCTGGGAGACTGCGATAATGCTGTCAGCCGCGGCGCGCGCGACATCATCTCCGTACCCATTCCGCAGTAATTTCTGCCGCTGCTGCTCTGCCGCCTGTACGACGTCGATGTCCGAATTGGGGAGATACAACGGCCGGACGAAGCTCTCGCTGTGGGTATACGACACGGGAATCGTTGTGCCCGACCATTCCTCCGGCAGGAATTTGTCCAGCGCCATGGAAGTGCTCAGCCCCCAGTTCGTCGTAAGCTGGCGCGAACCGAAACGCTGCTCAAGGCTATGAAAGTACGGGTCAACGCGCGAGAAATTGAATGCCACTGTTCCAAGGTCGGCCAGTTTGAGCTGGGTATCCATCCGGTACGCCCAGCCCGGTGTGTTGTCAACCGATGTCAGCCGGAGTTCATCAAACCAGATTTCCCCGGTGATTGGGTTGGTATTCCCCTTGCCGGCCGGATTTTCCACTCCCACCGCAAGATATGTGATTTGCGTGAGGGATGGCCGTCCGAGGACCCGGTAGAACGAACCCGGCGGACCACCCGGAACCGGCAGAGGATCGGAGACTTTGGTCACGGAGTCTCTTCCCTGCTTGATCGCCGTCAGGTCTTGAAATCTTATCACAATATCGTTCAAAGGGTCCCATCCGGGATGAGCGGGAGCGCGGTACTCGTAGTAGTTCAAACTGTCGACTCCGAATCGAAAGAAGAAGTCCGCGTCGTGGTTGTCCTGGTCGATGTACCGGAACTTGTCGTCCCCGTGGACGAACATTTTCATGGCCCTGTAGTCGAAAAGGTCGAGCGGTCGCGTCGCATAAAACTTCACCGCCTGCCTGGAGTCCCCGTCGGGAAGACCTTTTACCGACAGCACCAGGGACTGTTCATTGGCCTGAACGTCCTCATCGGGGCGCGTGAGATCTCTCTCTCGCTGGACACCGGGCGGACTGACGTAACTCGGGTTTTCTTCAATACCGACGACGGACACGGCGAGAATGGAATCGTTCTTGTCGCTGGCGAGCTTCTGCCACTGGCTACCCACAAGATTGAAATCCGCGATGCGTACAATCGTGGTATCGGCGTTGCGGAAGAAAACGCGGATGTACTCCACATTCTCCACCGTCGGAGAGCCTACCTTCCGAACTACGTCCCGGATTGGAACGCGGAATTGATAATAGTGCGCCCCTGCAGGATCGCCGCCGCCGACGATGTAGGGGTTTGAACCCGCAACGGTATCGAGCGGAACTTCGTATTCGAAGTAGGAGTTCGCAACGTCCACGATTCCGTTGGAGTTGATATCCTCCGTATCGGGAATCCGTCCTCCCGGCCCGTCTTTGTTGTTTTCGGTTCCGTTAATCTTTGAATAATCTTCCCGCGGGGTTCCAACATCGGCGTTGTTATATGCATAATCGTCACCGCTGGGATCGCCCCCCAGAGTCGGATACTTGGCATGTTCCTGATCGTCATTAAGCATGTCCAGTCCGACATCCTCCCCCTCCTGAAGCACCCCGTTCGGATTGTTGCTGAGGATGAGATCTTCGGAATTGAGGGCGTGATTCGGGATGACATCCTCGCTGATCGAGCCAAGATCGATGTACATCTTCCCCCCCGGGGGGGCCCGATTGACATACATCCAGATCTCGATGAAATCAACATTCTCTTTGAGGAGATTGATGGCCGAGATTGACAACGGCTTCATCACACCGCCCCAGTTGCGCGCGGGGGTGAGGGTAGAGGGGAGATCCAGGCTATAATTGAACTGGCCGCGCGTCGTGGGGAAATAGTGGAGATCGAATACGGTCATCTGATTGTTTGCCGGATTGCCGACTTTCTTCCGGGGATACACATCGGTGACCTTCACGTTGGTGGGCAATCGATTGTACCATATCAGCTTTCCCTTCTCATACATCTTTGTCGAGTCTTCAGGTCCCAGGGTCGCGTCGGAGGCGCTGTCTGCCGGCGGACTGGCTTGCGTCCATTGCAGGAAATTGACTCCGATGGGAATCGTGCGCCGTGCCCCCTCAAAATCGTCGACATATGCAACACCTTCACCGCCGTCGCTGGCAATCGTGCTCTTCTTGGTATTCGGATCGGGAAGCATGTACGCCGCCTCGCCGCTGATCTTGAGGGACGAAGGCTCGCGCGTGTTGAGTACAGGCAGCGCGTCGATGGCGCGCGAGAGGAACGGAAGGTTGATGGTGGTCGATCCGTCCACGCCGAGAATCGTGTTATTATTCGGCTCCTCCCCCAGCCTGACCTTGTCGCTAAGGGTCTGCTGGTTCAGGTTCATGATGGTGAACCCGATATTCGTCGTCGGGGTGATCGCAAGGTCTCCACGCGCACCGAGAAGGGTTTTCGAGGCGAGCTGGAACAGATCGTTTTGTTCGTACTTGATCTGCAGACTGGCACCCGGCACGAGAGCACGCTCGTTTTTGATGACGATCTCTCCGACGATATAGTCGACGGTGTAGTCCACGTTCAACGTCAGGGGTCTTCCGTCAAGAATAACCTGCACGCTTCCTTCCACGACATTGAAACCGAGGGAATACCGCGAGCTGGCCTCTCCGGTGGCCTTACCTCTGATCACGTAGCGATTTCTCAGGCTTTGCTGTGCAAATGTCTGCGTGGTATCGTAGGCTTCTTTGAAGCGGTACTGTGACGAATCCGGGAGGGGCTGCCCGGTCGTCCCCTGGAAGTACTGGGATACACCGTCATCGAAGGGTCTGAGGTAGGGAAAGATAATCTCCGCCCGCGATACGCTGATCGTCCGGCCTGGGCGAAAATCGAACACCCCGTCCCCCGTCGGCGAGGGCGTGTCATCACTGTATTTGTCGACCCCCAGGACACGCAGGAGCCGTTCATTGAGAATTGAGTTCTGGTCTTCACTTCCCGCGATTTTCCGGTAGATGTCAAGAGTGAAACCCTGTTTCTTCAGATTTCTGCCGATGCCCTGGACGGGGTAGATGTTCTTCAACAGCTGGTCCCACGCCGTCTTATACGAGGGGCCTACGGAGAGAAGATTCCTCGGCTTCACCATCTTGAGGATGATCCGATTCGACGTATCGGCAAACGATATGTTCCTGGCGAACTCACCGTACTGCGTGCCGTCAGCGCGGCGATATGCGATGGCAACAATCTGCGCGTCGCTCACATTCACATTGAGCGATACCTCACCAAGGTATCCGTCGCCGTCAAGCTCATACTGCGTTGGGTCAAGCTGCGTGAAGTAACCCGTTTCGACCTGTCCGGGGAGGTCCTGACCCACCTGTCGCATGGTATCCGGGTAACCCGCCGGCGAGATCCGTGGTGGCAAATCAATCCTCGCGACACCGAGACGTTTGTTGGGATCGGGTGTGTTCCCCTGCCACTGCATCCAGACCTCTGCTTCGACAATCTGCTGATTCGGATCCGGGCTGGGAACATCGGTCTGATAGTATGCTTCGTACCCATTCCTGTACTCTGTGTCGACAAAAAAGTGATTCGTCGCATATTCGAATGCTTGCATTTCAAAAGTCTGTTCCTGGGAACCGCCGGAGACGGAGACTTCTTTGATCTGGCCTTTCTTCTGCGATGCAAGGGTCGTCAGCGTCAACGGTCCCATCTGGAACTTCGCCTTCACGCCGAACAGGGCCTGACTGCTCCCGATGAAGGCCGATGGAGTCTGGAGCGAAACGTTACCCGCCTCCACGCTTTGCACAATTTCGTCATCGTAGCCTGTGTACTTGATCTTGAGCTGATTCTCGTATTCAAACGTCCTTTTCGTATTCCAGTCCGCCAGAATGTTGAGCTTGTCGCCGATCGTGCCGTTGACGTTCACCTGCACTTCCTGGCTGAAGTCCGGTTCGTTCCTGCTCTGATCGAGACTGGAGATCGTCGCCTGATCGGTTTTTGTGTTGCGGAAACCCGCCTTGATGTTCACCGAACCGGTGACGTTCAGGTTGATTTCGTTTTTACCGAAAATGCTGAACAGAGGATTGGCGGGTACCGGAATGTTGATCTTCGTGATGTTGCTGAGGACATCTCCGAGGTCACTTTTCGCGAGCGAAGTTTTCTGCTTTCTCGCCTCCTCCGCCAGGAGGTTGCGGACTGCCTGCTTTCGTTTGAGCGTGATGTAATCATGGAAGGGAATCGATACTGGAATCTTGACGTCGGTTCCTCCCACCGTTTCGTGGAAAATCACATTCTGCCCAAGGGAGTCGAGGCTCTCCTCCCTTTTATACGAGGGCATGTGCACGTCGGCAAACAGCGAATAGTTATAGCGGGGAATCAACGATACCGTTGCGCTATCCTGTCGCTGGTACACGAACTGACTGAGACGGGCAGTCGAGTCGAGGCACACCACGTAGGTTGTATCGGTGATCACCAGCTTGCGGGGTCCGGCGTGGGCAAGGGAATCTCTGCGCAGTGAATCCACTCTCGCGTAAAGGCTGTCAAGGGCATGGCGGAGTGTGAGAGTGTCGCGGGCGAACGAACGGGCAAGGGTATCGGAACCGATCAGCCGTGCAAGACTGTCGAGCAGAGTCGGAATCGTGTCGGGGGGAGCAAAGGTCGCAGCACCTGTCCAGTGAGGAACAGAGCTATCCACCGGCTGCGGAGCACTCAGCAGAAGGATGAGGCCGAACAGTAGTGATGCAGGAACAGCCGCATCGCAACAACGACGACCCAGCGAATGAATATTCCGTCGAAAGGATGAATCCACGTCGATTCTCGTTGATTGCGCCGGTCAGGCACTACCCGATCTTGGCCGGCTCCCTTCACCAGCACAACCGGCGCATACGTTGCGGCCGCACGGTCAACTTACTGACCGGCTGGACCCGCACCGGCTACGGCTGGTCTGAAAGCGCTTCGGACTGCTTCCGGCGCTTCCCCTTCATTAGCAATCACAATCGATATGGACTCCTTCATTGATGCGAACGGCCTGCGCAAGATACCGAGACAGTGAGAGAATATCAAGGAATCCGCGGCAGACATTCGATTGGAATAAGAGAACGCAGGACGTTATATTCACTTATCATGAGCTTTTTCTCACGACATCTCCTTTTGAACGAGCGATACATCCTGCGGGCCCACATTGGCCCGTTTTTCTTTTCTCTCGTCACGCTCATGTTTGTGTTCCTGCTTCAGTTCGTTATGAAGTTCATCGATCAGCTGGTAGGCAAGGGGCTTACGCCCTGGGTCATCATCGAACTCATTACCCTCAGCCTCTCGTGGATGCTGGTGCTTGCCGTTCCCATGTCCGTGCTGGTGGCAACTTTGATGGCTTTCGGCGACCTGTCATCGCGCAACGAAACCACGGCGATGAAGGCCAGCGGCCTCAGCACGTACAGGATGATCCTGCCGGTGCTTCTTGCCGCCACCGTTGTGGCGGTCCTGCTCGTCTCCTTCAACAATGACGTGTTGCCGGAAACCAACCACCGGCTCCGCGCTCTGACTCTGGACATCAGGCGAAAGAAGCCAGCCATCAATCTCCGCAACGGGGTCTTCTCACAGGACATCCCCGGGTACAGCATCCTCGTGCGAAGAACATTTGAGAAGACCAACGATCTCGAAGGAGTGACCCTCTTCGATTACACCAATCCGGGAACCAACGTCGTTATCACCGCCGAAACGGGAACGATATCCTTTTCATCTGATTTCAGAACATTGATCATGGATCTTCACCGCGGGGAAATCCATGAGCTTGATCTGCAAAAAATGTCCGCGTATCGGAAAGTGCGGTTTGAAAACCACCGCATTGCCATGAACGTTGAGGGCTTCGACTTCACCCGCACCTCCGAATCCGCGTTTCAGCGAGGCGACCGCGAGCTGAGTGCGCAGGCGATGCTCGCAATTGTCGACAGTCTCTCCCGTGCCAGGGAATCTCTCATCGCAGCGTTTCGGGCGCGCATGCAAGCCGACGCTGAAGCGCGCCTTTCCGGCGTTGCCGACACTCTTCCTTCGCCATCAACGCTGGCAACGCCCGGCCGGGCACCCGCGTCACCGCTCACTTCTACCCGGATGCTGAGCTCCTCCGCAATGACGGAAAGCTACCGCATCGAGGCCCTTGACCGCCAGATCGACCAGTTTATGGTCGAGGTGCATAAGAAATTCGCGATCCCCGCGGCCTGCCTGGTCTTCGTGCTTATCGGAGTTCCCCTCGGCATCATGGCCCGGCGAGGAGGGTTCGGGATGGCCGCAACGCTGAGCCTTGGTTTCTTCATCCTCTATTATGCATGCCTCATCGGCGGCGAAAAACTCGCCGACCGGGATATCGTGTCCCCCTTTGTCGGTATGTGGTCAGCCAACATCATCGTTGGACTCATGGGCATCTACCTGACCATACGCATTGCACGTGAAACAGTCATCATCAACTGGAGCGCCTGGCGCCGGTTTCTCCCCCGTCGCATTCGATTGGTGCTGCGTTCCGATGCTTACGAGGAGCCGGGTCGGCCATGAAACTGATCGACCGCTATATCATCCGCCAGTTCCTGAACACGGCCATCTTCTCCCTGATGGCAGTACTCCTCGTGTTCATCGTCATCGATGCCATGGAGAAACTGGACGATTTCATCGACAGGCAGGCGAGCTGGGACATCATCCTCCGGTATTACGTCTACTTCGTGCCCGAGATCATCAAACTGATAATCCCGGTCGCCATGCTGCTGGCGAGTCTCTTCGTCACTGCCCGCCTCTCCACGCAGAATGAACTGACCTCGATGAAATCCAGCGGCATCAGTCTTTACCGCGTCACGGCACCCTATGTGTGCGTCGCACTGGTGATAAGCGCGGCCTCCGTGTACTTCAACGGATGGGTCGTACCGATCGCCAACCAGAAAAAATTCGCCATCGAACGCGAGTATCTGCACAAGGACGTGCTCAATCCTACCGGCTCCAACATTTACATCCAGGACAGCAGGACGAGAATTCTTTCCATCGCGTACTTCGATGTTTCCCGCAATCTCGCTTCGCGTGTCAGCATCCAGGACTTCAGCCCTGACGACCCGACGGTGATGGTCGGCCGCGTCGATGCCGTCAGCATGGCATGGGATTCGACATCCCGCTCATGGATGCTCAATGCAGGAACACGCCGGTGGTTCGACGAAGATCATGAGCGACTCGAGCGCTTTGACCTTCAGCCCGCCGGTCCCCTCCATTTCGATCCCGAAGACCTCCGCAAACAGCAGGAAAAGCCGGATGAAATGGAGTACTACACGCTCAGACAATTTATCCGCAACCAGCAGGAAGCCGGCCAGGATGTGTCGCGCTGGCTTGTCGACTATCACAGCAAGATCTCGTTCCCGTTTGCCAGCGTGATCGTTGTCCTGTTCGGCGTTCCTTTTGCATCTCAACGGCGCCGCGGAGGCGTCGGCGTACAACTGGGCATCAGCCTCCTCGTCTGCTTTATCTACCTGATCTTCATGAAAGTCAGTCAGGTCTTCGGCTACAACGGCGACATCGATCCGTTGCTCACCGCCTGGCTTGCCAATATCCTCTTTTTTGCTGCAGCGGTCGTCGTGATGGCCAGGGTGCGCAAGTGAGGCGGCCGGTGAAAGACGTCTCACAGATCATACCGTAGCGTCACCACAGGAACGGTTTTCCATCCGATCTCGGTTGGTACGGTGCGCGTCCCAACCGAGGCGTGCAAACTGCTATTAAATGAGTGCGCCGTCAAAGCACCGTCGATTGCGCTGACAATGTGGTTGACGATGACAATTGTCACCATGGTCGATGCTTTGTCATAGAACCTGTTTGCCTTCCCACGTTCATCGGCATAATAGAGAAACTCCGGCGTAAGAGGGTCGCCGTAGGTGAATGCCGGTGCGGCATCGTCCCACCCCTGGTTGAACTGGGGATATTTGCCGATAAGTTCGAAATACTGCTGCTCCCCGTAGGAAGGAAGAACGTGTGAATAGTATCCGCCAATGTCACGCTCCATCCTGTTCAGTTCAGCCCAGTTGACCTGTTTCCAGGGGGGAAGCCCGCCTGTGTTAGGTATGAACACCGTATAATTTCCGCCCGCCGGCGCCAGGTGATCAAGCGCGTACTGGGCATATCGGACCACGCTCCAATGCTGGTTGGCATAGTTCTGGAAGAAGTCCGTCTGGGTATCGCCCTTGTGGTCGTAGATGTAAGCAACGGTCCAGAGGGCAACCTCGACCGCAAGGAATGCGGCGGATTTCCAATAGCTCTCCGCATACCACTCGCCTGCACCGGGAAGGACAATCGAAAGTCCGGCTGCCAGCCAGGGGGACTTTCTGTGGCCTGACTGCATTGCTGTGTCCGCTTCCTGAAGGAACGCCGCGTCACTGAGTCCCGGCACTCCCACAAAATCCACCTTCATATTTCCTGTCGCCTTAGTATCTGCCACAGGCGGAGACAGGAAAACGCACGACTGTTGCCCGATTCCACCGTTGTCATTCGGAGTTGATTGCTGTCCCCCACCGGCGCCTGCAGAATCCACGCAGATGATGAGAGCGAAAATCAGTTTCAGGATTTCAGGTCTTGTCATGGGGCATCCTCAATCAAAATCAAAACCAAATAGTACGCCGAAATAGAATCGCCACTCCTTACCGTACGTTACGGTCTGGGTGCGGCTCGGAACGTAGCGATCGAAGCGGTCAAATCCGTATGCAGCACCAAAGAAGATACGTGTGGGGTAAGCGTAGTACGAAAATGACTCGAGCCTTAACTCCGCGCCTGCATCGCGTTTCCAGCGCCCGGGCTTCGATGACCATGCATTCCCCGCGTCGGCGAAGACGGAGGCGTACAGCTTGTCAAAGTAGAGCTGCAGAAATCGCACATCCAGGTTGTTGGAGAGCGGGAAGCGGTAGTTCAGACCCACAATTGCCATCTCGTTCCCTCCAAGCGCATAGAAGGGATACCCACGCATGCCGATCAGGCCTCCCGCGTATGTATCAAAGAAGTCGTCAACGGTATTTTCAGGGATCGTGGAACCGTGCAGCGAGACAGTCAGGGTGTGGTCGCGGAAAAATAGCGGAATGTATTCCTTCCAGCTCAATTCGAGCCGGGTGAAATTCACTCTCTTATATTTCGGACGCGGACCGGTAGGTGAATCCTCGTACTCCGCGTTTCCGGATGAATCGAAACTGACAATCTTGTTGAGCTCCCTGCCAATGCGCAACATGACACGCCTGCCGGTTGGATTAATATCCATGGTGCGTGAAGGAGCGACAGCGTCGAGCTTCACTGTCAAAAACAGCGTGTTGGCAATGAGATACAATTCGCTTGAGCCCGAAGCGACCGACTGGGTTTCCGGGTTGATAAAGTTGTCGATAATCGATGTGTACCTGCTGTGAGCGTACCGGAACTCAAAGTTGGTGAACTGAGAAAACAACGGCTGACTCAGGGCGAAATCAAACTCCAGCAGGTCATACCTTACGGAAACAGGTATGTCCTCCCGTGGAAGGGAAATCCTGTTTTCGGTTTTTCGGGTGACGTTATACAGCTCGATCGATGCTGCCGGCTCAAGCCCGAGATCGTAGAAAAGCGGAACTTTCGACCTGTAGGTGAACTGCAAAAACAGATCCCGTTCGAGCTCCCGGTTAATCGCCGCGCCGGCAAAGAAGCCGATTCTCTCAAGCACGTCATTGGAGAACACATACAGTCCCGGCTTGATATCGTCAATCGCCTTGTTGTGCGTATTGTAGTTGTCAATACGAATGAGCGGCACAAACGTGAGACTCGTGAAAATGCTCCTGTACGGCTTCTCCTGCAGGGAAGGAGTCTTTGTGTCGTCATAGGTCCGCAGGGCATCCCAGTCGAACTGCTTCACCGCACCTCCTGCGGAAGCGAGGCGGGGGCCGGGGGAGCCATCTGATCCCTCGCCGCGAATTGCATAATCATGTTCCACCGTGACCACGGCGGGAACAACGTGGGGAAAAAGAAAGATCTTGTAGCCGGTTGAAGTGTACCCGGAATACACGACATCGCCGGCGGAATTCATTGTTGGTGAAAATGCTCCCCCCAGTACGTTGGTAAGCCGGGAAATAGTGCCCGAGGCAATATCATAGGAGTACAAATTGAAAATGCCGCTCCGGTCGGACGCAAAGGCTATCGTCTTTCCGTCCGGTGAATAAGTGCCATCACGGGAATCATCATCTCCGGTGATGAGGAAGCGAAGATCGGAACCGTCAGGCTTGATTTCGGCGATGTCCCGCCCATCTTTAATCGAGTAATCGAAGAGTATGCGATCCCCGAGCGGGCTCCACTTCGGATTGTACACCTGTTCCCCCCGGGAATACGTGGTGACGGTCCGGAAACCCGATCCATCGATACCGGCAATCGCGAGGTTCGATGTCCCATCCGCATCGACCACAAAGGCGATCGACTTCCCGTCCGGTGAAACAGTCGGCGTGATTGCCCTCTTCCCTGTTGTGATCCGTTTTTCAGACTCCGTCGCAAGGGTGTACTCATACAGATCAAACTGGAGCGACCAATGAGGATTATTACGCGAGATCTTTGCGTAATAGAGTTTCGTACCGTCAGGAGACCAGGATGGTGCAGTCCTTACACCCGGCTGAATCAGCTTTTCCGTTTTCGTAGAGAAATCGTATACGTAGAGCGACGAGAGGCTGAAATAGTCGCCCCCTTTCGTGCTCGCATAAGCGACCTTTGTGCCGTCGGGTGAATACACCGGATAAAGGTTGGCAAAGCCCGTCCTATCCTCGTATCCACGTGAGGTTCCCCGGGCCCTGGAAAACAGCGGCATCCTCTCCCTGCCCACA
>Ga0326726_10001160_pt1 | contig 24519 bp, 22 predicted proteins | sample MHFenrmetagenome_2_FD_207603 | JGI IMG/M metagenome (GOLD analysis project Ga0326726, IMG submission 207603) | Lab enriched peat soil microbial communities from Michigan Hollow, Ithaca, NY, United States - MHF15MN | ecosystem: Environmental > Terrestrial > Soil > Wetlands > Peat | place: USA... | reverse complement strand
AACTGCAGGAAATCGCGGCCAAGACTTACGGCGGCAAGCCGGAGCAGTATGAGGTCGCTAACGAACGCGTCTTCCGCAAGGGCGGCGGCAAGAGTATGACCCTGGCGCAGGCGGCGCAGCGTGCCATCCAGTTGGGCGGCATCTACGACGGCCACGAAGCGCCCGAGGATGTGAACAAATACACCAAAGCTTCCATTGCGGCACTGGCAGGACAGGGCCTGGTCGCGGCCGCCAAGGACAAATATCCGCATGATGGCCAGACTTTTTCCTACGTCGCGAGCTTCGCTGAAGTCGAAGTCGATACTGAGACTGGCATGTATGACATCACCGACTTCCTGGCGGTTGCCGATGTCGGCACCGTCATCCATCCCAAGGCGTTGGCCGGACAAGTGCTCGGCAGGTCGATACTGGGCATGGGTCACGCCATCGGCCAGAAGTGGGTTTTCGATCCGCAGTATGGCCACACGCTTTCACGCCGGTTCTACCACACCAAGCCGCCAACCATCCTGGATGTACCGGTGAACATGCAGTGGGCGGCGCTGGATATTCCGGACCCGGAGACGCCGGTTGGTGCGCGCGGCATTGGTGAACCCCCTGTGGGTGGCGGGTGCGGCGCCATCCTGAACGCCCTCTCGGATGCGCTAGGCGATGAAATCTATCGTCGCGCACCGGTCAACCTGGACACGATTCTGACGTCGCTTGAAGCCGGGCGGCCTATGCAGGACCCCTTGACCGCCTTTATTTAGAGGTGCTTGGAGCACGGAGAGTGAAACGGAGAGAACCATGGCTGTAATACGAGACATCATGCCGGCGTTCCAGTTGTTTCAGCCGAGTTCCATCGCGGACGCACAAAAGCTTCTCGAACAGCACGGAGAGGATGCCTGGGTGATGGCGGGCGGACTAGACAGCTTCGACTGGCTGAAAGACCGCATCAGGAAACCCAAGGCGCTGGTGGATCTGAGCGGGGTTGAGGAACTCCGGGGCGTACGCACGACTGCCGATGGGATTGAAATTGGCGCCATGACGACGCTCACGGAAGTTGTGCACCACCCCGTGGTCAAGGAAAAATACGGGCTGCTGGCGCAGGCGGCGGAACTGGTGGCATCGCCGCAGATTCGCAACCAGGGCACGCTGGGCGGCAACGTATCGCAAGACGCGCGCTGCTGGTACTACCGCGCGGGCTGGCCCTGCTACCGCGCCGGCGGCAACATCTGCTACGCCGACACCCCGGTAGGCAGGAATCGAGAGCACGCCATTCTGCATGCCGAGCGCTGCGTGGCGGTGAATCCGTCCGATTCCGCGCCGGCCTTGATCGCGCTCGACGCCAAGTTCGTCATTCGAACTCCCAAGGGTGAGCGGGTGGTGGATGCCGAGGACTATTTCCTGGGACCCGACATCGACATCACCCAAATGAACATTCTGCAGCCCGGGTATTTGCTGACGGCGATTCGCATTCCCTCCACCTGGGCGGGGGCGCGGTTCTATTTCGAGAAAGTCCGGGACCGGAATGTTTGGGACTTCCCTCTCCTGAATGTGGCTTCGGCCATGATGTTGTCAGGAGACACAATTCAGAACATCCGCATCGCGGTGAATGGCGCCGCAGCCAGGCCCTTGCGGCTGAAGGCGGTGGAAGACTCGGTGCGCGGCAAGCAGCGCAACGCTGCAACTGGCGAGATGGCAGGGAAACTGGCGGTACAGGGAGCGGTCCCGCTGCAGTTCAACGCCTACAAGATCCCGCTCATGCGGAACCTGGTGAAGCGTTCCATCAGCGGCGTGCAGGAGGCAGCATGGGCATCATAGAGTGGGCGACAAGTCCGTTAGGGCAGAGCGTTCCGATCCACATCGCATGGTTTTTGATTTGGGTTGCGCTTATCGCGGGAATGCTGTTTCTTGTTGTGCATGCGATTTACATCCGTTACTTCGCCAAGGAAAAGGAATTTGTAGCCGACGCCTCCTCGAAAGTAGCGGCCCAGTTGCCCGCGCGCATTCCCAGGCACTCGCTGGCAGCCCGGCTGTTTCACTGGATCATGGCAGCGTCCATGTTCGTGCTGCTGTTTACTGCGTTCCTGCCTAAGGTGGGCGTCCGCTTCGACTGGGTGACCTACCACTGGATTGCGGGCACCGTCCTGACCATTTCGATTATCTTTCACATCATTCATGCATCCTTTTATCTGGACTTCTGGTCGATCTGGCCGGATCGGGCTGATGTCGAAGACGCCTGGAAAAGGTTCCAGCGCTTCAGGGGAGAGTCTTCGGCTCTGCCAAGGAAGTTCGCCAAGTATCCTCTGGAAAACAAGCTTTACCACGGTGCGATCATCGTGACCGGGATGTCGGTGATTCTGACGGGTGTGTTCATGATGTCGCGCGTGCGCACGATTTTCTTTCCGCGCAATCCCTATCTGTTCAGCGACATGACCTGGGGCCTGATGTATGTGCTGCACGGGCTGGCAGGGGTCGGACTGATCACACTGGTCGTCGTGCACGTTTACTTCGCCATACGGCCGGAGAAGCTTCCTATTACCGCGTCGATGATCGTGGGCACGATGAGCCGGGAGTTTTACCTGAAAGAGCACGATCCAAACCGGTGGGTGGTCGAGGCATCGCCAAACGTACCGCGGAGCATGGCCGATGGCGACTGACTTTTTTGAACGCTGCGATGCCATCGAAAGGTGCTATGAGTTCATGCTGGCTTATGCAGGCCAGGGTTTGCCCACCGACCAGGGCAGTCAGTCCGGAGGACAGGTCCGCGAATTTCTACAACACGCCATCCACGCCATGAACAGCCTGGCCGAGAGCTGTTCGCAGGCGGCAGCCGAATCAGGACTTGAACCCGCTGCGAAGTACCGGGCCTTTATTTCGGTGCTTGACCGGGATGCGCAGGATTCGCTGGCCGCCCTCCAACTGGTGCTGGCCCAGCCCGCCATCAGCTCCCAGCTGATTGACAATCTCAACGCCTCGATCCATCTCCGGGCGTTACTGACTGACCTGTTCCTGGTGGGGGAGATCCTGAGGACACAAAGCAAAGCGGTGGTAAGCTCCACGGAGTCATCCTGAGCGGAGTCGAAGGACCCCTATAAGGGGAAGAGTCGGCGGCTCGATTCTCTCTCTTGCTCTCAACGCGGCAGCACGGCTCGAGCCGCACTCGGGATGACTCAGCTCGGGGTTTCGTTTCGACTTACGTCGCCACCAAATTGCGCTTGCAGCGTCATTTCCAGCCCTTTTCCACGACCTGTGTGGCAATCGCTGCCAACACGGCGCAGACAGCGCCCACAATAATTTCTGGTTTGTGATCTTCCAACCATCGACCCACGCCAACCCTCTGTGGATAGCGAAGGTAAACAATGCTGTGCGAACTGACAAAGTAATACACGACAGCAACTGCCAGAATAAAACCGGTTGCGATGTGAGGTAATTTATAAATCGAGATGGGTCTGGCAACCGGTGGGACGAATATCCACAGTGCAACTGCCACGAGCCACAAACCCGCAAACACCCACGGCGCCAGGGATCGTACCAGAGATTTCAGCCTTAGCCTTCTCTTCTCAAAAATTGCAGCGACGTTCACATATTTTGACCACGCCGGCAACTGGTCCCCAGTTTCGTGGATGTGTATGCGTGTGGCGGAGGGCGTGAGCTCGAGAGTTTGATGCTTCCCGGGGGCCGAGATGTTCATCACGAAACGGGTTGCACGTCCCCGCAGGTCTTTCAGATCGTCCAGCGTGTCACACTTCGACTTGCCGACAATGAAGCTCGCCTGACAGTCCGCGCTGGAGTCGGTCAGGATCTGCAAAATCTCACCAATGTCATCGAGGTAGAGCTTCGCCGGCGGGAGCTGGGACGGAATGGAATCGGGGAATGGTTTTATTGCCAAGCAAACTCCTTCCTGCGGGATCCGGCCTGCGGCCTGCTATGCCGGCTCCGCCCTAACTGGCGGCTCTGCCACCCTCTCTGCCCACATGCGCGCCAGGCTTTCGGTCATAGACGATCTTGTGCAGCTCGGTCAGCGTCGTCAACGCGTCATTGAGTGCAATGCGCTCCGACATGTCCCTCCCACTCTCGCTTTGCAGCTTCATCAAAACCTCGAGCCGGTCGTTGATGGCGTGTCTGGCGTGTTCGATGCGCTTTCGCAGCTTAACCCGGTTCGGCTCAAACAACGCAACATCGAAGAGGTCGCGCCAGTCTCCAGTGTCATTGGTCGTCATGATGGCCTCCTCAGCATGAACGGGGCTATCCTTGCGAACTTAGGTCCAATTGTCAAATTGATTGTTCGCTTTTACGGCAACCGACCACTGGGACGGGTCGGCATAGTTAGCTGGAGATCTGGTCTTTGACCCGGTTGTGATCAACGCAAACAGTGAAAGCGCGGTACCAATGGCCGTCAGCAAACGAAGCATTGCTTATCTCCAGGGAAGGGCTTGTGACCATCGTAGCGATCACTCTCCCACCAATCAAAACACCAAGGTCTTTTGAAGGGGGTGTCCGGGAGGACGACTTTGGCGCGGAAATTCATGGTTACCCCTCCTGGGGTGAGGGGCCTGAAACCAGGGCTTGGGTGGAGCAGCGCTTTAGCGCTTTGTTCAGGACAGCGGCTTCAGCCGCTGTGGTGCTACTCGGCATTTGCGCAGCGACAAGTACCTCATGGACTGAAGCCCCCATCGATGGACGCTCGATTGCAGGTCTGAAGGCCTGCTCCACCCGCCCGAGGCCTGCACCATCCCCGAAGGTCTGCTTCACCCGCTGAAGGCCCCGCATCATCCCTGAAGGCCTTGCTCCACCCTGAATCAGGCCCTCGCGACTAATTTCGATTGAGATGAACCTCCGGTAGAATTACTATCTCCGGCAATGAGAAATCATGGATCCGAAGTCTCTCTCTCGGCCCAAGCCACACAGTCCTCTGCAGTCATCAGCCGACGCGACCTGATTCGTGCCGCTCTTCTCGCCGGTACATCGGCAGCGTTGGGACCGGCGTTTTCACTTGCCCAAACTGCGGCATTCGAACTTACCCCGGCGCAGCGCGGCGAAGACGACTCCAAACAACTGGCGGACCCCAACTGGAAACCAGCCTTCCTAAGTGAAGACCAGAACGAGACTCTCATCGCGCTCAGCGACATGATCATTCCAGCCACGGATACGCCTGGAGCAAAAGAGGCTTTGGTCAACCGCTACCTGGACCTCGTGCTCACCGGTGAATCAGCGGAGTCTCAGCAGAACTTCCTGGCCAGCCTGAACTATATTGACAGCGAGAGCCAGCGCCTGTTCGGCAAAGAATTCCGCTCCCTGACGGCGGAAGATCAAGACGACCTTCTGCGCCCGCTGGCATATCCCCAGAGGCCGAGCTTCTGGCTCAACAAAGACCTTCCCGACCCCGGGGTGGAGCACTTCGGACGGCTCAAGTCCATGATCGCGGTGGCGTATTACACCTCCGAGATCGGCGAGCGCGAATTGGGATGGGACGGCAGCTTTACGCATGGTCCGTTCCAGGGCTGTGAGCACCCCACGACAACCCACAAATAGGAAACCTTCATGCCACAGGATGTGCTGCAGCAGACATACGACGCCATCGTCGTGGGATCGGGAGCGACTGGCGGTTGGGCAGCGAAACGGCTCGCCGAAGCTGGACTGAAAGTCGTGCTGCTCGAAGCGGGCCGGGCGGTGTCTCCCAAGGAATTCACCGAGCACATGCCGGCGTACAAGCTTAAATACCGCGACCACTCGCCCGAGATCGAACGCACCCGCCCGGTCCAGAAGCAGTGTTACGCCTGCATGGAATACAACTACGAGTGGTTCGTGGACGACCTGGAAAATCCTTACAGCACGCCGGCGGACCGGCCATTCAGTTGGCAGCGGCTGCGGATTGTCGGCGGGCGTTCACTGGTTTGGGGGCGGCAGAGCTATCGCCTCAGCGACACCGATTTCAAGGCCGCCAGCCGTGACGGTTACGGCGACGATTGGCCCTTCTCCTATGCCGACCTCGCTCCTTACTACGATATCGTCGAGCGCTACGTCGGCATTACCGGTGCGGCGGAGAAAAACGAAATGCTGCCGGACGGACAGTTCCTTCCGCCCATGCAAATGACTTGTGGCGAAGTGCGGATGCGGGGGCGGGTGAAAGCGAAGTTTGGCCGGACGCTCACCATCGGGCGCGCCGCCATCGTGACCCAGCCCCACAACGGACGCGCCCCCTGCCACTATTGTGGCCCCTGCGAGCGCGGTTGCAGCACGTTTTCCTACTTCAGCAGTCCCTTCACTACGGTGAAGGATGCGTTGAAATCCGGGAACTGTACCCTGATTACGAATGCAGTCGTCCGCCATGTGGATATGGACAGCGACGCCAACAAGGCGCGGGGCGTGACCTACGTCGATCGCCTGACTAAGGAAACGAAGGAAGTCCGCGGCAAGGCCGTCGTTCTGTGCGCGCAAGCGCTCGAGTCCACGCGCATTTTGCTGAATTCCGCCACCCGGGAATATCCCAACGGTCTGGCGAATTCCAGCGGCGTGCTCGGCCACTACCTGATGGACCACGTGGCCGGAGGCGGCGCCAGCGGCACGTTCGACGATCTCAACGTCCTGCCCAGCGCGAACCCTCCCCACCGCCCCAACGGGATCTACCTGGTGCGTTTCCGCAACACGCCCAGCAGCGGCAAGCATCCGCACTTCATCCGCGGGTACGGCTTTCAGGGCGGCTCCGGGCCTGACTTCAACATGGAGGCGGAGGGCCTGGGCGCAGAGTACAAGAAGGCGGTCAAACAGGGAATATACGGGGCATCGCTCGGCGCTTTCGGCGAGTCGCTAGCTAACTTTGACAATTATTGTGAGATTGATCAGAACCTGAAAGACGCGTGGGGCATCCCCGCCCTTCGCATCAGTATGGCCCATGGCAAGAATGAAGCCGCGATGATGCGCGATGCCGGAGTCACCGCCGCGGAAATGCTGGAAGCAGCCGGGGCCAAGAACATTAGCGTCCAGACCAGCTTTGGAATACCCGGAATGGCAGTCCACGAAGTAGGGACGGCGCGCATGGGAAATGATCCCAAGAAATTCGTGCTCGACCCATTCAACCAGGCCCACGATGTAAAGAACCTGCTCGTGACCGATGGTTCGTGCTATGTATCCTCGGCATGCCAGAATCCGACTCTGACCATGATGGCGATTACGGTCCGGGCCTGCGATCATTTGATCGACCGTTTTCGCCGCAGCGACGTGTAGGGCGGCCGCGATGACTTCGATATGAAAACAGGGACCTCAATGCGGAAATCTGACTGGAAAATTGTCGTAGTGTTTCTATGTGGCGCACTGGCCGCCATTTCCCTCTCCGCCTGGCAGTCACCGCCGGCTTTCGATCTGAAGGCGAGCATCGCGCGGGGCAAAGCCATCTATAGCACGCAGTGTGTCACCTGCCACCAGGAACAGGGCGAAGGGATGAAGGACATTTATCCGCCCCTGGCCAAGTCGGACTACCTGATGGCCAACAAGGCTCGTGCCATCGGGATGGTGGTAAATGGCGCCCAGGGCCCCATCACCGTGAACGGCGCTAAGTACGACAACGAGATGCTCAGCACAGACCTGACCGACCAGCAGGTGAGCGACGTCCTCAACTATGTTCGCAATTCCTGGGGCAACAAGGGAGCGGCCGTGAAACCTGAAGAGGTAGTGCCGCAGAGAAAGAAGAAAGCAGCAGAGTAAGCGGGAAACACTGCCTTCCAGATTCCGATTTTGAATTCTGCGTCTTCCCTTACGACGTTCACCGGGAACGATGTGCCCCTGACCGCCGGGTTTCGGTGCGCGCCGCGTCCAATCGGGCCGCAATCGCGTCAAAGGAGCGGGTGGGGCCTTTCCAGCGCAACTGATCCAGGTCCTCAAAGAGCGCGATGTCGGTCCGGAGCGTGGCGAGTGTGCGAAAGAGCAGTGCGCGCTCTCTTTCGCGACAGAGAGTGGCTGCGAGTGCACTCGCATTGGCGGCGTTCACACGCCACTCCCGAGCGTCTGAAGGAATCGATTCCAGATGGACAAATGCAGCCAGGACGGCAGCCGACGACTTCGCACCCCAGCCCGGAAGTCCGGGATAGCCATCTGCGGAATCGCCCACCAGGGCCAGATAGTCGGGGATCGAGACTGGCGAGACGCCGAACTTCTTGATCACACCGGACTCGTCCAAGGTGACGCGAGTCCGGCGATTGAGCTGGACGATGCGGGTGCCGCGCACGCACTGGGCCAGGTCCTTGTCGGGAGTGCAGATGATCACGCGTTCGACGCGCGCATCACGAGCGGCCGCGATGGCTGCTGCCGCCAGGGCATCGTCTGCTTCAAACTCAACCATAGGCCAGACCACAAGGCCGGCAGCCGAGAGGACCTCTTCCAGCAGTGGGAATTGCGCCAACAGGTCGGGCTCGATACCTTCGCCAGTCTTGTAACCTGGCCACAGGCCGTTGCGAAAGGATTCGATAACGTGATCGGTTGCGACCGCGATGTGCGTGGCACCCTCTTTGATCATGCCCAGCACGGACGCGAGGACGCCTCGGACCGCCGCTACTTCCCGACCATCTTCGTCCCGCGCGGATGGCAGAGCGTAGTAGTGCCGGAATAACTCGTAGGTGCCGTCAACCAGATAAATGTCCAAGGCGCAACTCCAGCATGGCGCATTCCTCATTTTGAAAAGAACACGCCAAAAACGTCGTGCAAATATGACTTTAACTGACGGAAACTAGCCTGAGTTGACAGATTGTTGGTGCCGGGGGGAGTTGAACCCCCAAGGTACCAAGTACCGCGAATTTTGGGCATCGAAATGGACTACCCTGCAATACTGACAATTGCTTTCGATTGGCTTTTTGGGGAGGTATGTGCCCGACCTTTGGCGGAGCTCTGGTCGCCGTTCAAGACAAAGGCAGTGTTCCGCACCTGAGACTTGGTCAGCGTTCAAGCCGAATGTCATGTCCGATCCCAACTCGCCGTTATCGGCGTGCGCAATCCGATTCAGATGTCCTTAACCGCGGGAGCACCCGGTCGAACCGTGGTTTTCCAATCCAGGGTTCTGGTTTGGGTGCGGTCGGTCAACACCATCCTTTCAAGCCGCAGTTCACCCTCAATTATTTGAATACGGAGAGATCGGCGATCGAGCATGATAGTGCCAAAGCCAGAGGCTGTTGAGAAGAAAGTCTTAAAGGGAAGAGCGTTTAACTGCGGGCCGAACCAGAGGGTTTTTTGCACTGCGGAGTAACGAAAACCGGCCAGGGCGCCAAGCAACGCATAGCTGGCCATTGCCCTGGCATAGTAATTGCCACATTCATACTCATTCCAAGGATTGCGAACCCTGCCGTCATAACGGCTGCGCAGGGCCTTAACGATGGTCAGTCCCTCCTTTACGAAGCCTTCTGCGATAAGATGCGAGGCCACCTGGTATTCAATACCAGTCCAGACTTCATCAGAATAAACGAAAGGCAACGTGGGTTTTCCGCCGCGGGGCCAAGTGCACAACAGCACGCCCGGTTCATGTCCCATGGCATAGCCGGGGCGTTGCGCATTGGCATGCTGTCTTAGGTCGGTTTTGAAATTGTGGTTGAAGATAGCTTGCAGATTGCTTCGGACATTTTCACGCGAGAGCGGAGTGTCGATTCCGTAGAATCGGGCCATCCAAGCTCCGATGACTCCGTCAGAGATGCATCCGTCTCCGTATTGGTATTTCGGCCCCTCCCGCTTCAGGAGTTTCTGCATTTCACTGCTGTGGTCATCGACCTGAGCCACCAAGGTGGCAAATGAAGTATTTCGTAGACCTAGGTATTGCACCTTCTGCTGGTAATACTCGCCATTGAAGAGCTGTTCATCCATGAAGTGCGCACAACGTTGGGCCAGGTCTTCGTAGAACTTGGCGTCCTCAGGTTGGCCCACTGCCCGTGTCATTTCACCGAAAGCCGAGAGGGCACCCAGGTAGATGCTGGTGCACATGCCGTCCGGCCCCCAGAATTCGATGTCGTAAGTATTGTGATGCGGCTCAAACAGACCTCCCCGGTGATCCGGATCCCAAGTGCGAATGCAGTAATCCAGGCTGCGCTTGGCGAAGGGATACATTTTCTTCAGCCAATCCATGTCTCCGGAAATCTGCCAGTCGCGAAACACCTTCATGATTCCACCCAGTTGGCCGTCAGAAGCAGCGTGAAAATCGTGCTTGACCGGGCCTTCGGGAAGGGCCGAACGGAACGTCACGTGACCGTTTTCATCCATGGAACGGCCCAATTCAAGTTCGCGCAACGAGCGCTCCGCCTTCGGGTAGAGGTGGGGGAAAGCCTGCGCATAATTCCAGACATGCGTGCAGGAACCATGGCAACATCCGGCATCGGGAAAACAGCCCTCCCAACCCCACAGGTCGCCATTTTCCAGACGCAGCACAGTCGGAGACTTCAGGATGGCCAAATTTGATGAGACCGCATCCAGCACAAACGGCGGCAAGGTAGAGGAAAACAATGCTTCCTGAAACGCGACCGTGCGCGCTCGCAAGGAAGCGTAGTGCTCTTCGACATAAAGAGCTACTTCGTGGGCATCATTCCAAATGGAGGCGTAATAGGGACGCCAGGGCGGGGGTGTCGCCCCCGGAACAGAACGGCAGCCGGCCTTGCCTTGAGTTTCGGGGACGTCAGTGGGAACAGCCCCGCCAACCTGCAGGTAGCAATTGGGGAAGTGCCAAGTGATCAGGACGACATAGGTTCGGGACGCACTCGGCACCAGGGTTCCTTCGAGAAGAATGGATCCGCCATTCCGCCCACCAGTGTCGATCTCGTTGGATCCATCATTGGAAGTGAATGCCCCGGTGGAGACTTCGCGCCAGAGTGCCGACAACGAGTCAAATTCCCAGCCGGGGCTGCGCAGCCACATCCCTTTAATACGCGGCTGACTACCTATGGCAATCAGACAAGCGCTGCCGTAGCCTTCAGCCGTTGGCTCTTCTAGATTGTGGAGAAACACACCCCGAGCAGGGATCACGGTATTGCGGCTCTTCGATTCCTCCCCGCCACATCCGGGCGCCAAATGAGAAAGATGATAGGAGAACTCATATTCAACGTTCCGCTGTGAGGCGTTTCGAAAGGTGTACTCCAAAATGGCGCAGGGTATTCCCGAGTTCTTGTCATCCAGGGGAATAAAAGGATTCCAAGCACTCAGGCTCACCTGCAACGGAATGGAGGAGTCGCTGATCTGGGCTTCTCCGAATGGATATTCCCCCCGGAATACGCATTTTTCAAAACGCGGCAACCCTTCGAACCCTCCGCGGCGGTATCCCTGTCCCTGGAGTCCCTGGTCATAAATCTTCAGAATCGGGAACGGTCCTTCGACAAGTTTGGTAACGGGAGAAGCCCCCTTGACATGCAGAATGGCAAAACCAGCTTGGGAGGAAGCGTAGCCCTCTGGCAAGGCAGTCGTTGCGGGATGATTCCAGACGGAAAAATCCTGCAAACCGCCGTATCCGTTAAGACAAATACAGCCGGCCCCGATTCCTCCCAGCGGCATCGCGATTTGGGTGGTTCTGTCGCCTGTGAAGGTGCGCTGGGGGCGGCTCTGGAAGAGTTCTTCCGATGAGTAAGGGGCCTCTTCAGAGGTCGGTGCCGGAGGCGTGTTCGAAACTGCCGAGACCCGTTGGCTGCCAGCCAAAGGTACCGCAGCTCCCAAAGCCGCCGATGAGGTAGTAACCAGAAACTCTCTGCGAGTTGATTTATCTGAAGATGACATAAGACTCACTGGGAATTAACGGGCCGCGCCCTCTGGAGCAGAAAAAACGCGATGCGGTTTCCCTTGGCGCTGCTCCCTGGACGATATGGCTGCCGCCGACAAGCAACTCGGCAAGAAACAACTGACCGTCGGACCTCGCATACACATCGAAAACAATCAGGATTGCGAATGCTCTGCTGGGAACCTCCCTGACACGGTTTCTGGTGCGAGGCGGGAGATTTCCGTCTGCTGGTCGGGCACCGATGGCATAACTCGGCGGCGTTCCGCCACAGGTTGCGCGGAGTATAGCGTATGCCCCAGGGACCTTCAATGGAATGGACGTGTGACGTTCGAGAGAAGTGCCTCTCAGGGACTACCTACTTGTCGGGTCAGCACTGACCTACTTCTACCCTATTACTTTGCAGTACTCCCTCTTCAGTCGCGGGCCGGCCACAAGAGGTATTTGGACGCAGGTGGTTCGGTCAATTCACGACATGTCAGAATGCTTTAGGAGGCGCGTCGTACGGGGCTTTCACGTTTGGTGTGCCGGGGGGAGTTGAACCCCCAAGGCACCAAGTACCGGCGGATTTTGTGTCCAACCCATTCATTTTTCCAAACCAACCGTTTTCTAAGCTTTACAACCACTTGCGGGAAAGGTATGTGTTGGATCTGTGCGGTCCTGGAAGGGTCTGTTGAGAGCCAATGGGCAAAGTCTGGGCAGAAACACTCGGGCGAGAGGACCGCTTTCCCACCTCGGACTGTTTCCAATCGGGGCCTCCTATTACCTGAAAGTTTCCTCACGTGCTCCTTCGCCTCCGGAGCCGTAATGCACCGCACCCTCCTGTGTTCTGTTGAGTATGGTTCGTCCGCCGCACGTGCTTCGTGTAACCTAATTACTTGGTTGACTCGAACGTGAAACCGCCATTCACGCAGGCAGCAAGGTGTTTTAAAAGGGCAGCCGCAGTGCTCCTCACTGGCATTTTTCTTGCAACCCTTTTGTCGGGGGCCCAGAACGATCCCCAGCCTACTCTGGGCCTCCGCATTCTCGTGGTGGGGTCGGCAGACGAAGCGAGGCAAATCCTGGACAGCCTGAAAAAGGGCGCGGATTTTGCTTCACTCGCCAAAGAGAAATCCACGGATGCGACCGCCGCCGATGGCGGATACATGGGGAAAATAGATCCAGCGACGCTACGTCCTGAGCTGCGCGAAGCGTTGAAGGGCATTCGGCCCGGGCAAATCACCGGCACTATCAAGCTCTCAACCGGCTTCGCCATCTTGAAGGTGTTGCTTCCCTCCGAGTCTCCGGAGATCAAGGACGCGAGCCCGGCGCGCAATCTGCCGGCTGCCGCCACCGGGATCATCCGCTACGCTCCCAATGTGGGTGGAAAAAGCGAGGCCGACCTGGCGTTCCGCAGTTTGCCCAAGCCCAACGGCTGGAGTCAGGACTTGCGTGGGCTATGCGAGATTCGGAAGAAATCTCTTTCTACTATGATCGATCGGCTCGAGAACAACGAGCTGCTGGATACAAAAGGTCAATCCCCTGGAAGCGCATTGGACCGCATCGAGGAACACTACGGTCTGGCGAATCTATACGCGTATCAGGGAGCTATGGGCAAGGCTGTAGCGCAGTGGGAGTCTGCCTACCGGATCGCCACAACCCAGCTCCCGGGAGCCATGCCTGAGCTCGAGGAAGTATTGGGAATTGCGTATCTGCACAAATCCGAAATGGAGAACGATGTCTATCGCCATCCCGGCGACCGGTGCATTTTTCCGCCACGGCCGGGAGTGAAATATGAAAAGACCGGAGACTCGCAGAAAGCGATTGAATACTTCCTGAAATATCTCGACGGGAAACCTGACGTGCTCGATGTGCGCTGGCTGTTGAACCTGGCTTACATGACCCTCGGCGGCTACCCGGGGCAGGTACCGCAGAAATACCTGATTCCGCTTTCGGCATTCGAATCCACAGAAAGCGTGCCCAGATTCGTGGACGTGGCCGCGGCCGCGGGAATCGACACCTTCGGCGAGTCGGCCGGCATCATCGTGGATGATTTCGATAATGACGGCCTGCTCGACGTGGTGCTTTCTGACTACGACCAGTGCGGGTCTATGCACTTCTTCCACAACAACGGCGACGGGACCTTTTCGGACAGGACGAAGCAGGCCGGCCTCGACTCACAATTGGGCGGTTACAGCATGATTCAGGCCGACTACAACAATGATGGATGCCTCGACGTTCTGATATTGCGCGGGGCCTGGGAATTCCCGCAGAGAAAATCGTTGCTGCGGAACAATTGCGACGGAACTTTTACCGACGTCACTGCCCAGAGCGGGCTGGCCGAACCGGCGACCAGCACGCAAGCGGCGGCGTGGGCGGACATTGACAATGACGGCTTGGTGGACCTGATTGTGGGCAACGAGAACGGTGGCCTGCAGCTCTTCCACAACAAGGGTGACGGCACTTTCGAGGATATCGCCCGCGCTGCCGGAGTCGACCGCGGAGGGTTCATCAAGGCAGTGACTGCCGGTGATTACGACAGTGATGGGTATGCGGATTTCTATGTTTCGATCATGAACGGTGATCACTACCTCTATCACAACAACCACGATCTGACCTTTCGTGAGGTCAGTTCCGAGGCCGGGGTCAATAAGGTCAGACAGAGCTCTCCTGCCTGGTTCTTCGACTATGACAATGACGGCTGGCCAGACTTGTTCGTGGCCAGCTACTTCGTGTCCCTGGAAGAAAACGTGCGCAGCTATCTCGGCCTTTCGCCGAATGCCGAAACTCTTAAACTGTTCAAGAACATGAAGGACGGAACTTTCCAGGACGTAACCCAGGAGGTGGGGCTCGACAAAGTGTTCATGCCCATGGGGGCCAACTTTGGTGACATCGACAACGACGGGTATCTCGACATCTATCTGGGCACCGGAAATCCCTCCTACGCTTCCCTGCTGCCGAATGTGATGTTGCGCAACCACGATGGCAAGTTCTTCACCGACGTAACCGCCTCATCCGGCACCGGCGATCTCCATAAAGGACATGGAGTGGCCTTCGCTGATATCGACAATGATGGAGATGAAGACCTGCTGGCCCAGATCGCGGGCGTTACGCCCGGAGACTCGCACCCCTTCCGCCTTTTCGAAAATCTCGGCAACGGCAATGATTGGGTCAACCTTCATCTCGTGGGAGTGAAGAGCAACCGCGCCGCCATTGGCGCACGCATTAAACTCACAGTCGCAAACGCGCGAGGCGAGCGGCGTTCCATCTATCGCACAGTCGGCGGCGGGGGATCGTTCGGAGCTTCCCCGCTGGCCCAGCATATTGGACTGGGAAAATCGGGGCGCATCATCGAGCTGGGGATCTGGTGGCCGGCCAGCAATACCCGGCAGACTTTTACCGGTGTTGGCAAGAATCAATTCCTTGAAATCAAGGAGTTTGCCAAGGATTACATGAAGCTTGACCGGCATGCCTTTCGCTTAGGCGGCTCGAAGGGGCCTGCCGCACTGCCACCAAAGTGGGGTACCAGCGGCGCACCGGGGAAGGTAAACTGACTGGGCTTGCCTTGTAATCCGTTATGAAGCGTTGGGCTCTGCTGACGACAGTCTTGGTGCTTACGGCCTCACCCGTGTGGGCCGTGCAAAAGTACGACGTTCGCGGCCTCGTACTAAAAGTAGACTCGCCCCGCAAAACCATGGTGGTCTCCTGTGAAAGCATCCCCGGATACATGGAAGCCATGACCATGCCTTTCACGGTCCGCGACCCGAGAGTGCTTGAAGGTCTGCAGCCGGGCACTACAGTGGAGTTTACGCTGGTGGTAGAGGAGGACTCTTCCTACGCCGACAACGTCCGGGCACGGGCGTTTGAGAATCTGGAACTGGATCCCACGCAAGCCCGCCGGATGAAACTTCTGGAGAAGATGGTGGCGCCCAGTTCCTCCCTGCCGAGCGTCGTTGCGATTGGTCAGCCGGTTCCTGATTTCACCTTGACTGACCAGAATCGGCAACCGGTCAGGCTCTCTCAGTTTGCCGGCAAAGTCGTAGCTGTGACTTTTGTTTACACCCGTTGTCCGTTTCCCAACTACTGTTTTCGCCTGTCGAATAATTTCGGGCAATTGCAGAAACGGTTTAAAGAACGAATGGGGCGAGATCTGGTACTCCTGACCATTGTGATCGATCCAGCCAACGATGGCCCGGAAGCCTTGACCAAATATGCCCGCATTTGGAAGGCGGATTCGGAGGGCTGGCGCTTCCTGACCGGAACTCTGCCGGAAATTCAGCAGGTTTCCCGCAGGTTCGATATGAACTTTTATCCCGATGAAGCCTTGCTGGTGCACTCCTTTCATACTGCTGTCATCGACAGCCAAACCCGGCTGGCTGCGAATCTGGAAGGAAATGACTTTAGTGCCCAGCAACTGGGGGACTTGATTGAAACATTGCTCAACCACCCCAAATAAGTAGAGGTACGGCTCACATTCCCCCTGGCCTGGCAAGCTGGAGAGCCAAAGGGGGATCTCAACGCTTCAACCAACATGACATCATGTCTTCCTCTCGCCGAGATTTCCTGAAGATTCTGGGTATTGGTGCCGCTGCCGGAATGTCGGCGCAGCCGGTGCCGGCAGCTTCGGCCGCAAGTAGTGCCGGTCCCATCCGTCTGGACAACAATGAAAGCGCATACGGCCCGTCAGAAAAAGCGGTCGAAGCCATACGTGTGGCCGAGGCCGAAGCCGGACGCTTTCCCTCAGGCGCGAGCGCCGCTCAACTGGCAGACGGGATTGCCCAGGTTCATCACGTCAGCCCGGACCAGGTAGTCCTGGGCGCCGGCTCCACCGAAGTTCTTCGCATGGCCAGTTGCGCCTGCCTGGAATCCGGCAAACAACTGGTGCAGGCCTCACCCACATTTCCGGCGCTTGAACTTTATGCACGGTCGACCGGTGCGACCGTGATTTCCGACCCGCTCACTCCGCGCTTTCACCATGATCTCGACGCGATGCTCGCGCACGCCGGGGCGAGCGCCGGCCTGGTGTATATCTGCAATCCGAACAACCCCACCGCTTCCATTACCCCGCGAGCCGATTTGGAGAAATTCATCTCCCGGCTCCCGGGCTCCTGTTACATCTTGATCGACGAGGCATACCATCACTATGCGGAGCCATCTAGTGCGTATGCGTCGTTCCTCGACCAGCCTTTGAACGATCCCCGCATCATCGTGAGCCGCACGTTCTCCCATATCTACGGACTTGCGGGGTTGCGCGTTGGTTACGGGATCGCATCCGCGGAGACGGCCACGCGCCTGCGGGCCTTCGGCACGGTGAACGCCGTCAGCACGCTTGCGATCCGTGCCGCTATTGCCGCGCTCGACGATACTGCCAGCCTGAAAGAGTTCGTCAAGAAGAACACGGATGCCCGCCAGGAATTCGTGAACACGGCCCTTACCCGTAGCATCAAGCAGCGCGAGTCCCACACTAACTTCTTTGCTGTGGAGACGTTCAATCCTGCGATCATGGTCATCCAGCACTTCCGCGCTAACAATATCCTGATCGCCCCGGTGTCTCTCTCGTGGGACACGTGGATCCGCGTTTCCCTTGGCAAGCCGGAGGAGATGAACGCCTTCTGGCGGGCCTGGGACACGCTACCGATTGACAAATCGGCCATTCGCCACTAGTTAGCAATCGCTCTCTCTCGCAGGCTAACTAGATGTTTCTCAATGGGTTGGACTTGGTGCCGGGAGGGGGAGTTGAACCCCCAAGGTACTAAGTACCGGCGGATTTTGAGTCCGCTGCGTCTGCCAGTTCCGCCATCCCGGCCCGTTTAGAATCAACTAGCTAGCAAGTCCAGCCTTCGCTGTGGTGGGCAATTGTATCTCAACTGTATCTATTCTCTCAGGTTCCAGTTTGCATGCCGCATCGGGCAAATCTTCTTCGGAAACGATGGCATTGCGCCGGAAGACTGATTCCGTGCGGTGCCCGCTGATCTTCATGGCTGTGGCCCGTGCAATACCTCGCCGGATCATCCGCTTGATCGCAGAGCGGCGCAGATCATGAACCAAGAAATCTGGGCAGCCTGCTGCCGCTGTCACCTTAGCCCATGTGCCTCGGAAGTCCGCAATCTTCTTCCCATTCCAATGCGTGAACACGAAGCCATCCGGCTGTTTGCCCATGACGCACGCCTTCAGCAGATCATAAACACGAGTGGTCATTATAGCAGTCCGATCTTTGCCGCTCTTTGTCTCGCCGGGGTTCAGGTCAATTGATTTATTGCTCAAGTCCACCTGTTGCACACGCAAATTCAGAGCCTCACTGACACGGAAAGTCACGCGGGCCGATCAAACTGTGCCGCAGTTGTCTTGAAGGACCGCTGCGTGAGTTCGTCGAGTGGTTTTGCTCGCAGCTCTTGCGAAAGCACTTCAATCCCCCAGGGACCTTGATAACCCGTCTTTTGAATACGCTCAATGAAACTCCTGATGTCGAATTCTCCTTCGCCGCACAGTCGGCGGTGGTTGATGGTGTCTTCGTGCAGGCTCCAGGGAGCTTCGAACGTGCCGTCGTTTAGCTCCACGCTCACCAGGAACTTCAAAGGGATGCGGCCGACTTCGTCGTAAGGGATCTTCAGTTTCACGATATGCCAGAGATCCAGGATGATGCCCCCGTTGCTTGCGCCTGCGCCCTCGATCATGGCGAGCGAACTCTGGAGAGTGTCCAGCATGGCGAAGGGCATCAATTCGAAACCAATTCTGGTGCCATGTTCCGCCGCTTCCGCGCATAGCGAAGAGAACGCTTCAATCAGCCGAGGCATGGGAGTTTTCTCGCGGAAAAAATCGCCGACTTTCAGGTGGCGCGCCTGCAGTGCTTCGGCTGCGGTCAGCAACATCCTCTTGCGGGTGTCCGATTGCTTCTTTCTTTCGCCGTCCAGGAACCAATCAGTCAGGAATTCGAGTTCAACGTGTTGGATCCCGTTGTTGTCCAGGATGTGCTTCATTTCTTCCAGGCTTCGGCGCTTCAGAATGTGTTCCAGATCCGCGTGCCAGATCCCAAACCCTTTGAAGCCCGCTCTGGCAGCTGACTCTACCCGGTCCTTGAAATCGAATGGGCTGTACTCTCGGTCGGTATGGGGGAGGGCGGCGGAGATAGTCCAGTAGGAGGCAAGGAGGTCGGGGTTCATAGTGAAGTCTCGTGATTGGTTACAGACGGCTCAGGGATTCGGGAAAACCACGGTCCCCATCAGGCAGCAACTGCATCATGGGCCAGCACCGACTTCACCGCCTGAACAATCTTCTCCTCGTTGGGCAGAATGAAATTTTCCAGCGGCTCACTATAGGGGACTGGCGTGTCCAGTGCAGTCACCATCTTCACCGGTGCGCGAAGGTACTCGAAGCCGTGCTCGGCAACTTCGGCGGCGATGACCGCGGCCGCGGACGAATGACGCGGCGCCTGGTCAACCAGGACCAGCCGGCCCGTCTTCCGCACGGAGGCAAGGATGGTCTTAACGTCGAGCGGGGCCAGGGTGCGCGGATCGATTACTTCCGCACTGATGCCTTCTTCCGCCAGGCGCTCGGCGGCAGCCAGCGATTTCTTGACCATCCACGCGGTTGCGACAATCGTGACGTCGGTGCCCGGGCGCTTGATGTCCGCAACTCCCAGAGGAATGATGTACTCGCCGTCGGGCACTTCGCCCTTGTCGAGAGTCAGCATGTAATGATGGAGATAGACGACAGGATTGTCGTCGCGAATTGACGCTGCCATAAGGCCCTTGGCGTCGGCGGATGTAGACGGGACCACGACTCTCAGGCCGGGAATCCCCATCAGCGCGTGATAAATACAGTTCGAGTGCTGGCCGGCCCATCCAGCCGCGAAGCCGAAGCCTGCCTTGAAGACTACCGGCACCTTGACCTGGCCGCCCGACATGTAGCGCAGGCGCGGTGCTTCGTTGATCACCTGGTCGAACGCGACCAGCATGAATTCGCTCATCCATAGCTCGACAATCGGACGCAGGCCGGTCAGGGCAGCGCCGATCCCGATTCCTATCTCGGCGGTTTCGGAAATGGGCGCGATGCGGACACGGTCCTTGCCGAATTTCTTGAGCATGGGATCGCGCTCGGTCATGGCCATATTCTGGCCATACATCACTACGGTCGAGTCGCGCTGCATTTCCTCTGCAATGGCCGCTGAGATCGCGTCAACGTACATCATTTCGCGCCCCATATTTCCTCCTATGCGTAGACGAAATTGACTGCTTCTTCGGGAGCTGGCAAAGGGCTTGCCAGGGCGAACTGCACCGCGTCTTCGACTTCGGCGTGGGCCACGGCATCGATGCGCTTGGCCTCGGCCGAGGTCAGGACTTTGTCTTTCAGCAACCGGGCGCGGAATCGAGTGACCGGATCTTTGGCCTTCCACCCGGCAAATTCCTTCTTGTTGCCATACACGGAGATCGCCTCGTGCTCGGGGAACTGAGTCGGGAGCGGAGGCACTGTAATGACGTTGCCGTGGGCGCTGAGGCGGTAGAACTTCGATTCGACGAGGCTCGGACCCTGCCCTGCACGCGCGCGCTCCGCCGCCTTGGCAACCGCCTTATGCACAGCAACCGGATCGGTGCCGTCAACCGTGACGCCGGGAATGCTGAAGGCCTCAGCTTTCTTCGAGAGCGGATCGCCGGCCATGGCGTTGGCATCTTCCAGGCTGAAGTGGGTGTAGGCCTGATACTGGTTGTTCTCGAGAACGTATACCACGGGCAACTTCCAGACGGCCGCCATATTCACGGACTCGAAGAACGCGCCCTGTTTTGAAGCGCCGTCTCCGAAAAAGCAATAGACGATCTGACCGGTCTTCTTCACCTGCGCGGTAAGCGCGGCCCCGGTGGCATGGGCAATGCTTTGCCCGATGATTCCGGAGGTACCCGGAAAATGATGGGCAGGATCGGCGAGATGCATGGAGCCGCCGAAGCCGTGGCACAGGCCGTCTTTGCGGCCGTAAACCTCCGCCATCATGTTGCGCATAGACGAGCCCAGAACAATTGGATAGCCATGGCAGCGATAGCTTGGCATCACCAGATCTTCCGGGTTGCGCGTAGAAAGCGCGCCCACGATGCTGGCTTCGGCCCCGTCGCCGAGATGCGAATGGCCGCGGATGACTCCTGGGTGCTCGATGAAGGTTCTTTTGACCGCCTCTTCGAACTCCCTGATTCGCACCATTTGGGTGTAGATCCAGATGAGCCGGTCTTTTCCGAGCTTCCTATTTTTTGACTTTGCCGGTTTTCGGCTTGCGGGCTTTGGCATGGCTAGCTCCTTGATTCCGCGATTGAGTGGGCGCGTCCTTCGGCTCGCCAATCTGGCAGAGGGGATCACCCACCGGCACTTCGGCAGCTTCCTGGGCAATTATCTTCAGTAAGACCCCCGCTGCCGAGGACTCCAGTTCGTAGCTGACTTTTTCGGTCTCCAATTCGACGAGCGGGTCTCCTGCTTTGACAGCATCGCCTTCCTGCTTCAGCCAGCGCACCACGACCGCCTTCGTGCTGGTGACTCCTCCAGATTTCGGGACTATAACGGTGGTTACGATGCTTCCTCTCCGATCAAACGTCCGTTCGCTAAATACTGCAAGCTTGAAGCACGGGTCAAGCCAAGAGCCGACTGTGTTTTGGAGCAGTCCTCAACACCGCCGTAAGCCTTGCCTAGCTTCTAGTCGGACCTTTCCAATATCGTTACCGCACAGGCGGCAAAGTCGTTGCAGATGAGGCCGCCACCATTTTCCGCGAGACCGATGCGCGCGTTGGGGATCTGCATTCCTCCTGCTTCCCCGCGAAGCTGCAGACAGAGCTCGTTCAGCATCATGAGCCCGGTAGCTCCGATGGGGTGACCCCGGGAGACCAACCCGCCAGACGGGTTCACCGGAATTTCACCATCGCGCTGGGTGGCTCCGGACGCAGTGAACGGGCCGCCTTGCCCGCGCGCACAGAGGCCCAGATCTTCAACCATGTGGATCTCCGCGAAAGAAGTGGCATCGTGCAGTTCGACTACATCGATATCTTTGGGCGTTAGTCCGGCCATCTGATATGCACGCCGGGCAGCGAGGACGGGGGCGCGCTCATCCTCCCATGTGGCCCGCATGCGCCCGGATGCGATGGCATGTCCACGGACTCGTATGGCGCGGGCACGAATGTCGGAGCTGAGGGTACTGAGGAAAGACCGCGAGCACAGCAGGGCGGCGGCCGCGGCGTCTCCAATCGGTGCGCACATGGCACGAGTGAGCGGGTCGCTGATCATGCGATCGGCAAGGACAGCATCGACGTCCATCGGGAAGCGATATTGGGCGCGGGGATTGTGTACGGAATTGGTGTGGTTTTTGGCAGCTGCGCTGGCGATTTGCCGCGCGGTGGTGCCGTAGCGTGCCATATGCGTCTTTGCCCACAATGCGTAAATGTCAATCGCAATGGAGCGATCAGGGCTCTGCTCGAACTTTGTGCCAACACTAGAGGCCATTTCACGATACAACTCTCGCCAGATTTCCGGGTCCAGATAGTCGGTACCCTTTTCTAGGCGGACAAAGAATTCCGCGCGGCGGGTGGGGTCGTACATCTTTTCCATGCCGATGGCAAGGGAAAGCTCGCACTGGCCCGAGAGAATGTCTTTCCAGGCTCCGTTAAAAGCCAGGCTGGCGCTGGCGCAGGCTGCTTCTACGTTTGTAGTCGGCACACCTGCCGGCAGGATACCTTCTTCCACCAGCGGCATGAGGCAGACCTGGCCTCTGACGTTGGGCTGACCCCAGAAATCGAGCATCATGTTGCTGAACCAGATATGGCCAATGGCGGAGCCGTCGAACCGGGCGTCAGAAAGCACGCCGGCGTACGCGAGGCGCACCAGGGCTTTGGGGGAAAGGTCGAGGAAACGGCCGGCCGCCGTGCTATAGCTGGCGATGATGAAAACGTCATCGGGCATGAACCGTCTCTCTCTCTCACTCCAACTGAATGCGGCCTCTTAGTGAACCTGCCTGTCTGCTCCCGCCCAATATGGTTGGCGAATCGCTTTTCGATCCAGCTTCCCCGCCGCGGTTTTCGGAAGCTCTGTCCAGAACTCGACTGACTTCGGCGATTTCACGCCGCCAAGCCTGGTTTTGCAGTGCGCAATTACGGCCTCTTCGCTGAGCGTTTCGCCTTGCTGAAGCACGACGAGGGCTTTGACCGCCTCGCCCCAGTGCTCGTCAGGAACGCCGATCACGGCGCATTCCTGCACCGCAGGCAATGCCATGATGCCGGCTTCGACTTCCGCACAAAACACGTTAAAGCCGCCAGAGATGATCATGTCTTTCTTCCGGTCAACGATGTAGACGTAGCCGTCTTCGTCCATGTAACCAACGTCTCCGGTGTGGTGCCAATTGTGAGCGCGAATTTCGGCCGTTGCTTCCGGCATCTTGTGATAGCCGGCGGTGACTAACCTGCCGCGCGCGACGATCTCGCCGATCTGGTGAGGAGGCAGGACGTGGCTGGTGTCATCCATGATGGCCAGGCGCACTGCCGAGGTGGCTTTTCCGCAGCTGCGCAACCGCTCGGGGTGATCACCAGCGGCTGCGGCGGCCAGGGTTTTGCCGTCCAGGAAGGTGAGCAGCATTGGCGCCTCTGTCTGGCCGTAGGATTGGCACATGCACGGTCCGAAGATCTCAACACCTTTCTTGAGCTTGTCGGGCGAGACCGGCGAGCCGGCGAGCAGAAAGACGCGCAGGCTGGAGTAGTCAAATCGCCGGACTTCCGGACACGCCAGCAGGGAATAAAACGCGGTGGGCGGCAAAAAGAGATGGGTCACCCGGTAACGCTCGATGCTTTTCAGAACTTGCATCGCGTCGAAGCCGGGCATCACGACATTCGTTCCTGCGAGCGCGAAAATGGTGAAGGCGACGACGCCCGCGGCGTGCGAAAGTGGGGCGGTGCAGAGACACACCGCAGGTTCCTCGGATTTCCAGTAATGGCACGCCATTTCAGTCATGGTTCCCCATGCGAGGTTGGTCACTCGTACACCCTTGGCGGGGCCAGTGGTTCCACCAGTCGGCACCAGACCCATGAGACGATCGATATTGCCGCAGGGATCGGCCCAGTCGCAGTCCTTCGCGTTGGCGCCTCGCTCCGTAAATTGTTCCAGCGAAGGATTCTCGCCATCTTCGCCATCGATGCAGACGAGTTGTCGCAATGACGGCACGTTCGCCTTCAGTTGTGGAATGCTCTGTTTAGTATGGCTGTCGTAAAACAACCAGGCGGTTTCCGAATAGTTGAGATATTCAATGTTGGCCTCGGCGGCGCTGCGGAAGTTCATCGGCACCCACACGCCGCCCGCGCGCAGAATGCCCAACATGCAGAACAGGACTTCGGCATGGTTGTGGGAATAGATCGCAGCGCGCTCCTCTCCGCGCATACCATTAGCCCACAGGGCGCGGGCAATCCGCTGGCTGATGGACCGCAGTTCTCGATACGAATAGCGGCGTTCACCGTCGAGAACAGCCGTCCGGTCGGGACTCGCGTCGGCGCTCTTGTCGAAATAATCGATGGCACGCATGAGTGTGGAGAAATACTGTCCCCGTACGGTGGACTCTGAATCCTTGGTCTTCGCTCGCCACCGTCTGGGGCAATTCAGCGACTGCGTTCTATGAAGTCAGCCTGACTTTCGCGAGTCCATGGCTTTCCACGGCACGCAGCAGTTCGCGATGGCCAAAAGCCTCGGCCGCCGAGGCAAATCCGACTTTTCGTGGCGAGGCGTGCACCAGGTTGTGCGCGGCAAAAGCCTGAATCAGACCGGTCTGGCGATAGCAGCAGGTGCCAAAGATGACGCACTGCACGAAATCCGTGGTGCCGCGG
>Ga0326726_10001157_pt1 | contig 24525 bp, 18 predicted proteins | sample MHFenrmetagenome_2_FD_207603 | JGI IMG/M metagenome (GOLD analysis project Ga0326726, IMG submission 207603) | Lab enriched peat soil microbial communities from Michigan Hollow, Ithaca, NY, United States - MHF15MN | ecosystem: Environmental > Terrestrial > Soil > Wetlands > Peat | place: USA... | reverse complement strand
TTCCGCTCGACCCGACTCGATCAGCGTCGTGATGCTACGCCAAGCTCTATCAAGGTCGCGTGATAGAGACTCGACCTCGCGCGCATCGTCGGACCCCGACTCCAGCCGAAGAAAAGCGAGGCTCCGCCCCCCCCGGTGAGGTCGTCGTTTTTCCGCTCGATGTCTTATTCCTTGGGTAGTGCTCCGCTCACGCGCGTCGAGCACCAAACTCGATACTGCGTGCAGACGAGGTCACACGCGAACGAAACGCAACAGGTACGAGCGCCCCGACGGAAAACGGGAGTGTCTGGATTGCGCGAAGACACGCGTGCAGAACCGGACGACTGAAGAGCGGTCGGCCGTAAGGCAGGCAGCGAAGAGCCGAGCGTCCTTGCGAAGATGCGGAATCGTGCTGGAAGACTTCGACCGAATGCTTCAAGAGCAGGACTACCGTCGCGCGATCTGTCGATGTCGCATCCACACGCGCAACGTCGATCAGGACCACAACATGAGTGGGGCTGACTCAGTCCGGGGCTTGCTCTGCATGAGATGCAGTCGAGATCTGGGGCAGCTCAGAGACGACTACCCGATGAGCATCCGGAGAAACTCGGGATAGGGTGAGTCGCATTCGGGTCAGGGCCCTCGGCTCTCGCTTGGAGAACCGGAGGCATTTTCTTGGCCCGTGAAAGACCGCGACGTCGCGAGTATCTCGCGGCCAATCGACGACCTATGAAATGAGAAGAGCCGGGAACGGAGATCCGTTCCCGGCTCTTGCTGGGTGACTCTCACGTTCAACGGCTCGTTCTTCGTGACGGGGTGTGCTGTCACGATCGACGAGCCGTCCTCGCGTGGATTGATTGGAGCGTAATCGATGCGCTGTGTCCTCTCCATAGCCTAAACGGGCTATCGCAATGGCCAGTAACTAGCCCCGTTGTAAGTACAGTATGTACACAGATCTGTGTCCATAGCACGCTTCTCTTCTTGCACGTTTGATTGTTGGCTCCGCAATAAGTCAGACTTCAGACTGCTCTGATGAGAGTGGGTACTGTTGGCGACTGCGTTCCTTCTGGTGTTGGCACTTGAGCAAGCGATGGAGTCGGGGGCGATCGCGAATGTTCAGTCGTGAGTGGATGCGCTCAGAATGATGATCGACCCACTAGCGACTGACAGCAGCTGGCTGGGGCAGGGATGAAGTCAGGTGCCCGGGGGCGCAGAGCCCTCGATAGCGTCCCCGCGACTTTTGAAGCCGGAACGCTCAGTGGCCAAGGCCACATCATGAACGTCTCCATCGAAGGGCTGTTCATGCGAGCTGATGTCCTTCCAGCGGTGGGAGATGAAATCTGCGTGCGCTTCTACTTCGCTGGCAGGAAGGTCCAGGGTCGTGGGACGGTTCGCTGGACGACGGACCGGCTTCCCGACGGGGGCAAGGGTTTTGGTGTACACCTCGAACTCCCAGGCCGAGATTTCATCGAGTTCTTCGGACGCTTGCTCCGTCCGTGAGCGTGTCACTGGCTCTTCGCGGGAGCTTACTTGCTCGAGATGTCAGGGACTGAGCAGTCAGAGCGATGATCTTCCCTAGGCCATGTTGCGCTGCTTCACGTCGGCTCCCACACGGAGCGAGCCGATGTACTCACGCAGCTCGTCCTGTGACCGAACACCGAGTTTGCGGCTGATCGACTTGACGTGGTTTCTCACCGTGTTCGCACTGATGTTGAGCGCGTGCGCGACCGTCGTGATGCGCTGGCCAACCCGCAGGCGCTCAATAACCTCCCATTCTCGCGGTGAGAGCATCTTGAGCCGATCTCCGACCCCCGCAGGAACGTCGACGGCAAGTTTGTCGCGTATCCCGGTCCACCCGATCGCAACATCACGCATCTGGTGCTCAAGGCGCTCGAGGCGTGCGCGCAGGTCGACCTCGAAGGCGTACGCGCGAGCCGCGAAATCGACCAAGCAGTCGATCAGCGCACGTAGCTCGACGCTGAGTCCGTCAACGTGCGGGGATGCAACACAGAGTACGCGCGGAACGCTGTCCCCCAGAACCAATGGAACCAGGTAGCTGGATCGAACCGTTCCGTCTCGGCCAATCCAACGTGGCTCGGCTAAGCAGTCGCGCACATAGCGCGGCTCACGGTGCTCTGCGACGAGTCCAACTATCCCGCGATCGTCGCCGACTCGGAAGACAAGAACTCGGCGGCCTTTCTCTAGGGCTGAAGCGGGAAACCCGACCGCAGTCGAGATCGAGTACGTCCCTGTTTCGGAATTGAAAGCGAACAAGGCGAGTTGTAGCGAGCGCTCGTCTCCTAGTGTTTGCGCAAGAAGGTTGAGCATCACGTTGTCCGGGTAGGGAGCAGCACGCGGTTGTGCATCGATGCTGGGTCTACGGCTCATCGCATCCCCTTCCAAAACACGCGCTGCCGAGACTCGAGCCGGTGACCCCAAGATCTTCGATCTGGCTAACCGAATAGCGCGGTTTAGCCAGTCCCCCAGCTACTCAGTCACCGCGGAGCGCTGCTCTGCGTAGCAGCATCTCCGTCGATAACAGGTTCCCAATCTTCGCTCGCGAACGCGCACCGTGTAAAGCGACGTTGCGGGGAATCGATAGAGACCGCGGTGCGACGGGAGTGTCCCTGGGGATGTCGGAAGCACCGAAGATCGCGCGACGGCGACTGCGCAGGATTCTGAAGCGGATCCCTGCGTTGCCGACTTCGCGGGCAAAAAGATCGAGGCTCGCCGGACGGTTCGGTGGACGACGGATCAGCTCCCCGAGAACGACACCACCAAGTCTGGCTTCGGCATACAGATCTCGCGCGACAATGAGGACTTCGTCGAGTTCTTCGAGGAGATCCTGCTCAGTTCCTGAGACTACGCCCTGGCCGGTGAAGCCAGGATCCAACCTGGCGCCTCAGGCTGCGCTGTGGCGCGATCACGAGCAGGGGCTGAACCGGAAGACTCCCGAATCGATGCCCGTGGAGCGACTCATGACTCACTCCATCTTCCCCGATACTGACTCATCGTCCCCTATCTCGTGAAATTGGCACTCGCAGATACCGACTCACTCACATCTTCCCCCGTAAATCTGCATTGGCACTCACTTTTCTGCTCGTGCTTTTCGCGCGGCCGCCGTATGATTGGGTCGCTTGAAGAAGGCGCTCCCCACGGGTAGAGCGCACCGATCAAAGCGTCTCTGGTCAGACAGACCACGACGGAATCGTCCCCCTGTTCGTTTCCCTCGAAGCGAACAGCGCGGGACACCAGTACCGACGCTCTCCGCAAGGTGAGCGACCGGGAACACCCTCCGACGAGTTCACCTTCTCGTGTCTCGCCGGAGGGCCAATTCACAAACCCACACGAGAAGAGCCAAAGGGGCTCACCCCGCAAACACGAGAAGGAGACACAACCATGTCCGAGACGTTCACAGCATCCGAGATCGCGGCAGCGAGATTTGAGTTTATTCGCTGCGACAAGAGACTCAATTTCCTACAGCGCGCCGTGGTCGCCGATGTTCTGGACCATGACTTCGTCATCGAGGGGGAGCGCCGACAGCGCTCCCGACGGACACAAGTCAGGTTGGCCAATCGCATCGGGACAGATAGAAAGCGCATCCGCGAAGCCGTTCTGTTGGCTCAGGAGCTGGGCTACTGGAAGATGGAGGAGAGACCATCTACGCGAGGGGGTGTCCGATTCCGCTTCGTGATTGACTACGACAAGATCAACGCCTGGACTATCACTGTGAGAGGCGCCGACGACACCGAACGTCAGGCGCGTTTGCTATTTGAGGGCAATGACGAGGATGAAACCGATGGGGACACGCTCCCCAGTGAGATAGTCAGGGAGGGTGACTCAGCTCCCCACCGCCGACACCGCTACACGGACGTCCGCCCGCAGGTCGGAGCCGAAAGGAGATCGTGACCCAATGATCAAGACACTAGAAGAACGATTCTGGAGCAAGGTTGAGAAGACCGACACGTGCTGGAACTGGACCGCCAGCAAGAGAAACGGCTACGGGAGGATTTGGCTCTTCGGAGATGAGCCGCACCAACGCGAAGCCCACCATGTCGCAGTCTTCCTGACTACTGGTAGCTGGGCCCTCGGAGAACTTGATCATCTGTGTCGGAACCGAGCCTGTGTCAACCCCGATCACTTGGAGGAGGTGACTCACCGCGAGAACACAAGCCGCGGTTTTCGAGGTGTCTTGAAGCCCGACAAGCGGTCGAGGTTCCTCGGAGTCACCCGCTACAAACGACCAGGATACGAGAAATGGGTCGCCCGAATGAAGGTCTCAGCGAGGCAGCTCGTGCTGGGATACTTCAACGACGAGGAGCAAGCATCCCGAGTCTATGAGCATGCTGTCGGGATGTACGAAGCGAACCGCGAGTATTTCGACCAGAGAGCCAGAGCAGAAATGGATGGGCCGAAGGACGCCGCGTTGGGACCCCAACAAACGCGCCCTCGCTCGACCTCGTCCCTCACAGCCCTGGCCGGAGAATCGCGACGCCTTCACTCGGAGAAGCTCACGGACAGTGGCCGTCCGTTCCGGCGACGCATTTGAGTGGACAGCTCGGGCAGTTGTTGCCGTTCGTCGGCATCGCCGAGTTGTCGAATGCCCCGTACGGGTATGAACAGCTCCCTCCGTTGCATGCCCTATCGAAGAGAATGTCGAAGTCGGTGGTGCCCGTGTGGTAGGAGCCGGGCCAGTTGTCGATGTGGCCGTCTCCGTTCAGGTCGAGGACGGCGCAGGGGATCCGCGGACCGTTCGGGACCGCGGGGGTGCCACAATCGCCGTCGTCAATTTCCGGGGGCGTATGCGCCGCGTAGAGGGAGAGCATCTGGTACTCCTCGCCCATCGTTGTCTCGGCGATCGCGTTGGGGAAGTGCCAGTCGCAGGCGTTCCCGTAGCCGTCGCCGTCGTCATCGCGCTGGCCGCCGGTCAGCGTGGCCCAGTGATTGTCGGTGAGGTAGCTGATCGGGTCGACTTTTGGATTTGGCACGAAGACGCAGTTGTCCTGATCATCCGCAACGCCATCGTCGTCGCTATCCTTCTCGCGTGCGCCGACCGTGGGGGTGATGTCATGGGTGATCCCGGTCGCGTCGAAAAAGTTCATCGTCGATGCTCCCTGATCTACGATCGAGGAATCACCGGCGCCCGTCGGCTTCCAGTCCGCAAAGGTTGTCGGTGGATTGCCGGCAAACGGCGAGTTCGAGCCGATCATAGTCACGTTCCCGTCGCCGGTGACGTGACCGTCCGCATGACTGTTGGTCGGGAAACTGGCCCATGTCCGCCGCGTGAACGCATGGACGTCGCTATTGCTGTTGCTCGGGTCGAACAGGACGTTGTTCTTGACCTGAAGGTCGCCGGTGCCCCCGTTATCGATGTCGCCGCTCACGTCGACAATCACGCAGCTCGCGTCATGGTCACCGCCGCCCACAGTGTCCGAGCGGCAGGAGTTTCCGAACGCGTGATAGCTCTTGCCGAGATTGGGCGGCACGCCAACGTTCGGCCATGCGTTCGTGGACTGAAGCCTCGCTATGCCGTTGAAGCTGAAGCACCCGCTGTTTGTGTTCACCCCAATCATCTTGCACGTGTTGTTGCGCAGGGTGATGTGGTTTCCGGCGGTGACGACGCAGTAGCCCGGTGCGGAGAGTTCGCAGCTTGAATTCTCGACGATGGTGTTCGTGATCTCCTCCGTCGAGTCTGGGTTCTGGTTCTGCTGCGCCAGGGCGACGCCGTCCATCGGTGTCGACCAGTCATTCTCGCCGAAGAAGCGAGTGATCGAGACGCGGTTCGTCGGGATGTTCGGATAGCTGCCTCCTACGTCACCACGCGCAGAGATCTTCATCCACAGCAGAGCGTAGTGAGCGGAATAGTCGTGCGCTCCATCGTTCCAGCTGTCACCACGGCGGCTCCTGATTCGGACGCCGTCGAAGACAGATCCTCGCAGGAGTCCACTACGGAGCGTGTCGCTACCAGCCGCGCCGTTGCAGCCCATCTTGTGCTGCGGGTCGTTCACGTTGAACGTGCCGTCCGCGGGGTGATAGGTCGTGTGGCCGTCGATGAAGCTATCAAGGACGGCGCCGTTGTGGACGTGCCACCAGATGTTCTGGTTACAGGTCGGATTCCAGGAGTAGAGGCGGTGCAGGAAGACCTGCGGATACGCCGTGTCCGCGTCCTTGCTGGAATCATCGCTGGTCGCGATGCAGTTCCAGCCATCATGGCAGTCGATGTCCTGCAGCACGATGTCCCGATACGGCGTGTTGTTTGAGTCAACGCTGATCATCGGAGTGGCGCCGTTCGGGTCGCCATCGGTGAAATTCCCGCTGCAGGTGTGCCAGGGCGCGGAGCAGCCGTTCGCGAGGCCGGTGGGCTGAGTGCCGGTGATCTTGAGCTTGAGTAGCCTCGCGCCGCCGGCACTTAGATTCGCACGCCCATGGCCGGTCACGCATGCGAATCCCGCAGCGCACGCATCGGTATCACTGCCCGCGCAGGTGACGTACGTTCCCGCCGCGTTCAGGTTTACGACGGTGTCCCAGCTATAAGTCCCTCCGCAGCGCAGGAAAATGCGCTTGCCTTTGTTGGTGTCGAGGGAGTTGTCGAAGCTGTTCTCCGAGACGAGCGACGGCGTGAGACCGTACGGACACCACCCAGTTTTGGTCACGTCGTCCGTCAGACAGACGTTGGTCGAGCTGCCCGTTCCATAGACACTGCTTGGGTCGGACACGTAGGCCACCTTGGTGGTGCGCGCGACCTCGCCGCCGGAATTCGTGACGGTCAGCGTGATGGTGTAGGTGCCCGCTGTCTCGAAGGTGTGCGCCGCCCAAGGCGTGCAGCATGCCGCGTTCGCGCTGTCACCGGGTCGCCCATAGGTGAGAGTCCCCGCGCCTGCGTCGCCGAAGTTCCACTCGTACTTGAGTCCGTGCACAAGGTCCGCCGTATTCGGGTCCGCCGCCGAGGCTTCGAAGAAGACGCCCGATGGCGCGACCTTCTTGTCACTCGAGTTGGAGCTGGGATCGGCGGAGATCGACACCGTAATGTTGGCGCTCGCCAGCCCGCTCAGGCCGAGCGCGATGGTCAACACCACAGTTGCGATCCCCCCGAGCCGACGGAGCCGCAAAGACACCCACCAAGGCTCGGCTTCTTTGAGGGAGGTCTCCACGATCTCGAAGGGAGAATCGGGATTCCTTGCTTGACCGACGATGAACTCCTTGAGTGTCTTGTCGTTGTCGAAGTCAAAGCTGATGAACACCTTCTTCTTTGCCACGCAGCTCTCCTATCACTCATTCCCGAACTCGTACACCTCGTGACTCATCTCGGATCCGCGTAGTACTTCAGGTACGCCGCCGTCCAGTCAGTCACCAACATCTCCCGAGCAGCCTTCGAGGTGATGTTGCCCGCACACATCTCCTTGTGCAGCCGATTTTCGAGTTTGTCTTTCAGCTGAGCGTTCCAAGGGTGAGTGCCGTACGGCTCCGGCCAGAGGTTCTCGACGACGTCCGCGCCCCCGAGTTCCCGACTGATGAGGTAGTCTATCTCGCACCGTCGTTTTGGACTGCTGGGGTTGTCGCACTTCGGATCGTCGTTGCCCGAGAAACCGTAGAGCACGAAAGCCTGGTGCTTCATCGTTTCGGTGACGTGTCGCGCATCCTTGCCGAGCAGATCTTCGCTTTCGAGAGACCCGACCGAGATACACCGGGAGTTTTCTGAAGGTTAGGAGATCCTCGCCTCGAGCAGAGACAGCGAGCGACAAGGACGAAAAGGCGAGGACGACGATGATCGCCGCCCGGAAGAACAGACACTTCATCCGATGACTCCAGGAGCAAGACACTACCTTGGTGGCGTAAGAGGAGGAACCGGCCCTTTCGGTGGCAGCGTTCGACCGCCAGCGAACGGATCGTCGAACCAGTCGTCGTCGCTCGGAAAACAGTCCGCTGGGTCCTTGGCCTTGCGGAGGCAATCGACAATCCCACCGGGCCTCGGAATCACAACCGCACACTGAGTGCGCCAGAACTCGTAGAAGACAACGAGGCGAGTGTAAACAGCCTGGTCCTCGAGCCATTCACACATGCCCCAGGCGATCCGCACATCGCCCGATCTCACCGCTTCCATCAGCATCAACTGCTGTGCGAGATAGGCTCGCGCGAACTTCGGATGACTCTTCCGTACCGATGCCCACTCTTTGACCGCTTCATCCTTCTCGGCCTTCGTCATCGGAGTCAGTGCAGTACTCTTAGGGTCGTCCCCGTAGCTCGGGGACGCGAAGAGCGAAGCGACGACAAGGAAAACTGCAGCAAGTCTCACGCGCACGATCAGCACTCGGGAAGCTTGAGCAGATTGTCCCGCTCAGTATCGTTCGATTCCGTTCGCAGATACTTCGTTGCTCCTCGGTGCGCGATCCGAACGTCGACGCGGCTTCCGTCTGCCGGGTGTTTGACCCAGAAGGTGTCGCTCTTCGACTCTATCCTTCGGATGATCTCATCGCGTGTGATTCGCCCGATGTCGCCCCACCGACCAATGTGAGTGATGCACCGGCAATCGATCTTGAGACCAGTTGTCGTGATGCAGACGACCTGGCGATCCGCCATGGTGCACCCCCAAAAAAGAGAGCCCCGCTCGGGCAGAGAGCGTACAGCCGACGAATAGCGACTAACTTGGGAAGAAGGTGGGAATGTGATCTGCCGCCGGGACTTTACTCAGAAACGCTGGGAGCCGAGCACGTGGAAGCAATCAGAAACCCTGTCGTCGTGCAGCCGCGCCAGCTTCACGAAGAGGCGCAGGAAGGGGCATGGATCGGTGAACTGCACGCCGCAGCCCGCGCTTGTCTCCCGGACAAAGCGCGCCAACATGCTTGGACGCTCATCCTCGAACCAAAGCATCTCGATCTGAACAGGCTCGTTTGGGTTTGCTCCGAGGCTCGCGCACTCAAGCTTCGCGCCTGTCTCCGAGATGTCTACGATGCGTGCCTCCACGCGCTTGTCGCGAATTTGAAGCGCGACTGGAATGCTGACGACGTAGCGCGTCGCCGCTCTCGCGTTAGTGATCTCTCGCAAGGTGAAGTCGTCGGTCTCCAAGGTGAACCTCGTGTCGAGCGTGGCCCAGAGAGGAATTCCGGTCCGCCACCGTCGGCTCGCTCTTCAATGACGGCAAGGAGTAAGAGTGCCAATTCATCTTCTTGAGCGGGCCGAACGCCTTGCCGCGTCCTGGGCCACTACCTCCATCGGCTCTCGCCTGATCGGCATTAGCGAAATTCGCACGTTGAACTGACTCACATCGCAACACTCACAAGATGTGCCCCGGTTAGCGAGTGTGTCGGACTGTAGTGTCCCTCACTATGAGTCTCCCCTCATTGAGTAAAGTTCAAATGTGACTCGACTATCTGACTAATTTGAGTCATTGCGACGACGACGGGGTGGACACAGCTGGCGCGTCGTGCTCTGCTCGACCTCGCGGCGAGTGACGAGCTTAGGGGTGGGAAGCCGACCGAATTGTCCACTATTCAACGACAGGTAGATCGCCTTGGCTGCTGGATAAGGAAGGTCTGCGATCGTTCGCATATCCCCATCTTCGCCTATGGTCGTCTCGGGCATCGCATCTATTCCAATCTCGCCTTCGACGAGCTGGTGGGCTACGAGGGAGCACGCTTCGTCGGCACGATGCCGCCGTATCCGTACTGGGGCCAGCAGGACGGCTCTGCACGAGAAATACTCGGGGAAGTCCTCTCCGGACACTTGGAGGCGCTCGGAGTTTGCGCACTCACGATGCGATTCACTCATGCCTCCGGCCGGAGCTTCCCCGTCCTGCTGACGGGCAAGATCGTGTACGAAGGGGATCAGCTGCTCGGCTTCTTCAATTTCGCAATCTCGGGAGACTATGCGGAGCGCCTGCCCTGGAACCTCTTCGGGCCTCTGCGAATACAGGCTGCGGACATCGAGCCGCTCGTGACAACTGTCGAAAGGCGGCTGTTTGGAATGCTCGATCTATCGCTCCTGACGACCCGCGAGCGGGAGATCGTCGAGTATCTCCGCGCCGGCCATCGCCCAGCATTCATTGCCAAAGCGCTCTACCTGAGCACGCACACGGTGCGCAACCACATCAAGGCAGCGACGCGAAAGCTCGGCACCCACTCTGCGGTTGAGCTGGTCGCTGCGCTCGCGGAAGGCCGCGCCACGAGGTCGACACCCGCGCGAGACGAAGAGAGGTGAGCGTGCGCCGGTTGAGGGCCGCGCCAAGCTCGCGCGACTTTGTACGACTCACTCTCGCAGGCTGCCGACGTATTCGGGCACAAACAAAGAACCCCGCCCCCGGTATCGACATCTGCATTCACCCCCTCTTTAAAGATAGTAGCGCACCGCTCCGGCGCTGAGACTCGAAGAGTATCTCGCTCGCGAGAACCCGACGATGAAGCGAGACGACGTATGTCAGCTCGTAGACGAGTACCTACTGGCACCGAATGAACCGGAGAACTGATCCCCTCGCTAGTCGTCACTCATCTTTGCTTCGTCGGGGAGCGTATTGCGAACGGTTGCGGCTAGATCCTGAGCTGCCTTGCCCGGATCAGTCGCGTCCCAGACCACGGTTTGAAGGTGATTGGTGTCGAAGTGAGTTCCCTTCGCTTCGAACACACTCTTCTCGCACGTGTAGATCACAGGTTTTCCGAGTCCCTCTGCGAACCCTGCCTCCCAGTAGGCACCTGCGTTGTCGTGCGTGAGGTCGGCGACGAGAAATCGGGATCTCCGGATCTCGACGCGCAGTCTCTCGTCGATTGAACCTGCCTTCGGTTCTTCGTCAAGTCGAAACAGGTTGAATCCGGTACGTGCGACTGCTGGCTTGAAGTGGTCATGAAACATCGTCGTCAGTTCAGGCGCGTTGAAGTCCATCGCCATGAATGCCCCTACACCTTTGGATGAGAGACGAGTCAGTTCGTGAAAGCGCTCCCAACCAGAAAATGACAGACTCACGGTCGCTGCAGCGTCAGGATAGAACTTGCCCTTGATCAGTCCCTGTTCTTCTAGCGACATCAGAATGAACTCGCAGCCGTCCTCGTTGAACGCTCCGATTCGTGCTCTGACGTCTCGATAGTTGATGTTGATCTCGGTGCCGGGATAGGGGGCAGACTCTCCCAGCCAGAGGACGCAATTCTCGGCTTGCTCCGGCGGATCGGGTAAGTGTCCGTCCTTCCCTAGTCGTTCGATCGCGTCCGAACGGATCAGTGGCCAGTCGTTCGCGCGCTGCATCTTTCGGATCGTGTGGCTGACTATGGGAGCGAGCGACGGCATCGACTGGCTGTTGCGCTCAAGGATCGTCAAGGCCGTGTCTGTTAGAACGAACTTCCCGCAGTTCGGACACACGCATTCGTGCTTCTGACCGGTGCGATTGAAGTCGTCCAGAATCGTGTTGCATACAGGACAGAGGTCAGCGCTCATCACCAAGCTCCTCGCCGTGTCACTCGAAAGTGAGGGAGACTAGCCGCTTCAAGCGGCAAAGGAAGTGACCAAACCTGCCACGACCACCACGACCCGAAGTCCAGCCCCGAATAGACCATGGCCAACGCTTCTACCGAGAGTTCCTCGACGACTATCGACACAAACCCGAAGCGCTGGACTGGATCACCGCGAACTCAGGAACGCTCATCCCCGCGTTCCACACACTCGACGTGCTGACTGAGCGCCAGCTCCACCGAGTCAGCGCAGCTCGGAGATCGGTCGAGCACCGAAGTGTCTGACGAGGTGACCGCAGGAGCAGCGAGCTGACGCAATGCTCGTCGCTTTCGAGAAAGTCTCTTGACGCTTCAGGTAGCGCTCAACCGCGCGAGAGAGAGTGGATCCGGTCGGAGCATCGCAGTCACGACGAAGTTCAGCATGACGCTGAAGCGCGGTTCCAAAGTCCTGCCCGACGGAGATCTGTTTCCAGCGTGCCGAAGTCCCCTTGAACTGGACGTAGTACGCGACCCCCCGTTGCTGCAGTCCCTTCGGAAGCATTGAACGCGTGGTCCTCTGCGTTAGGTTGATACAGTGAGCGCACAGAACAACGCGGAATCGTTGGGACTTGTTGATCGCGTGTTGACTTGGGAATCAGAGGGTCGGGGGTTCGAGTCCCTCCGGGCGCGCCAAGTAGAGAGATGCGAAGCGACGTGAAGACAGATAGGGAGAAGCGAGTGAGAGCGCGAGTGCTTGTGAGCGCGGCGGCGATGGCGTTGGCGTTGACCGCGTGCGGGTCGGGCGAGAAGACGAAGGGGCCGGCGCCGGCGGCGCCGAGCGCCGAGAAGTCGGAGCCGTCGGCGCTCGCCGAAGGCGAGGTGCGCGTCGAGCTCCGCGACGGGCGCGTCACCGTCGTGTGTCACGCGGCGCCGCGCGGGCTCGTGCTCGAGAGGCTCGCGCGCGAAGGCGGATTCCAGCTCGCGGGCGAGCTCGACTCGGAGCCGACGAGCTTGCAGCTCGAAGGCGTCTCGATGGACCAGGTGCTGCCGGCGCTGCTCGCGGGCGCGGCGTACCGCGCGCAGTGGCGCTTCGACAAGGATCAGAACACGCACGTCTTGGCCAGGCTCGAGTTCGGCGACGTTCCGGGAGTGACTCAGACTGCGCACAAGCCGAAGATCGGCGAGGCGCTGCGCGAGCGGATCCGCGCGATGCGTGACAAGCAGCAGCCGAGCGAGAAACAGAAGGCCGAGGCCGCGGCGCGGCGCGAGGAGCGCGCGCGCTCGCAGGCCGACGCGCTCGAGGAGCTGCGCAGCAGCAACCCGGACATGCGCATGGAGGCCGCGGCCGACATCGAGCCGGAAGGTCCCGCGCTCGGGAGTCTGCTCGAGGCGCTGGCCTCCGACGCGGACGCGCGCGTGCGCGCCAAGGTCGCCGAGCAGCTCGCCGACGCGGACGGCTGTGTCGCGTCTATGGGCCTCGTGAACGCGACCAAGGATCCGGATGCGTCGGTGCGCACCGCAGCGTGGCACGCGCTCGAGATGAACTGCGACGAGTCGATGCTGCCGAGCATGCAGCCGCAGTGCGCGAAGGAAACCGATCCGAAGGTACGCGAGAGCTGCACCGGCACGCTCGAGATGTGCCAGTGACACACGTGTGACATGGCGCCCCGCGGGCGCTTCGAGTTCTGGATCGACCGCGGGGGAACGTTCACCGACTGCATCGCCCGCGATCCGGAGACGGGGGCGCTGCGCGTCGCGAAGCTGCTCTCGTCCGATCGCGCGCCGCTCGATGCGATCCGCGAGTTACTCGGGATCGCGCGCACCGCGCCGATCCCGCCGTGCGACGTGCGCATGGGCACGACCCTGGCGACGAACGCGCTGCTCGAGCGCAAGGGCGCGCCGTTCGCGCTCGCGATCACGCGCGGCTTCCGCGACTTACTCGCGATCGGCACGCAGGCGCGGCCGAAGCTCTTCGACCTCGCGATCCGAAAGCCCGAGCTCCTGTACCGCAAGGTGCTGGAGGTCGACGCGCGCGCGGGGGCGGGCGGCGAGGTCCTCGCGCGCCCCGACCCGGCGAAGCTGCGCCGCGAGCTCGCGGGGCTGCGGCGCTCGGGGCTCTCGAGTCTCGCGGTCGTGGTGCTGCACGCGTATCGCGGCGGCGAGCTCGAGCGCGAGATCGGCGCGCTCGCGGAGGAGGTCGGCTTCGCGCACGTCGCCCTGTCTCACGAGGTCGCTCCCGAGATGGGGCTGCTCGCGCGCGGCGATACGGCGTGCGTCGACGCGTATCTGACACCGCTTCTGCGCGAGTATGTCGCCGAGCTGCGCCGCGAGCTCCCCGGCAGCACGCTGCGCATCATGCAGTCGAGCGGCGGACTCACCGGCGCCGATCGCTTCCGCGGTCCGCACGCCATCCTCTCGGGGCCGGCGGGCGGCGTCGTCGCCTGCGCGCACGTGGCCGCGGAGCTCGACGCCGAGCGCGCGATCGGCTTCGACATGGGCGGGACCTCCACCGATGTGTGTAGGGTCGACGCGGGACCCGACGGCGCCTTCGAGTTCGAGCGCGTCTACGAGACCGAGACCGCCGGGGTGCGCATCTTCGCGCCCATGCTCGCGGTGCACACCGTCGCCGCGGGCGGCGGATCGCTCTGCCGCTTCGACGGCTACCGCTTCCGCGTCGGTCCCGAGAGCGCGGGCGCGCGGCCCGGGCCGATCTGCTACGGCGACCCGAAGGCGAGCGATCTCACCGTGACCGACGTGAACCTCGCCCTCGGCCGGCTGGTCGGCGACCGCTTCCCGTTCCCGCTGCAGCTCGAGCGCGTGCTGCGCGAGCTACACCGAACGGCGTCACGGCTGCGCGAGGCCGGCCTGTCGCGCAGCGTCGAGGAGATCGCGAGCGGCTTCCTCGAGATCGCGAACGCGAACATGGCCGAGGCGATCCGCCAGGTCTCGGTCGCGCGCGGCTACGACGTACGCGAGTACGCGCTCGTCGTGTTCGGCGGGGCGGGGGGCCAGCACGCGTGCGCGCTCGCGCGCCGCCTCGGCATCCGCCGCGTGCTCGTGCATCCACTGGCGGGCGTGCAGTCCGCCTACGGGATGGGTCTCGCCGACGTGCACTGGCACGGCGAAGCGGACGCGGGCCGTTCGCCGCTCGCGCCCGGGCTCGAGCGGTCACTCGACAAGACGTTCGCGGAGCTCGAGGCGCGCGGCCGCGCGGCGCTCGCCGCCGATGGCTTCGAGGCCGAGCGCATCGAGTGTGTGCGCCGACTCGACCTGCGCCACGTCGGCACCGAGACGGCGCTCACTTTGCCGCTCGAAAGCGACGGCGAGCTGCGCGCGCGCTTCGATCGCGCGCACGCGCGCGCCTTCGGCTACGCCCGGCCCGAGCATGCGGTCGAAGCGACGGTCGCACGTGTCGAAGTCCTGGGCCGACACCGGAATGTGTCGCGGCCGCGGGCGAGCGCGGCGCCGGGGACGGCGACGCCGAGGCCGCGGCGCCTGGCGCGAGTGTTCTGCGACGGCGCGTTCCGCGACGACGTCCCGATCTATGAGCGCGAGGCCCTCGCCCCCGGCGCGCGCCTCGCCGGTCCCGCGCTCGTGCTTGAAGCCACGAGCACGCTGGTCGTCGACCCAGGCTTCGAGCTCGAGATCGACGCGGAAGGGCGCATCGCCCTGACCGATCGCGCCGGCCTCGCCGCGCGCGCGCCCGGCCCGCGCGAGGTCGACCCGGTGCAGCTCGAGATCATGAACAATCTGTTCATGTCGATCGCCGAGCAGATGGGCACGGTGCTGCGCCGCACCGCCATCTCGACCAACATCCGCGAGAGACTCGACTTCTCGTGCGCCGTGTTCGATCGCGAGGCCGGGCTGGTCGCGAACGCGCCGCACATCCCCGTGCACCTGGGAGCGATGGGTGAGTCGGTGCGCGCGGTGATCGCGGTGCACCCGAACCCGGAGCCCGGGGACGTGTTCGTCACGAACGACCCGGCGGGCGGCGGCTCGCACCTGCCCGACATCACCGTGGTGACTCCCGTGCATGATGCGGCGGGCGAGCTGCGCTTCTTCACCGCCAGCCGCGGTCACCACGCCGACGTCGGGGGAATCACGCCGGGATCGATGCCGCCGTTCTCGCACACGCTCGAAGAAGAGGGCGTGGTGCTGCGCGCGCTCCGCGTCGTGCGCGCGGGCCGGCTGGACGAGTCACTCGTGCTGGCCGCGCTCGCGGCGGCGCGCTTCCCGGCCCGCAACCCGCGCGAGAATGTGGCGGACCTCGAGGCCGCGATCGCCGCGAACCGTGCGGGCGCGCGCCTGCTGCTCGAGATGGTCGAGCGCCACGGTCAGGAGACCGTGCTGGCCTACATGAGTCACGTGCAGGACAACGCGGCCGCCAAGGTCGCGGACGAGATCGAGAAGCTCCCCGACGGCGAGCACGGGTTCGAAGACGCGCTCGACGACGGCACCCCCGTGCGCGTGCACCTGCGCGTGCGCGGCCGGCGCATGGAGATCGACTTCACGGGCACCGGCGCGCAGGTCGAGGGCAATCTCAACGCGCCGCGCGCGGTCACCGTCGCGGCGGTCATCTACGTGCTGCGCGCGCTGGTCGGCGAAGACATCCCGCTGAACGCCGGCTGTCTGCGACCGGTCGAGCTGCACATTCCGAGTCACTCGCTGCTCGACCCCGATCCCGAGCGCGCGGTCTGCGGCGGCAACGTCGAGACGAGTCAGCGCGTGGTCGACGTGCTGCTCGGCGCGCTCGGCCGACTCGCCGCTTGTCAGGGCACGATGAACAATCTGACCTTCGGCAACGAGCGCTTCGGCTACTACGAGACGATCGGCGGCGGCGCCGGTGCGGGGCCCGGCTTCGCGGGCGCTTCCGGAGTGCATACGCACATGACCAACACGCGCATCACCGACCCGGAGGTGCTCGAGAGCCGCTTCCCGGTGCGCGTGGTGGAGTTCTCGTTGCGCAGAGACTCGGGCGGCGCGGGCGAGTGGCGCGGCGGCGAAGGAGTCATTCGGGAGCTCGAGTTTCTCGAGCCGATGCGCGTGTCGATCCTGTCGGAGCGCCGCGACCGCGAGCCCTTCGGTCTGGCGGGCGGCGCCGCCGGTGCGCGCGGCCGGAACACGCACGAGGGCCGCGACGTCGGCGGCAAGGCGTCGTTCGACGTCGCCGCGGGCGAGCGCGTGCGCATCGCGACACCGGGCGGTGGCGGCTTCGGCCGGGCGAAGTAGGGCGGTGGACTGACTTGGGCCGCTCGGGCTTCATCGTTCACCCGACTTACCGGCTGCGCGGCGGGTGCGCGGTCGTGCAGCTCTACGGGCGGCTCGCGAGCGGCGAGCCGTTCCTCGTCGAGGACACGCGCTTCCGTCCGTACTTCTTCACTCACCCCGAGTCGACGCGCCTGCTCGCGGGCGAGCGCGACGTCGAGATCGAGCCGACCGATCTCGTCGACTTGGCCGGCGCGCCGGTGGTGCGAGTCATTGCGCCGGTGCCGCCCGCGGTGCCGCGCCTGCGCGAGAAGCTCGAGGCCGGCGGCGCGAAGGCGCTCGAGGCCGACATCCGGTTTCCGTACCGCTTCTTGATCGACCGCGGACTGCGCGCCGCCGTCGAGATCACCGGCGAGCCCGAGCCGGGCGAGGGCGGCTTGGTGCGCTTTCGCGACCCCGAGCTCGTGCCCGGCGCGAACCGCCCCGAGCTCACGGTGCTGTCCCTCGACCTCGAGACCACGCCCGACGCGAGCCGGATCCTGTCGGCGGCACTTTTCGGTGTAGGGGCGGACGAGGTGCACGTCGTCTCGCCGCGCGCGATCGAAGGTGCGGTGACTCACGCCGACGAGGCGTCGCTCCTGCGCGCGTTCGCCGAGCGCGTGCGCGCGCTCGACCCCGACGTGCTCACCGGCTGGAACGTGGTCGAGTTCGACTTCGGCGTCCTGGTCGCGCGCGCCCGGGCGCTGGGCGTGCCGTTCGAGATCGGCCGCGCGCCCGGCGAAGTCTCGCTCGCGCAGGACGCCTCCTTCACGCGCCAGCGCCGCGCCGAGATTCCCGGCCGCATCGTGCTCGACGGCATCGCGCTGGTGCGCGACGCGTTCATCCCGCTCGAAGACTTCTCGCTCGAGACCGCCGCGCGCACCTTGCTCGGGCGCGGAAAGCGCATCGCATCGTCGGGGCGGTCGCGTGCGGCCGAGATCCTGCGCCTGTACGAAGAGGACCCGCGCGCCTTCGTCGCCTACAACCGGGAGGACGCCGTGCTCGTGCTGGACATCCTCGCGAAGGAGTCACTGCTCGAGCTCGCGGTCGAGCGCAGCCTGCTCTCGGGCATGCAGCTCGACCGCGTCGGCGCGAGCATCGCGTCGTTCGATCTCCTCTATCTGCCCGAGCTGCGCCGCCGCGGGCGGGTCGCCCCGTCGGTGAATCGCGAGCGCGAGGTGGGCCGCGTCTCGGGCGGCGCGGTCATGGACTCACACCCCGGCGTGTTCCGGAACGTGGCCGTCTTCGACTTCAAGAGCCTCTACCCGAGCCTGATGCGCACGTTCAATCTCGACCCGCTCGCGCACTCGGCAGCCCCGAGCGACCCGCGCGCGATCACCGCCCCGAACGGCGCGCGCTTCTCGCGCAGCGTCGCGATCCTGCCCGAGGTGCTCGCTCGCTTCGCGGAGCGCCGTGAGTCGGCCAAGCGGCGCGGCGACCGGCACGCGGATCTCGCGATCAAGATCATGATGAACGCGATGATCGGCGTGCTCGGCGCGCCGTCCGGCCGCTTCTTCGATCCCGAGGTCGCGAACGCAGTCACCAGCTTCGGGCGGCTCATGCTCGAGCGCACGCGGCGCGCGTTCGAAGGCGCGGGCGCGCGCGTGCTCTACGGCGACACCGACTCGGTGTTCGTGCAGGTCGACGCCGGGCTGCCGACCGATTCCGCCTACGGCGAAGCGGAGCGCCTGCGGTCGCGCGTACAGGCGGAGCTCAGTGACTCGATCCGCGCCGAGTGGGACGTCGAGCCCAAGCTCGAGCTCGAGCTCGAGTGCGTCTACGAGCGCTTCTTCCAGCCCAGCGTGCGCGGTGGGACGCAGGGCAGCAAGAAGCGCTACGCGGGCCTCGTGAACGGAAGCCTGCACCTCGTCGGCCTCGAGGCGGTGCGCCGTGACTGGCCCGAGCTCGCCCGGCGCCTGCAGCGCGGCATGCTCGAGCGGCTGTTCCGCGACGAGGCCGTCGCGCCGTTCGTGAAGCAGGTGATTGCCGACTTACTCGCGGGCCGGCTGGACCGCGAGCTCGTGATTCGCAAGGCGCTCCGCAAGGGCGCGGTCGAGCGCTACACCGGCGCTACGCCGCCGCACGTCGAGGCCGCGCGCAAGGCGGGCCCGGGCGTGGGGCGCGTCGTGTTCTACGTGCAGACACGGGCGGGGCCCGAGCCGGTCGAGCCCGACGGCGAGCTGCCGGCCGATCTCGACCGCGCGCACTACGTCGAGAAAGTCGTGCGCCCGATCGCGCAGTCCGTGCTGAGTCAGCTCGGGCTGGACTTCGACGAGGTCACGGATGCGCCACGACAGCTGAGTCTCCTGTGATGTGGCGCAGGTCGAAGATCGCCACGCCGTCGGCGGTCTCGACCTTCGCGACCAGATCGTGGTCGCCGGCGGCGATCGGCACGTCGAGCTCGCCCTCGGACTTGCCGTCGAACGAGCCCAGCGCCTTCTTCTGACCGTCGAGGGCGATCCAGCCGTCGCGCAGCCCCTGAGTCGAGTGAGCGCGCAGGGCGACGTCGCCGGGGCGCTCGTCGAGCACGATTTCGGGCAGTGAGTAGTGCGCGCTCGTCTCGGGGATCGGCACGTCTACGCGCCGCTGCGCCCACGGCCCGATCTGCGCGATCGCGATCGTCTTGGGCTGAGCGGGCAGCGGCAGGTCGAGCGCCTGCGTCGCGCCGGCCTCGAGCTTGTCTAGCGAGCGCGTCGCGCCCGGCACGGCGACGGTGAGTGAGCTCGCTCGGTGCGAGCTCTTGTTCGTGAGAGTGACTCGCGCCTCGTCCGCGGACACGCGCTTCACGTCGATCTCGAGGTCCGCGGGGCGCGACGCGACTTCGAGCACGACCCGCTGCCGCCCGAGCGGTCGATCGCCGCTGGCGGCGAGCACGTCGATCGGATGGTGCGCGACCGAGATGCCGTCGGGCGGCGTCAGCTCGAACTCGCCCCTGCGCGTCTCGCCCGCCTTCAGCGTGCCCATGCCGGCGACCTGGTTGTCGAGATACTCGGCGTTCGCCGCGAGCGCGAGCCAGACGTCGGGCAGGTCGAAGTCGTTCGGGTTCGTGACCGAGAGAGACAGCTTGCCCGGCTCACCCGAGCGGAACGGGCTCGACTCACCCTGAATCACGAGCGGCTTGGGCAGCGGATCGGGCGCTCCCGCGCGGCGCTCCGACCAGACCACGCCCAGCTTCAGCAGCTCGGGGGCGATGCCGGCGTACGCGAGCTTCCGCACCTCGACCAGCGCCTCGGCCCGCGGCTTGCGCAGAAAGGTCGCCGCGGCCTCGACCGGGAACTTGTCGTCCTCGCCGGTGGCGCGCAGATAGGGAACGGCCCCGGCGGGCACCTCCGCGAGCGCGCCGACCGAGGCCTTTGCGACCGGGAAGAGCTCGACGTCGGGGGGGATGCCTTTCTCGTTGATCGCGCGGTCGCCGGAGAGGAGATACTCCGCGATCGTGATCTTCAGGAGGTTCTCGTCGGCGAGCGGGACCACCTGCTGCACGAGCCCCTTCCCGAAGGTCTTCTGGCCCACGAGCGTCACGTCGCCGCGTGCCTGCAGCGCGCCGGAGATGATCTCCGCCGCGGAGGCGGTCATCGGGTCGACGAGGATCACGATCGGGAAGTGATACAGGACCTGCGGGTGCGCGAAGAGACTGCTGTTCGAGTCACTCGGAATGTCGGGCCGGGTGACGGTGCGAACGATCAGCTGTGAGTCGAGAAACAGGTCCGCGAGCTGCGCCGCCGCGATCATGCTGCCGCCCGTGTTCGAGCGCATGTCCATGACCAGGCCGTCGAGCGCGCCGAGGTCGGCGACGCGCTCGCGGAACTCGGTCGCGGTCTCGCGACTCACTTGGTAGACCTGCACGTAGCCGAGGTGCCCCCCGCCTTCGATCTTGCGCGACTCGACGCTGGGGATCAGCACCTCCCCGCGCTTGATCGTGACTTCGAGGCTCTGCTTCGCCTTGTCGCCGCGCTCGACGCCCAGCGCGACGATCGTATCGGCCTTGCCGCGGATGCGGTCGACGGCCTCCTCGACGGAGAGCGGGCGCGTCGGGTCACCGTCGATGGTGAGGATCGCGTCCCCGTCCTTGAGTCCGCCCCTCGCGGCGGGGCTCCCGGGAAACACGCGCACCGCGATCAGGTCGCCGTCGCGGCGCCCGAGGCGCGCGCCGATTCCGGACAGGCGGCCCTCGAAGCGGATCTTGAAGTCCTCGCTGCCGCGGCCGGAGAAGATGGTGGTGAAGCGGTCGAGAGCCCCGAGCGCGCCGCGCAGAGCGATGTGCTCCAGGTCGTCGTCCGGGTCGATCGGCTCGTCGAGGTGCTCGGCGGTGAACTTCAGCGAGCGCGCGATCACGTCGCGGTACTCGGCGGCCGAGAACTTCGGGTCGAGCGGCACGCGCACCGAGGCACCGTTCACCTCGAGCACGCCGGAGTCGCCGGTCACGTCGAAGCGCACCCGGTCGAAGCGCTGCTCGAGCGCGTCGAGCGCCCCGATCAGCATGCGCTGGTCGAGCCGATCGGGCCACAGATAGACGCGACCAGTCTGCTGGAACGCGTCGTCCGTGATCTTGAGGGTCGCCTCCGCTTCGGGCAGCGCCGGCACCGTCGCGCAGCCGATCGCCACGAGCTGGGCAGCGAGGAGGGCCAGTGAGGCGGATCGAAACGCGCTCGCGCTGTGGCGGTTCTGCATGGGGCGCGGAGTCTAGCGCGCGCCCGAGCGCGCGCCGCCGGGCATCTCGAGGCCCGTCGCCTGTCGAGAAAACCCCGCTATCATGCGCGCGGGCGCGTAGCTCAGTTGGTAGAGCAAGGGACTCTTAATCCCTCGGTCGACGGTTCGAGCCCGTCCGCGCTCACTGGCGCAGGCAGAGGCGTGCCCGCCGGAATCCGCGTCCGACGACACCGTTCGGTGTCGATCCGGTCGTCGGACCAGTCCGAGCGTCCGTCGCGAATGGGTGCTCCCGGACCTCGTTGGCGAGTCACCGCCCGAGTCTCCTGCGGCTGGAGATCGCGCCCCGGCGGACCGATCAGTCACTGACCCGAATCACTGGGGAGTGACACGCCGTGACCCTCATCTACCCGAACGAAACGCGACTGTTCCGCATCTGCGCGATCATCTCGACCGCGGTCTGGCTGCTCTTGATCGTGGGCACGCTCGGCCTCGGGCTGCTCTACGTCGGCCTCTTCGCTTTCGTGGCGCTCGTCGCGCAGTCGGCGTTCATCTCGCATCTGAGAGGCACCGGGGTCCGAGTGTCTCGCGAGCAGCTCCCGGAGCTCCACGAGCAGGTGCAGCGCTGCTGCCGCGCGCTCGGCATCGCGGATCCGCCCGAGGTCTACGTCCTGAACGCGAACGGGATCTTGAATGCGCTCGCGGCGCGCTTCCTGCGCCGCCACTACGTCGTGCTGTACGGCGACGTGGTCGACAAGCTTCGGGAGCGACCGGGCGCGCTGGCCTTCTACATCGGTCACGAGCTCGGTCACATCGCCCGCGGTCACTTGGTGTGGGGACCGCTGCTCTGGCCCGCGCGAGGACTCCCGCTGATCGGCGCCGCCTACGCGCGAGCCGGTGAGTACACGTGTGACTTGCACGGGCTCGCCTGCTGCGAGAACCCGGAAGACGCGCTGCACGGCGTGGCGGTGCTCGCCGCCGGAGGTCATGCGGCCAACCAGCTCGACGTGGCTCACTACGCGGCGCAGAGCGAGACGAGCGGCGGATTCTGGATGTCACTCCACGAGCTCGTCGGCGACTACCCCTGGCTCACCAAGCGCGTGCATCGCTTGCTCTCCGCGTCGCGCGGAGAGACGTCCGCGCTGCCGCGGCGACACGCCCTTGCCTGGTTCTTCGCCTTCTTCGTGCCGCACGTCGGCGGGGGCCTCGCCGGCGCGCCGCTCGTCCTGGTCGCGATCGTCGGCATGCTCGCCGCAATCGCGATTCCGAACTTCGTGAAGTTCCAAGCGCGCGCCAAGGCGGCGCAGATCGGAGCCACTCGCCTCGACCTGCAGCAGAGCGCGGACACGTACATCGTCAAGCACGGCAAGATGCCGCCGAGCCTCGCGGCGCTCGGGTTGTCGCAGCCCGATGGCGCCGGGCCAGTCACGGCCATCGACATCGAGGCCCAGGGCTTCCGCGTGTCTCTCGCGCCGTCGCTCGGCGACGCGCTGGGGGCCAAGAGCTTCACGCTGCGCCCCTACGTAAAGGCCGGCCACCTTCACTGGAACTGCGGTGAGGAGCTGGATGCGTTCGTCCGCGCGACCGTCTGTGGCGCCGCCGAGTCGGAGCCGGAGGCCGCTGCCGCGGAAGAGCCCGCGCCCGCGGCTCCCGAGCCGGCAGCGGCCGAGCCGGCGCCCCGGTCACAGCCGGAAGCCGCCTCGGCCGACCAGTTACTCGGCCGCTGGCAGCCGCTGTCCGACGAGTCCGCGACCTTCCACCAGATCGTCCTCGGCGCGGGTCACAGCGCGATCGTGACCTTGGCCGACGGCAGCAAGGCGCTGGGCACCTTCGAGTTCGACGGCCGCGCGGTCGCGATGGAGATCAGCACGCCGGCCGGCACGGTGACCGCGCACTACGAGCTCGCGGCGTCGGGCGACCGTGTGCTGTTGCGCCCCCTCGCGGGTGGCCCGTTCTACGCGAAGAACTGACTCGCGCGCGCCGCGCTAGAAGCGGTGGTCGAGGCCGAGCGTGACTCGGAGCGGACTCACTCCGTAAGCGAGCCCGGCCGCGACGCCGAAGTGCAGGTTCGTCGCCGGGTCGAGCCGGTGAGACACGGCGAGCTGCACGAGATTGTCGTTGACTGCGCCGGTGCCGGCGCTCGGCCGCAGCGCCACGAGCTCGAGGCTTCCGCTCGTCGTCCGCAGCAGCCGGAAGGTCGTCCCGACCAGGGCGCGGTACGAAGGAGTCAGGGTCGCCCCGTCGGTCCAGAGCTCGCTCTCGACGCGGACGGTATCGATCACTCCGAGCCCGAGTGTCTTCATCGCGCTGGCCCGAACACCGGGGCGAGCGCCGCGGGCCCCCGGCGCCGTCGGCAGATCCACGTGCGCCGCGACCGCCACGCTCGGGACGAGGGGACTCTCATTGGCGAGCGAGTAACTCGCCGCGAGCTGCGCGGTGCCGACGACCGGCGCCTGCGCGACGACGTACGGCAGCCGGAGTGTCAGGTGTCCGTCGCCGGGGAGCTGGGTCGCGACCGTGCCCTCGCCGGAGAGGGCGTCTGAGCTGCCCGCGGACCGCGCTTGCTGCACGCGCAGCTCGATCGCGTTGGGGCCGAGCTCGATCGTTCGCTGGTAGCCGGTCGCCGCGTCTCCGGGGCTCGCGCTAGCCGCGCGCGCGGGCGCGGGCGCGAAGCCCAAGGCGAGACTCGCGGCGACCAGAACGAGATTCCTCAGCACCAGCTCCCGATTGTCGGCGCGACTGCGTGTGAGTCGCGCATGCGCATCTGCGCTTCTGTCCCTCGCTGTCGAGATCGGCCGCGGAACCACCCGCCTTGAGCGACGCGGCTAGCGGAGCAGCGCCTCGATCAGGCGGGCGACCCCGGCCCCCTGGGCGATCGAGTCGATGCCCGAGAAGTTCGAGTCACGCGTGTGGATCGTCTCGAAGTGCGCCCCGCGGGTGCAGGAGAAGACGAGACAGTGGTTCGCCCACCATCGCTCCTTCGAGCGCACTGGCATACGGAGGGTGAGAGCCGATCACCCCCCTTCACGATCACCGTGACCTGGGCCGACGTCGCTCGCGAGCTGCCGTAGTTGACCCGCGTTTCCGCCCGCCCGTAGAGTCGGCGTGTGTCGAGTCCGGGGGAGGTCGCGGGGATGCGGACGGCGTCGCAGAGCGACGTCGGGCGCACGCGTCACGACAACCAGGACGCGCACGGCGAGTTCGAGAGTCGCAGCGGCGAGCGCATGCTCGTGGTCGCGGACGGAAT
>Ga0326726_10001156_pt1 | contig 24530 bp, 19 predicted proteins | sample MHFenrmetagenome_2_FD_207603 | JGI IMG/M metagenome (GOLD analysis project Ga0326726, IMG submission 207603) | Lab enriched peat soil microbial communities from Michigan Hollow, Ithaca, NY, United States - MHF15MN | ecosystem: Environmental > Terrestrial > Soil > Wetlands > Peat | place: USA... | reverse complement strand
GCCGTCGGCGACGCCGCCAAGGACACCGGCAAGGCCGTGGGCGAGGCTGGGAAGGATGCGGGCCAGGCCGCCAGGGACGCCGGACAGGCGACGTCGGACGCCGCCAAGAAAGCGGCCGAGGACGTCGAGAAGGCCGTCACGCCAAAAAACTAAACGTTCTTTTCTATTTGCGATGACCGCCGGGCACTCCAGCCCGGCGTTTTTTTTGCGCAGCCGCCGGCGACCGCCTCCCCCGCCACCCTGCGCTACTCTTGCGCTCGCATGCCGCGCACGAAGATCGTCTGCACGATCGGGCCGTCCTCGCGCTCCCCCGAGACGCTCGAGCGCCTCGTCGCCTCCGGCATGGACGTCGCGCGGCTCAACTTCTCGCATGGCACCCACGCCGAGCACGCCGCCGTGATTTCGGCCCTGCGTCGCATCGCCGGGGACGCCCGGCGACCGATCGCGATCCTCCAGGACCTCGCTGGAATCAAGATCCGCATCGGGGACCTCGCCGGCGGGCCCGTCCGTCTCGATTCCGGGGCGGCCTTCACCCTGACCACGCGAAGCGTTCCGGGCGATTCCCGGGAGGTGTCCGTCACCTTCCCGGCCCTGCCCTCGTGCGTGCGCCCGGGGGACCGATTGCTCCTCGCCGACGGTGAGATCGAGCTCTGCGCCGAAGAGGTCGGGCCGACGGACATCCGCTGCCGGGTCGTCACCGGAGCGGCGCTCTCGTCGCACAAGGGAATAAGCCTTCCGACGAGCTCGGTCGCCGTGGCCGGCCTGACCGAGAAGGACCGCGACGATCTCGACTTCGGAGTGGCGCAGGGCGTCGACTACGTGGCCCTCTCGTTCGTTCGCTCGGCCGACGACGTGCGGGAGGCGCGAGCCTTCATCGCGCAGCGCGGGGCCGCGATCCCCCTCGTGGCGAAGATCGAGAAGCGCGAAGCCCTCGTGGCGATCGACGCGATCCTCGCCGAGGCGGACGGTCTCATGGTCGCCCGCGGCGATCTCGGCGTCGAGACGCCGCTCGAGCACGTGCCCCTGCTCCAGAAGATGCTCATCGAGAAAGCCAACCGCGCGGGCAAGCCCGTCATCACGGCTACCCAGATGCTCCTCTCCATGGTCGAGAAGCCGCGGCCCACGCGGGCGGAGGTCGGCGACGTCGCCAACGCAATCCTCGACGGCACCGATGCCGTGATGCTCTCGGAAGAGACCGCGTCCGGCCGCTACCCGGTCGAAGCGGCCGCGACGATGCGCCGCATCGCGGAGGACACCGAGGCGGCGTTTCCCTTCGAGCAATGGATGCGCCGCTTCGAGGACCGCGCCGTGCAAGGCCTGCCCGAGGCGGTGGCCGGCGCCGCCTGCGAGCTGGCCGAGCACATCGGCGCGTCGGTCATCGTCGCCTGGACGGAATCCGGCGCCACGGCCCGCCTCGTCGCCAAGCACAGGCCCCGCAGCCCGATCCTCGCCCTCTCCTCGATTCCCGCGACGGCCCGCCGCCTGGCGCTCGTCTGGGGCGTCATCCCGTCGATCGCCGAAGCGGGCGCCACCGCGGACGCGCTGCTGGAGGCCGCGCCTGCCCTGGCCGTCTCGGCGGGGCTTCTGCGCTCGGGCGAAAAAGCGGTGATCACCGCGGGAATCCCCATGGGGGTCGCGGGAAGCACCAACCTCATCAAGGCGGCGGTCGCCCCGTGACGGAAAAACCGGCGACATCCAGGCGCCGTAGCAAGACACGCAATCTCGTCTTCGCGATCTTCTTTTTCATTCTCGGCGTCATCGGAGTCCTCATCCCGGTGATGCCGCAGGTGCCCTTCTTCGTGATGAGCGCGCTCTTCTTCTCGCTCGTGTTCCCGAAGGTGCGCCGTGCCCTGCGCCGCTGGCGGCACCGCCACCCGAAACTCGACGCGGCTTACAGGAAGTGGCGGGCGAAGGCTCGGGCGAAGAGACGGGAGCTCATTGGCCGGCACAAGGAGCGCCAACGCCGTGCCACGAGCGAGGAAGAGGTCGAGATCAGCGGGAAAAATCCCCACCGGTAATCCCCGGCCTTCGCCCTGCCAGGACCCCGCAATGCCGTGTCCCTCGTATCGGGGCGCTCGTCCATCCGCTTCGCGGCGCGCGAAGTCTCCCGACCGAAGGGAGGGAGGAGGCGCGGGCCGCGGGAGCCGGAGCGCAGTGAGGGGTCAGGCGTCCGGTCGAGCCCGCATCCGGGCGAGCCGGACGCCGGTGCGCGCCCGGAGGGGCGCGCAGACCCCGAACGAAGCGGAGGCGACGGGTTAGTCCATCTGCCGGCGCAGCACCGTCGGAATATCGAAGTCGTCGCGCGACGACGCGTTCGGGCCGAAGCCGCCTGAATCGTCCCCGCGCAGAAACGGCGGGCGCAGGGTCTTGTTGGCGACCGAAAGGGGCTTGGGCTCCTCCTCGATCTCGGCAAGGTCGCGCTCGAGGCGATCGAAGCCCGTGGCGATGACCGTCACCTTGACGTTGCCGGCCATCTTCTCGTCGTGGACGCAGCCGAAGAGGATCTCGGCCTCCGGGTCGGCAGCCTGCTGGATGATCTGCGCCGCCTCGGTGACCTCGAAGAGCGTCAGGTCCGCGCCGCCCGTGATGTTGATGAGAACGCCGCGGGCGCCCTCGATGGAGGCGTCCTCGAGCAGCGGCGACGAGATCGCCGCCTGCGCCGCGTGGATCGCCCGGTTTTCGCCGTCGGCGACGGCGGTGCCCATGAGGGCGCGGCCCATGTCGGACATGATCTTGCGTACGTCGGCGAAGTCGAGATTGATCTCTCCGGGGCAGTTGATCAGGTCCGAAATGCCCTGGATCGCCTGGCGCAGCACGTCGTCGGCGATCTTGAACGAGTCGTTGAGCGGGGTGTTCCGCTCGACGAAGGCGAGCAGCCGCTGGTTCGGGATCGTGATGAGGGTGTCCACGTGGTCGCGCAGCTCGCGCGAGGCCCGTTCGGCCTGCCGCATGCGCTTCTTTCCCTCGAATTCGAAGGGCTTCGTCACGACGGCGACCGCGAGGGCGCCGGCTTCCGCCGCGAGTTTGGCGATGATCGGCCCCGCCCCCGAGCCGGTGCCGCCGCCCAGTCCCATGGCCAGGAAGATCATGTCGGCCCCGGCCACCGCCGCCGCCAGCTTCTCCTGGTCCTCGAGCGCCGCGTTGCGGCCGACGTCGGGGTCCGCCCCGGCGCCGAGACCCTTGGTCAGGCGGGAGCCGATCTGGATCTTGTTCGGGGCCGCGCACTTGCGCAGCGCCTGGAGGTCGGTGTTGCAGGCGAAGTACTCGACGCCCTTGACCCCGGCGGAAATCATCCGGTTGACGGCGTTCGATCCGCCGCCCCCGACGCCGATCACCCGGATCGTGGCGGGAGAGGCGTCGCCTCCCTCGAGCTCGATGGAGAGCTTCGAGTTTTCGTCGTCGCCGTCAAGGAACTCGATCATGGGTCCTTCCCTCCGTCGCCGTGTCTTTTTGGTCGTCATCAAAAGAAGTCCCGGATGAATCGGGAAACCGAGTTGGCCGCGTGAAAGAACGCCCGCGCCCTCCGTCGGGCCGGCTTGTGCCTGTGACCGTACAACAGAAGGCCCGTCGCTGTCGCCCACTCCGGGCGCGAGACCACGTCGACCAGCCCGCCGACGCCCGAAGGCACGCCGCGGCGCACCGGGCCGTCGAAAATTCCCTCGGCGATCTCGACGACCCCCTCGAGCTCCGAGCCGCCGCCGGTGAGAACGAGACCCGATCGAACTTCCTTGTCGAGGCCGAGCCTCTGGATGTCCTCGTGGATCAGCCCGAGCAGCTCCTCGGCCCGGGGCTGCAGGATGTCGGACAGCGTCGTGCGGGGGCAGAGTTTGGGCGCGCGGCCGCCGACCATGGGAACCTCGACCATCTCGTCTTCCGAAACCGCCGACCGCAGCGCACAGCCGTACTTCTTTTTGATCCGCTCGGCGTCGGTGATGGGAGAGCGCAGCACGACGGCGAGGTCGTTGGTGAAGTGGTCGCCCCCGATCGGGATGACCGCGGTGTGGGCGATGGTTCCCTTCTGGTAGACCGCGACCTCCGTCGTGCCGCCGCCGATGTCCACCAGGCAGATGCCGAGCTCTTTCTCGTCCGGCGTCAGGACGGCTTCCGCCGCCGCGAACTGTTCGAGGACCAGCTGGACGACCTCGATCCCGGCCTTGTTCATGCAGGTCACGATGTTCTGCGTGACCGCCACGGGCGCCGTGACCACGTGGACGTCCACCTCGAGCCTGCTGCCGATCATCCCGAGCGGCTCGGCGATGCCGTCCTGGCCGTCCACCGCGAAATCACGCGGCTCGGTATGTATAACCTCATGATCCTGAGGGATTTGCACGCCGCGGGCAGCGTCCAGGACGCGCGCGACATCGTCCCTGGTGATCTCCCGGTCCTTGCCGGCGACCGCGACGACCCCGCGGCTGTTGAACGACCGCACCTGGGAGCCCGAGATCCCCACCCAGGCGCGGGAGATCTGCACCCCGGCCATGATCTCGGCTTCCTCGGCGGCTCGCTTGATCGCCTCGATCGTCGCGTCGACGTTGATGATGTTGCCCTTGCGGGTCCCGCGGTTGGCCGACGAGCCCTTGCCGATGACGTCGAGCGCCCCGGCGGCGTTCTGCTCCCCGATGAGGACGCAGATCTTCGACGAGCCGATGTCGCAGGCGACGAGGAAGTTTTCGGGTTTGGCCATCAGTGATTACCGGGTCGGGAGTCCGGAGTCGAGCGTCGAGGAGACCACCGCATTAGAGACGATTCCCTGCGCCGTAGGCGCCGACGAGAATGATGCGATCGGCAAATCGGAGATCGATGGCCCGCGCCTCCCACCCGCGACTCTCAACGAACCCGCGCGCCTCGAGCAACGCGCGAACCTTGGCCGGCGCGTCCGCACGCAGCACGCGAACCGGCTTTCGAAAGATCGCGTCCATCATACCGAATCCACCGTCGGGGAGCGAGGCGATTTCTGACAGCGCCGCGACGTAATCGGGGCGCGCCGCGCCGAGATCGGCGATCAGCCCGACGGCCTCGGACAGGAGGCGTCGTTCGCCCGTGAGGATGACGTACTTCGCCTGGTCGCGGCGCGAATCGTACGTCGCGATGAGGCTGCCGTCGGCGCCGACCCACCAGAACCCGGTGTCGTCGCGGTAGAGCGCCACGGCCTTGCGCTCGGTGATCCGCACCGAGAGTCCGTCGGGAAACCGCTTCGAGAGGGTCACGCGCTCGATCCACGGATGGCCCGACAGCCGGACGGCCAGCGGCGCGAGATCGAGCGCGACGAGGTTTCTTCCGGTCCACTCGTTCGTGACCGCGAGAACTTCCTCGGTGCGGGCACGAACGTTTCCGGTCACCTCGAATCGGCGCAGGGCAAAGCGCGGGCCCGACACGAAACGCGCGAGGCCGACCGCCGCCCCGAGCACGGCGAGGCCGAGCAGCACGAACCGCAGCGTCGGAGGCTTCTTGCCGCGGCGGGGGACGACGCCCCCGCGCCGCAGGAAAGGAGCCTCTTTCTTATCCGCGCCGGCCACGGTCCAGGTACTCCTCTCCGAACTTCACGACGTCTCCCGCGCCGAGGGTCAGCAGCAGGTCCCCGGCAACCAGCGTCTGCTCCAGCGTGTCGACAACTCGTGTCTTTTCATGGATATAGAGGACTCGGGTGTGTCCGGCCCGGCGCGTCGCCTCGGCGACGATCTCGCCGGTGATTCCGGGGATCGGCCGCTCGCGCGAGGGATAGACGTCCATCACGAGGTTCACGTCCGCCGCGGCGAGCGCTTGTCCGAACTCGCCGGTGAAGTCGCGCGTCCGGGAGAAGAGGTGCGGCTGAAACAGGGCCACCAGCCGTCGGTCGGGGTAGACCTGCCGGGCCGCCGAGAGCGTCGCCCGGATCTCGGTCGGGTGGTGGGCATAGTCGTCGACGACGAGAACGCCGTCGCGCTCGCCCTTCAGCTCGAACCGCCTCACGACGCCGGTGAACGCGGCCAGGGCGCGGGCGATCGTCTCGAAGGGGATCAGCAGCTCGCGGCCGGCGGCGATCGCCGCCAGCGCGTTCGCCACGTTGTGGCGTCCGGGCAGCTTCAGCCGGACGGGGCCGAGCCGGCCCTGCTCCGCGTCCCAGACGTCGAAGGTCGTCGAGGTCGCCTCGAGCCGGACGTTGCGCGCCCCGACGAGGGCGTCGGGCGACTCGCCGTACGTGACGACGCGGCGCTTGATCCGCGGAAGAATCTGGCGCACGCCGGCGTCGTCGGCGCACGCCACGACCGCGCCGAAGAAGGGAACGCGGTTGGCGAAGGCCGCGAACGCGTCGTGGATGTCGGCGAGGTCCCGGTAGGTGTCGAGGTGGTCGGCCTCGATGTTCGTGATCACGGCGACGACGGGCGTGAGCTCGAGGAAAGACCGGTCGAACTCGTCGGCCTCCGCCACGAGGTAGTCGCCCTTGCCGAGCCGGGCGTTGGTCCCGAGGATGTGCACCTGGCCGCCGACCACGATCGTCGGGTCGAAGCCGGCTTCCGTGAGGACCATGCCGGTCAGCGACGTCGTCGTGGTCTTTCCGTGAGTGCCCGCGACGGCCACGCCCTGCTTCAGGCGCATGATCTCGCCGAGCATTTCCGCGCGGCGGATGACCGGGATGCCCTTCGCGCGCGCCGCCGCGACCTCGGCGTTGGACTCGCCGACGGCCGAAGAGATGACGACGAGATCCGCATTCTCGACGTGGGACGGGCTATGCCCGATCTCGACCTTCGCTCCGAGCCGCTGGAGCCGCGCGGTGACGTCCGAGCGCGCCAGGTCGCAGCCGGAAATCTCGAGCGGGGTCGCCTGGATCAGGATCTCCGCGATGCCGCTCATCCCGACGCCTCCCGCGCCGACGAAGTGGATGCGCCTCAATCGCAGAAACCTCATCGGGCCGACTCCGCTTCGAAGAGCAGGTGCGCCAGGTCGCGCGCGGCGTCCGGGCGGGCGAGGGTTTTGGCTTTCTGCCCCATCGCGATCAGGCGCGCGCGGTCCCTGAAGAGCTCGACGATCGTGCCGGCCAGGCTCTCGGCCGTGAGGTCCTTCTCGGCGATCACGACGGCGGCGCCGGCCTTGGCGAGCGCCCGGGCGTTCTCGAGCTGGTGGCCCACGGCCGCCGCCCCGAAAGGCACGAGGATCGCCGGCCGCCCCGCCGCGGCGAGCTCGGACACGGTCATCGCGCCCGCGCGCGACACGACGAGGTCGGCGGCGGCCATCTGTTCCCAGAGTCGGGGCAGGAACGGCTCGAGCTTCCAGTTGGCCGGCATCCGCGGGTACCGCTGCCGCGTGCCGGCCAGGTCCTTCTCGCCCGTCTGGTGCACCACTTCGAGGTTCGACTTTTCGAGCAGCACCGCCGCGCGGGCCATCGCCCGGTTGATCACCCGCGAGCCCTGGCTGCCGCCGAAGACGAACAGGCGCCGCGAGGCGGTCTCGGGCTCGAGCGGGGGCACGGCGAAGAACTCGCGCCGCACCGGCGTGCCGGTCACGACGCCCTTGCGGCGCAGGTGAGCGTTGGCCGCTGCGAGGCCCACCGCGGTCCGGGTCGCGAATCGGTTGAGGAACCGATTGGCGGCGCCCGGGCGCGCGTTGGATTCGTGGATCAGCGTCGGCAGGCCGAGAGAGCGGGCCGCCGTCAGGACCGGCACGGTCACGTAGCCGCCCACGCCCACGACCGCGCGGGCGCCGTGCCGCTTCAGGAGCGCCCGCGACTCGAAGAACCCTTTCGGCAGCCGCGCCAGGGCCTGGAGCTGCTTCGTCAGGGTCTTGCCGACGAAGCCGGAGGCGTCGACGATCTCGAGCGAATAGCCGGCAGCGGTGACGATCTTGCCCTCGAGGCCCTGCGCCGTCCCGACGAAGACGACGGCCGCTCCCGGCTTCTGGGCGCGGATCTCGTCGGCCAGCGCGATGCCCGGGATGATGTGGCCTCCCGTGCCGCCGGCCGCGATGACGTAGGCGCCGAGGTCGCTCGTCATCCGCGCTCCGCGACTTCGTGCTGCGAAATGTTGAGGATCAGCCCGCCCGCGATCCACGACGCGATCAGCGAGGAGCCGCCGTACGACACGAAGGGCAGCGGGATGCCCTTGGTCGGCACGAGCGCGAGGACGACCGACAGGTTGATGGCCGCCTGTACGACGATCATCGCCGTCGCGCCCGCGGCGAGAAAGGCCGCGAACGCGTCCGGCGCCCGCCGGGCGGCGCGCAGCCCCCGCCACGCGACGATCCCGAAGCAGACCACGACGCCGACCGCCCCGGCGAAGCCGAGCTCCTCGCCGACGATGGCAAAGATGAAGTCGGTGTGGGGAAACGGCAGGAAGAAGAGCTTCTGCCGGCTGCCACCCAGGCCGTTGCCGAACCAGCCTCCTGCCCCGACCGCGATGAGCGACTGGATCGCCTGGAACCCGCGGCCCAGCGGATCGGCCTCGGGATGCAGGAAAGCGAGGATGCGCGCCCTCCGGTAGTCGGCCGACAGCAGCAGGGCCGCCAGGACCGGGATCATCGCGAGGGCGCCGAAGAGAAACCAGCGCGCCCGCGCGCCCGACAGCCACAGCAGGACGGCGCAGAGCACGACGTAACAGGCCGCCGTTCCGAGGTCCGGCTGCAGCACGACGACGCCGGCCGCCACGCCCGCGAAGACGACCGACGGCACGAGGGCGCGCTCCGGGTCGCCGGCCTTCTCGCTCTTGCGCGCGAGCTGGTGGGCGAGCAGCAGCACGAGCGCCACTTTCAGGAGCTCGGCCGGCTGGAGCATCGTCACCCCGAGCGGGATCCAGCGGCGGGCCCCGTTGATCGGGGGCCGGAAGAGCGTGAAGACGGCGAGCGCGAGCGTCGTGCCGTAGGCCCCGTAGACGATCCACGGGCGCGCGAAGATCCGGTAGTCCGTGCGGTACACCGCGAAGGCCGCGAGCCCGCCGAGCACGAGCGCCGCGATCTGCTTCAGGAGGTACCGGTACGGGTTTCCGGACATCTCCCCCGCCGAAACCGCCGACGCGCTGTAGATCATCACGCACCCGAAGAGCGAAAGCACGACGAGCGTGATGAAGAGGACCTTGTCCGAGGCGAGCTTACGTGCCATGGCTTCCCCTTGCGGTGGCGCGGGCCAGCGCGGCGAAATGCCGCCCCCGCTCCTCGTAGTTGCGATACTGGTCGAACGAGGCGCAGGCCGGCGAGAGCAGCACCGTGTCGCCCGGCCGCGCGAGGCCGGCGGCGCGGGCGACGGCCTCGCCGAGCGTGCCGCAGCTCTCGAGCGGGGCCGCGCCATCGAGCGCCCGTTCGATGACGGGAGCGGCCTCTCCGATCGTCAGAACGGCGCGGGCGTTCACCCGGACGAGGTCCCGGAGGGCGGCGAAGTCGCCGTGCTTGTCGCGCCCGCCGAGAATGAGGAGCACCGTGCCCCGCGCGTGCCCCTCGAGCGACTTCGCGGTGGCATCCACGTTCGTCCCCTTCGAGTCGTCGACCCACCGCACGCCGCCGCCCTCGGCGACGAGCTCGCTGCGGTGCGGCAGGCCCTCGAACTGCGTCAGGGCGCCGACGACCGCTGCCCGCGGCACGCCGAGACACTCGGCCGCCGCGAGAGCGGCGAGCGCGTTCTCGAGATTGTGGGCCCCGGGCAGCGCCAGCCGGTCGGCGGCGACGACCGCGTGCCGGGGCGGCTGGACATCCGAGACGAGCTCTCCCGCCTCCAGCCAGGCTCCCGCGGCGGCGCCCGGCGGGCGGCCGCGCCGCGAGAAGGGCACGCGCCGCGCCCGCGTCGCGACGGCGCGCGAACGCGGGTCGTCCGCGTTGACCACGGCGAAGTCGCCCGCTTCCTGGCGCGCGAAGAGCCGCGCCTTGGCCGCGGCGTACGCGTCGAAATCGGCATAGCGGTCGAGGTGGTCGGGCGTGATGTTGGTGAGCACGGCCACGTGCGGGTGAAAGCGATCGACGGCCTCGAGCTGGAACGACGACACCTCGCAGACGAAGTCGCGGGGGCCCGGCTCGGCGAGAAACCCCGACAGCGGCGCGCCGATGTTGCCGGCGAGCGCGACGGGACGGCCCGCGCGCTTCAGGATCTCCGCGATCCACGTCGTCGTCGTGGACTTTCCGTTGGTCCCCGTCACGGCGACCCAGCGGTGCCGCCCGGGAGTCTCCGTCTCGGCGATGCGAAAGGCGATCTCGATCTCCGAGAGCACCGGAATGCCCCGGCCGCGCGCGCTCCGAACCGGCGCCACGTCGAGCGGCACTCCCGGCGAGACCGCGAGCCAGTCCGCGTTGTCGAGGAATTCGGGCGGCGGCCCGCCGAAGAAGAACCGCACGCCGAGGGCCTTCAGCGCGTCGAGATCGTCGAACTCCGCCGCGGCCCGGTTGTCGCCGACCGATACGGCGACGCCGCGCGCCGCGAGCGCCTCCGCGAGGGCCCGCCCGCTGCGCGCGAAGCCGAGCACGGCGACCGTCTCGGGAAGGTCCGCCGCCTTCCGGCCTTCCGCCAGGCCTGCCTCCTGCCTCCTGCCTCCGGCTCTCTGGTTCATCGCAGTTTCAGCGTGGACAGCCCCAGCACCGCGAACAGGATCGAGAGGATCCAGAAGCGGATGATGACGCGGGACTCGGCCCAGCCCTTGAGCTCGAAGTGATGGTGCAGCGGCGCCATCTTGAAGACCCGCCGGCCGGTTGACTTGAACGAGGCCACCTGGATGATCACCGAGAGCGCCTCGAGCACGAAGAGTCCGCCGACGATCGCCAGCAGGACTTCCTGCTTGGTCATGACCGCGACGGCCGCGATCGCCGCGCCGAGCGGCAGCGCCCCGACGTCGCCCATGAAGACGTCGGCCGGATGGCAGTTGAACCACAGGAATCCGAGCGACGCGCCGACGAGCGCTCCGCAGAAGATGGCGAGCTCGCCCGACTGCGGGATGAACGGAATCTGGAGGTATCGCGCGGTCACGGCGTTGCCGGTCACGTAGGCCAGCACCGCGTAGGTCCCCGCCGCGATGCCGACGGCGCCCGTCGCCAGGCCGTCGAGACCGTCCGTCAGGTTGACGGCGTTCGAAGATCCCACGACGACGAGCGCGACGAACGGAATGTAGAGAACCCCGAGGTCCACGAGCAGCTTCTTCAGGAACGGAAACGTCACGACCGTCGAGAAGGAGCCGTGGCCCGCCCACTGCTCGATCGCGAAGGCGACGGCGAAGGCCATCAGGAACTGCGGCACCAGCTTGCCGCGGCCCGTCAGGCCGAGGCTGCGGCGCCGGCTGACCTTCACCCAGTCGTCCGCGAAGCCGACGGCGCCGACCCCGACGAGCGTGGCGAGAGCGATCCACACGAACCGGTTCGAGAGATCCATCCAGAGCAGCGTCGCCGACGCCACCGCGAGCAGGATCAGCAGGCCTCCCATCGTCGGCGTGCCCGCCTTGGCCAGGTGGGTCTTCGGTCCCTCTTCGCGGATCGACTGGCCGATCTGGGCGCGGCGCAGCCAGCGGATCATCGCCGGCCCGAGCACGAGCGCCACGACGAGGGCGGTCACCGCGGACATCGCGGTCCGGAACGTGATGTAGCGGAACACGTTGAACGCCGGAAACCGCGCGGCCAGCGGGTAGAGGAGCCGGTAGAGCACCGGTCAGGCCTTTCCGCCGAGCGCGGCCACCGCGCGCTCGAGGCCGATCCCGCGCGACGCCTTGAAGAGTGCCACGTCCCCGGGCGCGAGCAGGCTCGCAAGCAGTTCCGCCGCCTCCTCCGGCGACGCGACGCGCCGCACCGCGCCCGGAGGAAGGCCCGCGGCCACCGCGCCCTCGCCGATCAGCCGCCCGCGCGGCCCCACGCACACGAGCACGTCCGCCCGGCCCGGGACGGCCGCGCCCGCCTCGCGGTGCCACCGCTCCTCCTCGGGCCCGAGCTCGAGCATGTCGCCCAGAACCGCGATACGCCGCCGGGCCGGAAGGACGGCCAGCGTCTCGAGAGCCGCGCGCATCGAGGAGGGGTTCGCGTTGTACGCGTCGTCGAAGAGGACCGCTCCCGACGCGTGGCGCACGAGCTCTCCCCGGTGCGGGGCGGGACGCAGCTCTTCCGAGGCCGCCGCGCACTCGGCGGGAGGGACGCCGACGGCGAAGCCGATCGCGGCGGCGGCCAGAAAGTTCGCGACCTGGTGGGGGCCGGCCAGGGGAAGGCGAACCGCCGCTTCCCCCTCCGGCGTCGCGAGGACGAAGCGGCTCCCGCCGGCGTCCGGGATCACCGCGCGGGCGGTGACATCCGCGCCGGCGGCGCGGCCAAAGCGCACGACGCGGCCGCGGTGCCGCGCCGCGATCGCCTCGACGCGCGGGTCGTCGGCGTTGGCGACGAAGGTCCCCCCGGGCTTCAGGCCCTCGAGGATCTCGGCCTTGCCATCGGCGATCGCGTCGACCGAGGCGAAGAACTGGAGGTGCGCGGCCGCCACGAGCAGGATCGCGGCAACCTCCGGCTCGAAGGCGCGGGAGAGCCTCGAAAGATCGCCCGGCTCCGAAAGGCCCATCTCGCCGACCATCCACGCCGGAGTGCGCGGAAGGTTCATGACCGACATCGGAAAGCCGATCTGGCTGTTCTGATTGCCCGGCGTCTTCTCGACCGCGAAGCGCCGCGCCAGGATCGCCGCGGCGAAGTCCTTGGTCGTGGTCTTGCCCGCCGAGCCCGTGATCGCGGCCAGGCGAAAGTTCAGCTTCTTCTTCGTCATCGCGCCGAGCCGGAGCAGGGCCTCGGCCGACTTCGGCGCGATGACGGACGGAAACCCCTCCGGCAGGTCCGCCGGCCGCCGCTCGCCGAGCAGCGCCCCCGCCCCGCGCGCCGCCGCATCCCGGGCGAAGTCGTGGCCGTCCACGCGCGCCCCGCGAATCGCGACGAAGAGATCGCCCGGCCGGACCTGCCGCGAATCCACGGCGACGCCCGAGAGGCCGGCGGCTCCTTCGGCGGGCGCGCCAGCGGCCGCCGCGACATCGTCGAGCGTGAAGGTCACGGGCGCCCCGCGAACCCGGCCGCCACCTTGCGGTCGTCGAACGGGATTTCCGCCGTGCCGATGACCTGGGTCGTCTCGTGGCCCTTGCCGGCGATGACGACGACCGTGCCGGGGTTGGCGAGCTCGATGGCCTGGCGGATCGCCTCGCGGCGGTCCGCGACTTTCAGGTACTTCGTCGCCCCCGAGGCGACGAGCCCCGACTCGACCTCCCGGAGAATTGCCTCCGGGTCCTCGGTCCGAGGGTTGTCGGACGTCGCGATCGCGATGTGGGCCAGGCGCCCGGCGATTTCCCCCATGGGCGCTCGCTTGCCGGAGTCGCGATCTCCGCCGCACCCGAACACGAGCAGGATCTTCTTGTCCGAGAGCTCCCGCACCGCCTGCAACAGCCGCTCGAGGGCGTCCGGAGTGTGGGCGTAATCCACGAGGATCGGGTACGACTGGCCGGCGTCCACGCGCTCCAGGCGGCCCGGAACGATCGCGACGCCCGCGATCGCCGCGGCGATGTCCGCTCCGGGAATGCCGAGGCACAGGCCCGCCGTCGCCGCGCCGGCGAGGTTGGCGAGCTGGAAGCGGCCGAGCAGCGGCGAGGCGATGGGCAGGCGCCCGCCCGGATAGACGAGGTCGAAGGCCACGCCGGACAGGTCGCACCGGGCCGATTCGGCTCGAAACTCCGCCGCGCCCCCGGAAGCCGAGAAGCTCGCCACCGGAGGCGGGACCTCGACGAGCAGCCGTCGGCCGTAGGGATCGTCGGCGTTGATGACGCCGCACGCTCCGGGCTTGCGCAGGGCGAAGAGCCGCTTCTTGGCGAGGTAATACCCCTCCATGTCGCCGTGGAAATCGAGGTGGTCGCGCGTCAGGTTCGTGAAGACCGCCACGTCGAACCGGCAGCCCTCGACGCGCTCGAGGGCGAGGGCGTGCGACGAGACCTCGAGCGCGGCGGCCTTCGCTCCGTCGGCCACCATCTCGGCGAGAAGGGCCTGGATCACCGGGGCTTCCGGCGTCGTCCGGTCGGCCTCGAGCGCCCGGCGCGGCGTCCGGTAGCCGACCGTCCCGAGGAACCCCGCCGCGCCGTAGCGCCGCGCGAGGATGGCCTCGAGCAGCGTCGTCGTCGAGGTCTTCCCGTTGGTCCCGGTCACGCCCGCGAGCACGAGCTTCTCCGCCGGCCTGCCGTTGAGCAGGGTGGCCGCGAGGGCCAGGGCGCGGCGGGGCTCGGCCACGGAGAGCCACGGCACGGCCGTTGCCCCGGGAGCCGGGCGGTCCGAGACGACGGCCACGGCGCCGCGCCGGACGGCGTCGGGCACGAAGGCGAGACCATCCGACTTGACGCCGCGCAGCGCGACGAAAAGGTCGCCGGGCCGGACGCTGCGGGAGTCGCCCGTGACCCCGTGGACTTCGAGATCCCGCAAGGCCGGAACGATCTCGGCGCCCGGTAAGGCGGCGGCGAGCTCCATCAGTTTCACGGGGCCGACGGAGGCGGTGCCGTCTCCTCCGCGCGGCGCCCGCCCGCCCGGGAAGGCGCCGCCGCGTTGTCGGCGAGGAATAGGGTGTGCACGGAGCCGGGCCGGATGGGCGAACCGGCCGGAGGATCCTGGGCCACGACGAATCCGGTCCCCTGGAGCCGCGCGAGCACGCCGAGCCGCGCGAAGACCGCGAGGGCCTGGCGCGCCGACATTCCGACCGTGCTCGGCGTGCGCTCGTCGGCCTCGGTGGCGCCGTCGCCCGACGCCCGGCGCGCGACCGGCACGACACCCGACGGGTACTGCGGCGCGCGCGGAGCCGCCTCCGCCAGCACCGTCGCCGGGACGCGCTGCTCGCGGGGAGCGACGCGCAGGATCTCGAGCGCCTGCGACACCACGCGCGCAAAGAGCGGCGCGGCCACGTCGGCCGCGTAGTACTTGCCCTGCGGCTCTTCGATGACGACGACGGCGACACAGCGCGGGGCGTCGGCCGGGGCGAAGCCGGCGAAGTTCGGGATGTGGTGGCCGGCGAGGTATCCGCCCATGCCGGCCTTCTGGGCGGTGCCGGTTTTCCCCGCCACCGAGAATCCCGGTATGGCCGCCTTCCCGCTGTTCCCGCGTTCGACGACGCCCTGCATGATCCGGCGCATCGAAGCCGCCGTGGACTCGGAGAGAACTCTCACGGGCTCCGCGACGGAGACCGGCCGCACGGCTCCGCCAGGCTCGACGATCTTCGTGACGATGTGCGGCTGCACGAGGCGGCCGCCGTTGGCGATGATGGCCGTGATGCGCGCCAGCTGCAGCGCGTTCAGCGAAACCTCCTGGCCCATCGAGATCTCCGCGTTCGAGAGGGCCGACCAGCGCGGCAGCGCACGCAGGATCCCGGCATTCTCGCCCGGCAGGTCCACGCCCGTGGGAGACCCGACGCCGAAGGACCGCGCGCCCTCGTAAAGACGCCTCGCGCCCAGGCGCAGGCCCACCCGGATGATTCCGACGTTGGACGAGTGCTCGAGGACGCCCGAGAGCGTCAGCGCGCCGTACCGGTGATGATCGGCTTCCTGGATCAGCGTGTTCGCGACCCGGATGGTGCCGTCGCCCGTGTCGATGATCTCGTCGAGCGACACGAGGCCCTCGTCGAGAGCGAGGGATCCGGTGACGATCTTGAAGGTGGAGCCGGGCTCATAGGAGTCCGCGACGGCATGGTTGCGCCGCGCTTCGGCGGGATACCGACCGAACTCGTTGGGGTCGAAGTCCGGCGCCGAAGCCATCGCGAGGATCTCTCCGTTCCACGGATCGAGGATGACGATCGAGCCCGACTTCGCGCGGTGCTCCACCATCGCGGCCGCGAGCTCGTGCTCGGCCGCGAACTGGACGCCCGAGTCGAGCGAGAGAACGAGCGAGGCGCCCTCCTCGGCCGGGCGGCTGCTCGCGGTCTCGGCCTCGCCATAGCGGCTACGCCGGGCGTCGGTCAGGGCCACGATCTCGCCGGGCTTTCCGCGGATCGTCCGGTCGTAGAGATGCTCGAGGCCGGCCAGTCCCGCGTCGTCCGTGCCCACGAAGCCGAGCACCGAGGCGGCGAGATGGCCCTTCGGATAGAAGCGCTTCGGCTCGGCGACGAGGTGGATGCCCGCAAGCTTCAGGCCGCGCACCTTTTCGGCCACGGCCGTGTCGATCTGGCGCCGCACCCAGACGAAACCGCGCTCGGACTTCAATTTCTCGAGAACGTCGCCCGGCGGCATTCCGATCAGGGGCGCGACGGCCTGGGCCGCGACCCTCGGGTTCTCGATCTCGTCGGGAATCGCGTAGATCGACGCCGCTTCGACGGACACCGCGAGCTCGCGGCCCTCGCGGTCGAGGATCGAGCCGCGCGACCCCTTGATCTCGATGCGGCGCTCCTGCTGTCGCTGCGCCCGGGCGCGGTAGCGCGAACCCTGCGCGATCTGGACCTGCGCGAGCCGGCCGACGACGACCGCCGCCCACGCCACGAGCACGAGGGCGAAGAGCCGCGTGCGTCCGCGCCGAACGGCGTTCATCGCGACCCGCCTCCCGGGGACTCGACGTACTGGACCTGCCCGGGGTGCGGTGGTCGCAGGCCTTTCTTCTGGGCCAGCGCCGCCACGCGGTCGGGCGAGGAGGCGCGCCCGAGGTCGGCGCGCAGGCGGCGATTCTCCTCGGTCAGCTCCGTCACGGTCTTCTGCCGGGCCTCGCGCAGATAGCCCACGCGCACCGTCTCGATGTGGAGGGCCGCGTAGCCGAGCAGCGCGCACGCGACGGGCAACCCGGCGAGCAGAAACGTCGCCAGCTCCCGGCCGCGGCGCCGGTCGCGCTCGCGCGTCAGGTGCAGGTTTTCGATCCGCTTGGCCTGGGCGTATGAAGTGCTCATGGGCGTCGCGACGCCTGGCGGTGTTGGGGCGAGGGGCGGTGAAGAGGACTCATGCGTCTAGACCGCCACAGCCTCCGGCTCGACCTTTTCGGCCGCGCGCAGGCGCGCGCTGCGGGCGCGGGGATTGCGGTCGACCTCGGCCTCCGAAGGCCGGATCGGGCGCCGCGTCAGGACCTCGAGCGCCTTGCGCGCGCCGCACACGCACGCGGGAAGCCGCGGCGGGCACAGGCAGACGCCCGAGTCCCGGCGCAACGCCTCCTTGACCATGCGATCTTCGAGGGAGTGATAGGAAATCACCGCGAGACAGCCGCCCTGGTTCATCCGGGCGACGGCCGCCGCGAGAAACCGCGCGAGCGCCACGAGCTCCTGGTTGACTTCGATTCGAAGCGCCTGGAAGACCCGGGTGGCCGGATCGATCTTCTCCCGGCCGCCCTTGTGTTCCGCGACGACCCTCGCGAGATGCCGAGTGGTCGTGATGGGGACACGGGCCCGCTCCGCCACGATTCCGCGCGCGATCTTTGCCGCCATTCGTTCCTCCCCAAAATCACGGAAAATCCGTGTCAGTTCTTCGACCGAAGCCGTGGCCACGATGTCGGCCGCGCTTCGGCCGCTTCTGCCCATACGCATGTCGAGCGGCCCGTCGCGCCGGAAGGAGAACCCCCGTTCCGCGCGATCGAGCTGCATCGAAGAGACGCCGAGGTCGGCGAGGATGCCGTCGGGCGCCGGAAATCCCTCGAGCGCGGCCTCGAGGTCGCCGAAGTCGGCTTCCCGATACGCGACGCGGTCGCCGAAACGGGCGAGGCGCTCGCGCGCGCCTGCCAGTGCGTCCGGATCGCGATCGAGGCCGAGAAGCCGGATTCGCGGTCCGCGTTCGAGAAGCGCCTCGGCGTGGCCGCCGGCGCCGAGCGTCGCGTCCACGAAGAAGCCGCCGCGCTCGGGCTTGAGCAGCGCCACGACCTCTTCGCGGAGAACGGGAACGTGCGGCACGCCTTCAATCGCTTTTGCTCCCCGGGTTCACAGCAGCAGCTTCGACAGTTCGTCGTAGTCCTCGGGCCCGAACTCCTCGGTCGCGAGCCTCTTCGCGAGGCCGCCGCGGTCGGACACGACGAGGTGGTCGATGTTCCCCGTCACCACGACGTCGGCGGGCAGCTTCGCGGAGTCGCGCAGGATCTGCGGAACGAGGACGCGGCCCTGGGCGTCGATCGCCGCGTCCTGGCCGTAGAAGTTGACGCGCTCGAGAAACTTGGTTCTGGCGCGATGGATCGCCGGCAGCTCCGCGAGCTTCTCTTCGAGCGCGCGCCACACCGGAAGCGGATAGAGAAGGAAGTTGCGGCCGTGGAGCGACGTGACGAACAGGTCGCGGCCGAACGCCTCTTCGATCTGTTGACGGAAGAGATTCGGCACTTTCAGCCGGCCCTTCTCGTCGAGACGGGCCGGCGCGCTTCCACGAAAGCGATCCATCCTTTATGTCGTCCCGTTGGCGTTCCGGGACCACTTTCTCCCACTTTTAGCCAGATTTGGCCACTGGGCGGATGTTAGGAGCGCCGTGGTTTATTAGTCAAGAGAAGAAGTTTGCCTAAAAAAATTAGGAGCGCTAAACGGGCGTAAGGAAAGCGCCCGTGGACCCGTGCAGCCCCGCGCTCACGGCCAGAGCGGCTCGGCCCCCTCGTGCCACGGGCGCGTCAACTCCAGCCACATCGCGAGGCCCTTGTAGTTGCCGAACCGCGCGTAGCGCCGCGCGATCGCGCGATCGACGGTCTTTGCCGGCCCCGGATGGAGCCGCCGGTACTGCTTTCGGACCCAGGAGTCGAGGGCGAGGTACTCGTGCCGGCCGAGGATGCGCAGGAGGCCTTCGGCGGCGTACGGTCCGAAGCCGTGCTCGCCGAGGATGGCCTCGCGCACCGCGCCGGCCGGCGTCTGGCGCCGCTCCCAGCCCGCGAGGTCGAGCCTTCCCGCGTCGACCCGCCGCGCCAGCCGCGACAGCGCCTCGGCCCGGTACCCGCAGCGAACCCGGTCGCGCAGCGTGCTCGGGCGCAGGCGGGCAATGGCGGACGGCCCGGGGAACGACGACGCTCCGTCGCCGGCCAGCGCCACCAGGCGCACGACCATGCCCCGCGTCGCGGCCCACGAACAGTTGGTCGTCAGAAGCATCTTGACGGCATCCTCGAAGAGCGTGGGCGCCCGGAGCATTCGTCCGCCGCCCCGGGACAGCGCCCGGCGCAACTCCGGCTCGCCGCCGAGCAAGCCCTCGAATTCGGAAAGATCGAGATCCAGGGAAAAGACGCGGCGCGTGAGCCGCTCGAGCTCCGCGCGGCTCTCGACCGCCCCGGACGCCTCGAGCCGCCCTTTGCGGACGCGAAACGCGAGCGTCGCCGGCCCGGCCACCACGGCCGTGAGGACGCCGCCCTGCGCGTGGTACGAGAAGGGTGGCAGGTCGTACCAGCCATGGGAACGAACGACCGCGTCGAAGCAGAAGGCCGGAGGCAGAGGGAGGCTGAGACGCATCCTAGCTGTCAGCCTGGGGCTGACGGCTAACTCGCCTTTTTCTCATCCAGCTTCGCCAGCTCCGGCACGTAGATCTTCACGAAGGCGTCGCGGCGCAGCTTGTCCAGGTATTCGTTGAAGCGCTTCTCGTAAAGATCGTCGCCGATGCGCTTGCGCAGGTCCTCCTTGACCTCCGGGAAGGGCTTGAATCCGGAGGCCTTCCGGTCCGTGACCCGGAACAGGTGGATCGAGTCCGGCAGGAGAGCGGGGGCCGGATACTCATCGGGAGGCGTGACGAAGATTGCCGCGTCGAGAGCCTCGACGAGCTCTCCCTTGGAGACGGTGCCGAGGTCGCCGCCCTTGTCCTTCGTGGTGCCCTCCGAGATCTCCTTCGCGACGTCGGCGAACGGCGTGCCCGTCTTCACCCGGACGCGAACCTGCTCGATCTCGGTGACGGCCTTCTGCCTTCCTTCGGCGTTGCTGGCGGAAAACTTGAGGACGATCTCGGCCACGTGCGCCGATTCCGGGATCGCGTAGAACTGCTCCTTCTTGCGCTCGTATTCGAGCCGCAGCGCGTCGTCCGTCAACTGCAGCTGCGAGGTGACGTCGCGCCCGATCACCTTCTGCAGCGTGATGGTCTGGCGCATCTGGCGCTTGAGCTCGTCGCGGGTCATCCCGGACTGAGCCAGGGCCGCGTCGAATTCCGCGTCGGTCGTCAGGTTGTACTGAGCCTTGACGCGCGCGACGGCGACATCCACCTCTTCGTCGGTGGCCGACACCGACATCTCCTTGGCCCGTTCTTCGAGGAGCTTTTCGCGGATGAGGTCTTCGAGGACCGTCCGCTGCAGCTCCTCCATGTCGGTTCGCGTGCGGCCCGGCGCCTTGGCCGCGATCGCCAGCCGCTTGTCGAACTCGGTCTGGGTGATGAGCCGGTCGTTGACGCGCACGACGATCTGCTCGACGAGCTCGGCCCCGGAAAGGGCGGACCCGGCGGCGAGCGCCAGGACGACGAGAAGCAGAGCGGGCTTTCGCAAGGCGGACATTATTAACACCTTTTTGGGCCGGGAATTCCTTTTGACCTAGGCCGCCTGCCGCTCGAGCGACGGCAGCAATTCGATGAGCCCGGCCAGCAGCTGATCCCCGGACGGGGCCGGGAGGGTCAGCACGCGGGCCGGCGAGAGGCTCGAACCCGGGGTCTTTCCCACGAACGCGAGCAGGCGCTCGGCGTCGACGGCGGCGCTCTCGGCGAAGCGCACGTGCACCTTGCCCGCCTGCCGCGTGATGGCCGTGACTCCGAGCCGCTCGGCCCGGGCCCGCAGGCGGGCGTACTCGACGAGCCGCCGCACTTCCGGAGGCGGTTCGCCGAAGCGGTCGGCAATCTCCCGGGCGGTCTCCGCCAGCGCCGCGTCGTCCCCGGCCCGGGCGATTTTCTTGTAGATCATCATCCGCCAGTTTTCGTCCGCGACGTAGGCGTGCGGGATGGCGAGGTCGATCCCGAGGGACAGCGTGACCGAGCGCTCGGGCAATGGCTCCTCGCCGCGGATCTCCCGGATCGCTTCTTCGAGCAGCGACAGGTAGGTCTCGAACCCCACGGCCGCGATGTGGCCGGACTGCTCCCCGCCGAGCATGTTGCCCGAGCCGCGGATCTCGAGGTCGCGCGCGGCGATGCGGAAGCCGGCGCCGAGGTCGCAGAACTCGCGGATCGAGGCCAGGCGCTGGCGCGCGATCTCCGAAAGCGCGGCCGTCTCCGGGACGAGCAGGTACGCGTACGCCGGCTTGTCGCTGCGGCCGACCCGTCCGCGCAGCTGGTAGAGCTGGGCGAGGCCGAACGTCTCCGCGCGGTCGATGAGGATCGTGTTCGCCGACGGAATGTCGAGGCCGTTCTCGACGATCGCCGTCGCGAGCAGCACGTCCGCGTCGCGCGAGAAGAAGCGCAGCATCGCCCTCTCGAGCTCGGCCTCGGGCATCTGCCCGTGGGCGACCGTGATCCGGAGAGCCGGGAGCAGCTCTTCCAGGGTCTGCTCGACGCGGCCGATCGACTCCACCCGGTTGTGCACGAAGAACACCTGGCCGCCCCGGCCGATCTCGGCCTCGATCGCCTCGCGGATGATCTCGGGACGGGAGGGAACGACCTGCGTCTCGATCGCGAGGCGATCCCGCGGCGGCGTCTCGATGATCGAGAGGTCGCGCAGTCCCGACAGCGACAGGTGCAGCGACCGCGGGATGGGTGTCGCCGACATCGAGAGGACGTCGATCGAGGCCTTCCATTCTTTCAGCCGCTCCTTCTGGGCGACTCCGAAGCGCTGCTCCTCGTCGACGATCAGCAGCCCCAGGTCCCGGAAGGCGAGGTCCTTGCCGAGCATGCGGTGGGTGGCGATCAGGATGTCGACCGAGCCCTCGGCGACCTTCGCGACCACGTCCTTCTGCTCGGCTCGCGACCGAAACCGCGACAGCAGCTCGATTACGACGGGAAACGCGGCGAACCGGCGCTTGAAGGTCCGGAAGTGCTGGTCGGCGAGGATCGTCGTCGGCGCGAGCACGGCCACCTGCTTGCCGTCGAGCACGGCCTTGAACGCCGCCCGCATGGCCACTTCGGTCTTGCCGTAGCCGACGTCCCCGCACAGGAGGCGGTCCATGGGTTTGGCCGACTGCATGTCGCGCTTGACGTCGGCGATGGCCTGCGCCTGGTCGGGCGTCTCGACGTATTCGAAGGCGTCCTCGAACTCCTTCTGCCACGGCGAGTCCTTCGAGAACGCGAAACCCTCGGCGAGGCTGCGCCGCGCGTAGAGCTTGAGCAACTGGTCGGTCATGTCGCGCATGGCCTTGCGGACCGAGGCCTTGCGCCTCGCCCAGCCGGCGCCGCCGAGGCGGTCGAGCGCGGGCTCGACGCCCTCGACTCCCGAGTATTTCTGGACGAGATCGAGGCGCTCGACGGGCAGCAGCAGGGCCTTGCCCTCGGCGTATTCGATGTCCATGAACTCGCGCTCCTCGCCCTCGACGGGAACGCGCTTCAGGCCCTTGAAGCGGCCGATGCCGTAGTCCACGTGGACGACGGCGTCGCCGAGCTTCAGGTCCCGAAGGTCGGAGAGGAACGCCTCGGCGGGGCGGCGCCGCGCGGCCGCCGAGCGCCGCTCCTCGCCGAAGATCTCCTCTTCCGAGTAGACCGCCAGGCGCGGTTCGCGCAGCCGGAACCCCGCCGAGATCTCGGCCGGGATCGAGACGACGGCGCCGGGATTGCGCTCCGAGGACACGTGGAATCCGTACTCGACGGCCAGGCGCTTCAACTTCTCCGCGCCGCCCGTCGGCCGCGACGCGACGACGACTTCCTCGCCCGAGGCCAGGGCCTTCAACAGGTCCGCGGCGGCCTCGGCCGCGCGCCCCGCGTGGCCCGCGATCGCCTCGGCCGGCAGGCGGATAGCCGCCGCGCCCGCCTCGCCGAGGCCGAGCCGGTCGAATCGCAGGGCCACGCCCGAAAGCCGCTCGCGAATCGTCGCGGCCGGATGCATCAGCTCCTCCGGAGCGAACGCATCGCGGTCCGGGTCGCGGTCGGCCGCAAGGCGCTCCTCGAAGGCCGCGACCTCCTCCTCGACCGACGCCGGCTCAACGAGCACGACGAGAGCGCTCCCGGCGTGGTCCAGCCAGCCTGCCGCCATCGGCGTGACGCCGGGCGCGAACACGGTCCGCTCGGCCTCCGATGGCGGGCGGCCGATGCGCTCGGTCATCAGACGCCGCGCCTCTTCGGATTCCTCGGAGGCCGCGAAGGGCGGCAGCCAGACTTCCTCGAGCCTTTCGCGCGAGCGCTGCGTGTCCGGATCGAAGAGCCGCAGCGAGGCGACCGTGTCGCCGTCGAGCTCGACGCGCACCGCGAGGTCGCGATCGGGCGGAAAGACGTCGAAGAGGCCGCCGCGGACGGCGAGGTCCCCCGTCTCGATGACGAGGTCGCCGCGGCGGTAGCCGAGCCGCGTGAGGCGCTCGACCAGGCGCGAGAGAGAGACCTCTTCGCCGCGCGAAAGATGAACGACCATCTCTTTGAAGCGCGCCGGCTCGGGCAGCCGGACGAAGAGAGCGCGCGCCGGAAGCACGGCCGCCCACGCCGCGGTGTCCGAGCCGAGCGCCGTCAGGAGGGCGAACTCGTCGCGCCGCGCCTTCAGCGAGGCGGGGATCCGCTGGTAGGGCGTCAGCGCCGGGGCCGGGGCGTGAAAGGCCCGCTCGACGCCGGCGGCCGCGAGGTCGCCGACGAAGCGCTCGGCGTCCTTCTCGTTGCCGACGACGAGGACGAGAGGCCGCCCGAGGTCGCACGCGAGCGCGGCCGCGACGAGCGCGGACAGGGCGCCGACGCCTCCCGAGACGACCAGGCGGTCTTCTCCCGCCCGGACCCCCTCGAGGAGGTCCGCGTACGAGGGAAGGCCGCGAACGAGATCCGTGAGCAAGTCAGCTTTCGGCTGTCAGCCGTCCGCTGTCAGCCTGATCCGAGGGAACACTCTATCGGGTGGAGGTCCTCGCCAGAGGCGATTTCTCGCGCAGCCGCTCGACCGCCCGGACGACCGTCTCCACCGCGTAGTCCACTTCCTCGGCGCTGTTCCATCGGCCGAGGCCGAAGCGGATCGAGGCGTGCGCCAGCTCCGCCGGGACACCGATCGCCGTGAGCACGTGCGAAGGCGCGAGGGACGCCGAGGTGCAGGCCGAACCGGTCGAAACCGCGAGGTCCTTCATGCCGACGAGCAGGGCCTCGCCATCGACGCCTGCAAACGACAGGTTGAGATTTCCGGGCAGCCGCCTCTGCGCGGCGCCGGGCGCGAGCGCACCGTCCGGGGCGATGACCGGCAGCGGCCCGCCGTTCAAGGTGACGCCGTCCAGCCGCGCCGCGATGCCGTCACGCAAACGCCGTCGCAGCAGCCGCAGCCGCCGGCTTTCCTCCGGCATTTCCGCGACCGCGAGCTCGGCCGCCTTGCCGAGACCGACGATCCCCGGCACGTTCAGCGTTCCCGACCGCATCCCCCGCTCGTGCCCGCCACCGAAGAGGAGGGGCTGGAGGCGGACATGGGGGTGGCGCGCCCGGACGTACAGGGCTCCCACGCCCTTCGGGCCGTAGATCTTGTGCGCCGACACCGAGGCGAGGTCCACGTTCATGGCCTCGACGTCGAACGGAATCTTCCCGAAGCCCTGGACGGCGTCGGTGTGGAAGAGGACGCCGCGCTCCCGGCAGACGGCTCCGATGGCGGCAATCGGGTGGATGGTTCCGATCTCGTTGTTCGCG
>Ga0326726_10001155_pt1 | contig 24530 bp, 20 predicted proteins | sample MHFenrmetagenome_2_FD_207603 | JGI IMG/M metagenome (GOLD analysis project Ga0326726, IMG submission 207603) | Lab enriched peat soil microbial communities from Michigan Hollow, Ithaca, NY, United States - MHF15MN | ecosystem: Environmental > Terrestrial > Soil > Wetlands > Peat | place: USA... | reverse complement strand
TTCGAACGAAAGACCCGCATTGCCGCCGGTGTCTCCGAGCGTGAAGGTAGGTCTGCCGGTTTTTACGACATGGCTTGAAACCATCTCGCAGGTCGAGCCGCCGGCTATGCCATGGACGATCTCACCGCTGTCGAAACCGTAAGCCCTCAGGATATGCTGCCCCTGGAACGGCTTGCAGATGATCAGGACCACATCCGGCCGCAGGGAGTCCTCATTCATCCTGGCAAGGGGCCCGACGATCTGGGCTCCGAACTCTCCATCCTCGAACGGTTGGGTCGATTCCATGGAATGGCGGAGCGCCTCCATGGATCCGAACAGCTTTCCGTCCCCGATCATGAACTTCTCGGCAACCTCGAGAGGCAAGAGGGTGCCGAACCCGGCCGATATGGCCCCGCCGCCGCAAAGCTGATGCTCTTTGGTAGTAAAGAACGGACCGGCCCCCCTGAAGCAATCGCCCCACATGGCGCAGAGGAACGATTTCGGCTTCTCCACTCCGGAAGAGGCTCCGAACGGTTTCACCCCTTCGGGCAGTTCGGCGGAGGAAGCGACGAACTTGATCGCTATCGGAGCACAGGCGAGCCCTTCGCTCTCCACGAGGGCCCTGGACATCTGTTCTGGATTCATGGCACCCATGATTGGTTACTGAGATTCATCGGAATGCGGTGTTTCCATGAAGTATATGAAAACGATGGGCGTTTCCGTAAAGATGCAGCACCTGTTGAACGTACATGAAATCATGAACCGGCAATGCTCACGGGTCAGACCTGAAAACGGGAGGCCGGAATTTCCCATCCTGCCACACCCCGCTTCATCGGTCAGGCGCGGACTTGACCATCTCGATCTCCAGGGTGACATCGACTTCGTCTCCGATCATCACTCCGCCTGCATCCAGCGATTTGTTCCAGGTCAGGCCGAAATCCTGGCGGTTGATTCTGGCTGTAGCCGAGGTCGCACGCCGGATGTTGCCCCACGGGTCCCTGGCCTCCTTTGAGAACGGCGCGACGTTCAGCACCACAGGACGGGTCACTCCGTGGATCGTCAGGTCTCCGGCGACCGTGAGGGCGCCTTTTCCGCTCCGGCTCCATTTTTTCGATACGAAGGTCATGGTCGGGTACTTGGCCACATCGAAGAAGTCGGGGCTCCGCAAATGGTCGTCCCGCTTCTGCACATTCGTATTGATTGATGCGGCGTCGACGGTTGCCGTAACCTTCGAGCGGGTGACCTCACTGTCGTCGAGATCGACGATTCCCCCGAACTTGACAAAGTTGCCCCTGACGTTCGACACCATGAGGTGCCTGACCGAGAACCCGACGCTCGAATGATCCGGATCGATCTTCCATGCCGAAGCCGACGCCGGTCGAGGCAGCAGCAGCGCAGACGCGACGGCGAGAATCCTGACGAGATGTTTCATGGTTCCGGGATTTTTGTTGTTGATCGGCACTTCCTTATGGACACCGCCGGATGGAGCGCAGAAACCGGAGCGTACCGGTAGTACGTGAGGATTTCGATCCCGACTTGTCGGGACGACTCAGTCGTTCAGTTGCGCAACAGATGACGGCAATTCCCTCAATGCACCGAGCAGGAGATGCAGGGGTCGTAGGACCTCACCAGCATGACGCAGAGCTTTTCGGTCTCCTGTTCGGTTTTCCCCTCCAGCAGCGCCTGTTCGGCGAGGGCGTGCAGGTCGTAGTGGATGTTGGCGTTGTTCTGCGTTGTCGGGATGATGCAGTCCGCCTTGACCACCTTCCCCTGCTCGTCGGTCTCCATGTGGTGGTAGAGGATGCCCCTCGGGGCTTCGACGGCTCCGGTGGCCGCGCCCGCCTTCGGTTTGTACTCCGTCCGGATGTCGAGCAGGTCGTCGTCTAGCAGCCGGTCGATGATGAGCTCGGCGTCCGAGAGGATGTGGTGGCACTCGACGAGCTGGGCGACGCTGTTCATGAAGGGGTTGTGGCAGACCGGCGAGAGGCCGAACGCGGCGGCGGCTTCCCTCGCGGCCGGGTGCAGGCGGTCGAAGTTGTTGTTGAACCTCGCCAAGGCGCCGGCAGCCGATGACTGGCGGCTGAGTTTCGTGAATTTCGAAGTCGAGAACTCCACGAGGTACTCGTTGGTCATCGTGAGGTAGTCGTTTTCGTCGCGCACGACGCCGTCCGAGGAGACGAGGTCGCCGCCGATCGACGGGTAGGTCGAGCCGTTGCGCAGCGAGATGAACTCGGTTTCGCGAACGAAGTCCGGAATTCTGAGGGTGCCGAAGAACCATGAGGCCTTGTCGAGGGCTGCCCGGCGTTCACCGATCATCTGCCTGAGCTCCTTGAGACGCTGTTTGGACGGTGCCTTGCTGACCCCGCCGAGCACGAGGCTGACCGGGTGGGTGGCGCGGCCGGTGGTGGCGATGCTGATCTCGTTGCCGAGCTCCTTGAGCTGGAGGCCGGCGTGGACGATGTCGGGGTGCGACTGCATGAGGGGCAGCACATTCGGGAGGTCGAGGAAGTCGGGCGCAGCGAGGAAGAAGAGGTGCAGGGCGTGGCTCTGCAGGGTTTCTCCGTGCATGGCCAGGAGCCTGATCAGCCGGGCGGTTTCCGGCGGTTCGATCTCCATGGCCCGTTCGAGCGCCCGGATGCTGGTCAGGGTGTGGCTGATCGAGCAGATGCCGCAGATCCTCGAGGTCAGGAACGGAGCGAGCTCGGCGCTCATCCCCTTCACGATGGCTTCGAAGAACCTCGGGGTTTCGACCACGGCCCAGGCCGCTTCGCGGAGCCGGCCCTCCCTGACCGAGATGCGGATGTTGCCGTGCCCTTCTACCCGCTGCAGGTGGCGGATATCGAGATCGAAATCAACTTTCATGCTCAAGGTAGTCTCCGAATCCGTTGTAGAGTCCGAGCTTTTCCCTCATCTCCGCTGCGCTGAGCGCCTTGTCGCTGACGAGCTGCACGAAGGAGGGGTAATTGAGGTCTTCGGCCGGGCCGCGGCACCCGAGGCATGCGGTCTTGCCGGTAGGGCAGACCGCGTCGCAGCCGGCACGGGTGATAGGACCGAGGCAGATCACGCCGAGGTCGAACAGGCAGGTGTTGAGCCGCTGCTTGCACTCGACGCAGACCGGGTATTTCGGCAGGCTGACCAGCGAGTGGTTCACAAGGCTGACCACGACCCGTTCAACCTCATCCTTCGATACCGGGCACCCTGGGATGGAGAAATCCACCTTCACGATGTCGGCGATCCTCGTCGAACTCATCGTCTCGATCGGCTTGCCGTCGTAGACCTCCCGCACCACCTCGTCCTGCGGCATGCGGTTCTTCAGGCTGTTCACCCCGCCGAAGCAGGCGCAGGTGCCGAAGGCCACGAGCACCTTTGCCCGGGCGCGGATGGCCCTGAGCCGCTCGATCTCGTCGCTTCTGGTGATGCTGCCTTCCACGAGGGCGATGTCGTAGTCGTCGTGCCGCTCAGACGAGATCTCGCGGAAGTTCCGGATGTCGAGCAGGCTGAGAAACTCCGGCAGGGTCGACTCCTTGTTGGCAAGCTGCAGCTGGCACCCTTCGCAGCAGGTGAAGTCGAACGATCCTACCCTGATCTTCTCCGTTTTTATTCCGAGATGGTTCATGGGGCGCTCCCTAAATCGCTTCCTTGAGGTTCATGACCGACCAGTAATCGAACACCGGGCCGTCCAGGCAGGTGAAGGTCGAACCGACCATGCACCGGCAGCATTTGCCCATGCCGCAGTGCATGCGCCGTTCGAGCGACACGAACATGCGGCTCATCGGGATGCCGAGCTTGTCGAGATGGCTGCAGACGAACTTGAACATGACCGGCGGTCCGCAGACGATGGCCCAGGTCTCTTTCGGGTCGAAGGTGAATTCGTCGAAGAGCTCGGTGATCAGGCCGGTGCGTCCGCTCCAGTGTTCGTCGGGATGTTCGACGATGGTGTGCATCCTGACATTGCTCACCTTCTGCCACTCCTCGAACTGGTAGTCGAAGAGGAGTTGCGAGGGCTCTTTCGCGCCGTACAGGAGCCTGACTTCGCGGTACCGGTCGCGGTGGTTGCCGATCCAGAAGAGCGGCGCCCTCATGGGGGCTATGCCGAGTCCTCCCGCGACGAGCAGCAGGTTCCGCTCCTGCATCTGTTCCATGGGGAAGGCCGTGCCGAAGGGGCCCCTGATGGAGACCATGGCCCCCTGGCGTGCTTCGAACATCGCCGAGGTGACGAGGCCGGCCCTGCGGATGCAGAGTTCGATGAATTCGTGGTTGCTGGTCGAGCTCGAGATCGAGATCGGAGCCTCGCCATACCCTGGCACTTCGAGCATCAGGAACTGGCCCGGCCTGAAGCTGAAGAGCTCCCGTTCGAGGGGGTCGACGATGCGGAGAAGGAACAGCCGTTCGTTGCCGGAGAGCGGCACGATGTTGGTGATCCGGCACTTGTAGCCCCGGTCGGTGATCATGACCTCGCACTTCTTCTGGAAGTCCGGGGCTCTGAAGGCGAACGCCTCTTGGTTCAGGTCCTGTCCGGGGATGTTGAAACGCATGTCATGCATGATTCTCGCTCCAGTCTGAGGTCGTTGATGACGTCCTTCGGGTTGATGTCGGCGAGGCATGTCCGGCCGCACCGGTTGCAGCCGACGCAGATCTGCTGGTTGTCGTTGGCCGCGAACCCCCGGTAGTGGTGGTAGTAGCGGTACTTGAGCCGGTCGCCGTTCCTCGGCCTGAAGTTGTGCCCGCCGGCCACCTGGGCGAAATCGACCAGATTGCACGAGTAGAGGTGGTTCTGCCTCGTCGAGCCCTTCAGGTCGATGTCGAACCCCTCCTCGACGCTGTAGCAGTAGCAGGTCGGGCAGACCATGGCGCAGCTTCCGCAGCTGAGGCACTTGTCACCCCATTTCTGCCAGATCGGGGAGTCGAACTCGATATCGAGGAACATCGGCAGGCCGGTCACCTCGACGTTGGTCAGGAAGCTCTGCTTGATCGACTTGCGGCGTTCGATCAGGTCGCAGTTGTCCTGGTAGGTGGGCTCCTCGATCCGGAACTCCTTCAGGAAGCTGAAGGCGTGCGCGGAGTTGATGGCCAGGTAGTAGCGGTCGCCGAGATCCGAACAGAAGAGGTTGAAGCCGTGGTTGACGGTGTGGCGGTTCATCGATTTGCAGAAGCAGTCCGGCAGGGGCAGGTGGTCCATGCCGATGATGAAGGTGTTCTTCCTTCGGGCCAGGTAGTACGGCGATGGGTATGCGCCGTGGAGCATCACGTCGTCCAGGATGTTGATGGCATTGATGTCGCAGGGCCTGAGCCCGATGAGGATGATGGGAGGAGCATCGTAGATCACCTCCTGATCCCAGTCTCCGTTCCTGAAGGTGAAGTGGGAGAGCTCGTCGCGGAACGGCAGGAAAAAGTGCTTGGCGGAGGAGAGCGTGGCCGTGTAGTCGAACGCTATCTCGTCGGCCGAATGCACGGACATGAACTGGTAGAGCGGCTCGCCCTTGCGGCCCGTGTCGACCTGCTTCGGACCGTAGGCTGTGTTCGACTTGACCAGTTCGTCGATGAACGCGATGAACTCGGGCTTCGAAATGACTTTGTAGATCATTGGCTTCTCCATTGACCTGTTCCGCAGTTCGATCGGCTCGAACCGCTCATCACGATTATCCGGAGAAGCCCTCCCTGTGCGTATACCCTATGAGAGCAATTCTCCAGGTGCCACTGAAACTCGAAGGGGGCAGGCCGCTGGGGGCCTGAACAACTCTGACCATCCGACGGCAAGGGTCGGTAAAGACGACTTGTCGTTGTGTCCTGATGGAAATGTACGCAAAAACGGGCGCAGGCGAAAGAGTGACGGGGCTTACTTTTTCTCCAGAAGGTAGACTTTGTCGTTTTTTCTTACCCGGCCGCACCTGACCGTGAAGAGCTGACCCTGCACGATGTGCTCCGCCGGGGCGTCGTCAAGGTAAACGATGGCATCGGGCACAATGACCAGTCCCGTCGCGGGACCCTGGATCGAAAGGGTTTCGCCTGTCGAGAGGCTCCGGGAGTGCACGAGGATCTCGGCGACCCCGGCCTTCGGAAAGTATTTCCGGACGATGCCGACGTAGACCTTGGTCTCGGTCGCCACGGATCCGGGTTTCCGGGACCATGCCGAAGCCGGTTTGCCGAAGAAGAAGCCGTTCGAGAATCCCCGGTTGTAGACCTTCTCCAGTTCCGTTTCGAGCGCCGAAGCGAACTCGCCGAAGGCCTCGTGAAATCCCTCCTTGCCACGCTCGGCGGCGATGAAGTCGATCGCTTTCCGGTAGACGGATGTGGTCGTGGCGACATATTCCGGGCTGCGGTTCCGGCCCTCGATCTTGAAGGCGCCGATGCCCGCGTCGAAGAGGCGGTCCAGGAAGGTCACGGCGCAGAGGTCTTTCGGGCTCAAGACGTAGTCCGAGCCGAGTTCGAGCTCATGCGCCTCTTCGGTGTCGGTGATGCGGTAGGAGCGGCGACAGGGCTGCACGCACTCTCCCCGGTTCGCCGAGCGCCCGAACAGCTCCTGCGAGATGAAACAGCGTCCGGAGACGGCGACGCACATGGCGCCGTGTACGAAGCACTCGACCGTGACCGGGAGCTTTTCCCGTTCGATGCGCTCCGTGATCGCCGCGGCCTGGTCGAGGTCGAGCTCCCTGGCAAGCACGATCATGCGGACGCCCAGCGAGGCGTAGAAGCGGACGGCCTCGAAATTGCTGACCGAGGCCTGTGTGGAGAGGTGTATGGGCATGCCGTGGCGCCGACAGGCCTCGATGACGGCCATGTCCCAGCAGATCACCGCGTCGAGGCCGGCGTGCTTCGCCGAGGCCACCACCTTGTCGACAGCTCCGACCTCCGCGTCGTAGATGACCGAGTTGAGCGCGAGGTAGGCCCTTGCGCCGTGGTTGCGGCAGAGCCGGGCGATGCCGCCGAAGTCTCCGGGGGCGAAGCTTTTGCTCGCGGCGCGCATGTTCAGCCCGTCGGCGCCGAAATAGACGGCGTCAGCGCCGGCGTCGAGCCCGGCGCGCATGGAGGTCCAGTCGCCTGCGGGGGAGATGAGTTCTGGCAAGTGCCGGAATTGCTGCATGTTGCTGGTCGAGAGGCTCGCCGGAGAACGGCGAAGAGCTAATTATTCGTTATACTACGACAAAATAATCAGCCATCCGACAATACCATGAATGAACGACTGGCCGCCGCTCTCCTTGCCGCCATCTCGGCTGCGTTGATCGGCGCGGAAACCATACTCGCCCTCGTCTACGGATTCGATCCCGGCCTGATCCTCTTCTGCCTCGCCATTTACGCCGGGGCTGCGGGGCTGCTGTTTTCAGTGAAGCTCCTCTTCGCAGAAGGCGGCAGCGGCATCGAAAGCGTATCGGAGCGCCGGGCAAGGGCCAAGCGGGGCGGAGGAACCGGCGGCATCCTGGAAGGGTACGATGTCGATGAGGAGTTCCTCGGACGAGGGAGGGGAGCCCGTCAATCCGGAAAAGAGGAGCGCCCGATCGACGACGAGGCGCTGAAAGCCGCGATCACAACGTACGCCGGCATGGCCGGAGGGTTGTCGAAGCTGCTCGAAACCCTCGAATCGATCGATGAGGCCGCATTTCGGGCGATGGCCCGGAGCGCGGGCATGGCCGGTGTGACGAGGGAGCGGGCGGTCGCCATGGTCTCGGAGCTTCTTGCGGCCGATGCGAACGCGAAGAAGGAGGTCGACGAGGCCCCGACGCTGAAGATCTCCCTCGATCAGGAGTCTTTCGACGACTACATCCGGCGCAGCATGAACGAACCGGAGTCCGGAGGCTCGGGCGAGGGGGGTGGATTCTCCATAGGCCTGGATGCGGACGATCTTTCCGGTCGACCATCCGCGCCGCCGACCGAGTTTTCCCACGATCCCAAGGCGGTCTTCGCAAAGATCGGCCGTCCGGGAGGCGAACGGTGAGTGGCGCGGAATTCAGGTCGTTGAGCAAAGCCATGCTCACCCGGTATGCCAAGCTCGTCCAGAAGAAGTACCGCGACCAGGAGGGACTGTTCCTTGCCGAGGGACTGCGCACAGTGCGCGAACTGCTCGAGCGCTTGCCTGAGCCCGGCATGCTGGAAGCGCTCATCGTCGAGGAGGGGGTGGCCGACAGCTGGAAGTGGCTCGACTCCTTCAGGAAAAAGCTTCTGCTTGCCGACCGTGACGCCTGTGCGCGCCTTGCCCAGACCGCCACGCCGCAAGGGGTGTTCGGGGTGTTCAGGAAGCAGGCCGTCGACCGGTTCGCGCCCGGAAAACAGTCGCTGGTCGTTGCGCTCGACGACGTGCAGGATCCCGGCAATGTCGGTACCATCATCCGGACGGCCGCATGGTTCGGCGCCGACGCGGTCATCTGCAGCGAGGGCACGGCCGACCCATACAACGCCAAAGCCGTCCGTTCGAGCGCCGGCAGCATCTACGCGGTGAGGCACTATGCGGCCAGGGAGCTTGCCCTGGAGCTGAAACGCCTGCAGGGAGAGGGGTTCGTTGTCGCAGCCGCCTCGCTTGAGGGGACCGATTACCGGAGCTGCGGCGAGTGGGGCGACCGACGACTCCTGGTGATCGGCAACGAGGCCAACGGCATCGGCATCCCCGTACGCAATGTCGCCGACCGGCTCGTCAGGATCCCTCACGCGGGACCGGGAAAACCCAACGTCGAATCGCTGAACGCTTCGGTTTCGGCGGCCATCCTGCTTGCAGGCCTCTCGTTCGTCTGACCTTTTTCGCCGGTACGGCCTGAAACATTTCCGCAGTTCCCTTTGTTCATGAGGATATTCCCCTCCCGCCTCCGGACCTCTCCTCGTATCGGGTACCTGCAGGCAGGATGAACCTCTGACCTTGCCGCCATGTTCAAGACCGCAGCGGTCGCATTCGCTACATTCCTGGCAACGGTAGGGCCGGTGGACCTCGCAGCTCTGCTTGCGGCACTGACCCCCGACCATACGGAAGCCGAGAGGCGTGCCGTTGCCTTCAAGTCCGTGGGCCTCGCCGCATGCATCCTGCTCGTGTTCGCCTTCGCCGGCAACGTGCTGCTCGCCTATCTCGGCATAACGCTGGCCGCACTCCGGATCTCGGGCGGCATCCTGTTGCTGCTCATGGCGATCGGCATGGTGTTCGGCGAGGGGGCCGGGTCGCGGCGTCCCTCAGGGGAAGAGGCCCTCGAGGCCATGCAGCGGCCGGACATTTCAGTCTTTCCCATGGCGATTCCGCTGATCGCCGGGCCGGCTACGATCGGCGCCGCCCTCTTGCTGATGGCCGAGACCAGGGGCGACCTCCTGCTCCAGGCTGCCGTCGTTGGCGCCATGATCGCCGTGCTTTCGATCACGCTGCTGCTCTTCATGGCGGCATCCGGCGTGCAGCGCCTGCTGGGAGTCACCGGACTCCACGTGGTCAGCCGTACGGTCGGCGTCGTGCTGTCGGCCCTTGCGGTTCAGTTCATGCTCGACGGGCTGTTGCAGAGTGGACTGCTTTAGGACCGTGACGTGTGACGAGAAACGAGGAAGAGCTGAAGAAGTCGTGATAAGTTTTCTTAATCCCCCAAAATGGAGGTCCTCCATGCTCCAGGCCATCGAACAGATGATCTTCAGGAACCTGACCCCGCTTTCGATCCGTCACCTGCCTCCGCCGGATATCGGACGCGCCGAAGGCCTTTCCGCCGAGGTCTACCGTCAGCTCGAACAGGAGTTTCAGACCGTGCCACCGATCACCATGCATCACCTCGACCCCGGTCTCATGTCGGGTGTCTGGAGCGCATGCAGGGAGACTCTGGTCGCCGGACCCGAGCGGGCTCTCAAGGAGCGTGTGGCCGTGGCGGTCTCCGGGTCGAACCGGTGCCCCTACTGCGTTCAGGCGCATACCTCGTTCCTGGAGGGGGCCGGTGGAGATGGTTCTGCTTTCGACGCCGTCGGCAGATGGGCTGCCGCGACGGGCGATCAGGCCCGGTCGGAAGCAATCGAAGCGCCCTTTTCCGTCGAGTCGGCCCCGGCCGCCATGGGGACGGCGGTCATGTTCCATTACATCAACCGGATGGTCAACCTGTTCCTCGACGACACCATGATGCCGGTCATCGGCAAGGTGCCGCTGTTGCGCGGACCCGCCATGCGGATTTTCAGCGCCGTGGTCTCCGGACGGATCGCCGCGCTCGACGTCGCTCCCGGAAAATTCCTGACCGAAACCCCCGAGGTAGCGCTTCCGCCGGAGTTCCGCTGGGCGGCAGGGAACCCCTACGTAGCCGGCGGGCTTCAACGCTTTGCGGCCGCGGCCGAAGCGGCCGGCTCGAACATCGACGACGGCACCCGCAAGCTGCTCCTCGATGCGGTCGCAGTCTGGAACGGGTTTCCGCCGGGTCCCGGCAAAGGGTGGCTTGATGGAGCGGTTGCGGTGCTTCCGGAACGGAGCCGGCCGCAGGCACGGATCGCGTTCCTGGCCGCCATGGCCTCGTGGGCGATGGACGAGAGGGAGGTCACCGCCTTCCGCCGGGAGGGCGGGGACGGCAGGGCGCTGCTCGACACGGCGGCATGGGGGGCGTATCTGGCCGCAAAACGGATCGCCGGCTGGCTCAATCCGCCTCGCTGAGCTTACCTCTCACCACCAGCACAGGGTAGTCGATGGCGCAGACCAGGTCGCGGAGGACAGCTTCCGGTAGCTTCATCCGGTCGCTCATCACGAGGAGGCCCGAATCGATCATCCTGATGTACCTCGCGAGCTGCTTGCCGTCCGAGATCGGAAGATGGTGGTACTCCATGCAGAGGCCCGATGGCCCGATCTGCGATTCGGCCTCCCGGCGGCAGCGCTCTTCGGTTTCCGGCTTGAGGCCGACGACGATCAGGTGGATGCAGCTTTCCGGCCCCGCGATCGCCAGGGCCGTGCCGAGGGCACGTTTCGAACCTTCGGAGCCGTCGAAGAGCACCATGAGCGGCCCTGATGCGGCCGTGATGCCCGGACGCATCAGGAGCACGGTTCCCTTGCCTTCGTAGAGGGCGGTGCGCGCCGTCGAGCCGAGCCCCTTGCGGCAGGAGGGTGACCTTCCGCTCCTGCCGAGCACCAGGATGTCGGCTTCAGGCGCGCCTGTCATCAGCTGCTCCGGCACCATGCCGCGCAGCACCCTGAAGGTGTGCCTGAGGGCGAGCGCTTCGGCGGTCTGCTGCAGCAGCTCCCTCGCCTCGCGGGCCTGGAGACGCAGCAGGCGTTCGAGCTGTCCCTCGTCGAATTTGCCGGTCGTGGTGCTGTACAGCCTGAACTCTTCGGCGAACGGCAGCCCGGCCATCCTCAGGAGGTTGATATCCTCGACGAAGATCCCGATAAGCTCCGCCTGCAGCCTTGCAGCCATCTCGGCGGCGGCTTCCAGCGACGCCCTGCTGTGCGGCGAGCAGTCGAGGGCTACGGCGATTGTGCGGATCACCCCCTTGTTCATTTCAGGCGCCATCTTCCGCACTCCATCGGCTTCAGTTCAGCATTTCTTCTCATCTTTTTCATGGTCTGTGTCGAACTCCTTCAGTTTTTTTGTAAGCGCCTCAAGGCGCTCGACGATTCTTGCGTTGACTGAGCCTTGCGGCCATGCACCCGTGGCATCAGGCTCTCCTGCCGGCACTCCGGTCAGGATTTCGATGCCCTGGTCGACATGCGTGACCGGCCAGATTGAAAATTTCCCATCTTCGACAGCCTTGACGATATCCTGTCGGAGCATCAGGTTGCTCACGTTCGAGGCGGGGATCAGCACGCCGTGCCGGCCGTCGAGTCCGCGCTCACTGCAAAGGTCGAAAAATCCCTCGATCTTTTCATTCACGCCGCCGATCGCCTGTACTTCACCATACTGGTTGACCGATCCGGTTACGGCGAAACATTGCCGGATCGGCAGGCCCGAGATGGCCGAAAGCAGTGCGTACAACTCGGCGGACGATGCGCTGTCACCCTCGACGCCGCTGTAGGACTGCTCGAAGACCAGCGTGGCGTAGAGTGAGAAGGGGCGCTCGGGGGCGTAGCGGGCGCCGAGGAATCCGGAAAGGATCATCACTCCCTTCGAGTGGATGGGACCACCCATCTCCACCTCCCGTTCGATGTCGATCACCTCGCCCTTGCCGAGCCTGATGCGTGCGGTGATCCTGCTTGGCTGTCCGAAGCTCCGGTCGCCGAGCGAGTAGACGGCAAGGCCGTTGATCTGCCCGACTCTTTCCGTGTCGGTGTCGATCAGGATGGTGTTGCGGATCATGGCCTCCCTGATGCGCTCCTGGATTCGGGACGAGCGGTGGATCTGGGCATCGATCACCGCCTGGACATCTTCGGCGGTCACCAGATCCCGGCCGGTCTCCGAGGCGTGGTAGTCGGCCTGGTGCACCAGGTCGCAGATGCCCTGGAGGTGGGTGGTCAGCTTGGATGCGTCCCCGGCCATGCGCGATCCGTGTTCGATGATGCGGGCAACCGCACCGCGGTCGAAGTGGCGCAGCTTTTCCCGGACGGCCATCGAGCCGATCAGCCTGGCGTAGGCGAGATGGTTCTCGTCGTTGCGTTCCATCTCGTCCTCGAAATCGGCCGCCACCTTGAAGAGTTCGCTGAAATCGGGGTCGTAGGTGCTCAGCAGGTAGTAGAGCGATCGCTCACCGAGCAGGATCACCTTCACCTGAAGGGGTATGGGCTCCGGTTCAAGCGAGATCGTGCTCACCAGGCTGTAGAGCTGGCCAAGGGATTCGATCCTGATCTGGCGCGTCCTGATTGCCTTCTTGAGCTCTTCCCATGCGAAAGGCTCAAGCAGCAGGCGTCGGGCGTCGAGCACCAGGTAGCCGCCGTTGGCCCGGTGCAGGGCGCCGGGTTTGATGAGCGAGAAATCGGTGACCAGGGTGCCCATCTGCGAGGTGTGCTCGATGTCGCCGATGAGATTCTGGCAGGCAGGCTTGTCCTCCGTGATCACCGGGGCGCCTTTGGTGTGGCTGTTGTCGATCATGACGTTGACCCGGTAACGGATGAAGAAGCGGCCCCTTGCGCCCGGTTTCGACGGGCCGCCCCCCATGAAGAGCTCCTGTGGAGTGGGCTCCTTTTCGAGAAACTGGTCGAAGTTCTCGGTGATGTCGTTTTCGATCGCCTCGATGTAGCGGATGACCTCGGGAAGGGTTTCGTATTTCGCCTTTATTTCAGCTATGAGCGGCTTCAGGGCGAATCCTGCAACATCCCGGTTCAGCGCCTTGAGTTTTTCGATGCTCTCCCGGTGCCACTTGGGAATCTGGGCCATGATCGACTGCAGGGAGTCTTTCAGGTGCACCATTTGAGCCTCGATCTTCTCCCGCTCCTCTTTCTTCAGTCGCATGAAATCTTCGGGATTGAGCACCTCCCCTTTTCTGGTCGGGGCGAACGCGAAGCCTCCCGGCGTTCTGACGAGTGCGATGTCGTGCTCCTGGGCACTACGCTCGAGCTTCTCGATGGACGCGCCCTGCTGCTCCTGGAAGTATTCGTTGATCTCCTTTTCCCTGGACTGATACTCTTCGCTGCTGAACGCAGCCGGGAACACGCTGAAGAGCGTCTCGACCAGATGGTCCATATCGCTGACCAATTCGCAGGCCCTGCCCGGGGGAAGGCGCAACGCGCGGGGATGTCGAGGTTTTTCGAAGTTATAGACGTAACACCAGTCATCCGGTATGGGGGCATCGGGTACCATCCGGTTCAGGTAATGCATTACCGTGGAATGCTTGCCGGTGCCGTTCGGTCCGAGGGCGAAGAGGTTGAAGCCGTCATGCCTGATGCCGATACCGAAGCTGATGGCGTCGAGGGCGCGTTGCTGTCCGGCGATTTCGGTGGACCCGTCCAGTTCAGCGGTGGACTCGAATGTGAACTGGGCGGGGTCGCAGCGGTTGAAAAGCCTGGACGTGTCGAGCTTGTCGGGTACAGACATGAGGCGTGCTCCTTTTCAGGTCTGATGGGTGCGGATAGGAAAACCGGCTCCAGGCACAGGCAGCCCTTCTATTCTCCTGAAACTTTCGAAGAGCCCGAAATGGTTCCCGCAGTTTTGGTTACGGTGACTCGCCCTCCTCGAAGGTCTTGTGCAGGTGTACCGGAGGGCCCTCCTTCTTGCGCAACCGGAGGTTCAGCATCTCCACGCACACCGAAAAGGCCATGGCGAAGTAGATGTACCCTTTCGGAAATTCGAACCCGGCTCCTTCGGCGATCAACGTAACGCCGACGAGTATCAGGAAGCTGAGCGCCAGCATCTTTATGGTAGGATGCGTTTCGACGAAGTCGCCGATCGACTTTGACGCGACCATCATGATGCCGACGGCGGCCATGATGGAGATGATCATGACCGGGATGTCATTGGCGAGCCCGACGGCCGTGATGACCGAATCGAGCGAAAAGATGATGTCGATGAGCGCTATCTGCACAAGCGTGGAGATGAAGCTGGCGGCGGGCCCCTTCGTATCGGCATGGGCTTCGCCTTCGAGGCTTTCATGGATTTCACCGGTGCTCTTGGCGAGCAGGAAGAGCCCGCCGCCCATGAGAATGAGGTCCCTGCCGGAAATGCCCCTGCCGAACACCTCAAACAGGTCACCAGTCAGGCGCATCACCAGAGTGATCGACAGCAGCAGGAGTATCCGGGTGACCATGGCCAGCCCCAGTCCGAGAACGCGGCCCCGGCTTCTCTGCTCTGCGGGCAGGCGCCCGACGATGATCGTGATGAAAATGATGTTGTCGATGCCCAGGACGATCTCAAGCGAAGTGAGGGTGATGAGGGCGATCCACGCTTCAGGTCGGAAAATCCATTCCATGCCGGATGATGCTCTGTGTGTTGACGATGAGGCGCGCCACGAGGGGGCCTAAAGAGGAATGTACGCCCGGCGGCTCTTACGGGCAACATTCATGATCTTAATGCTGAATACTCTACATTGAATGAAGTGATGGTTCGTTACACGTATCCCTGCGGTGAAGCTATGGGCTTTTCGTACGACGCCAGGACACATGCCGGATTAAGAGAGTGCTTCGACAGCGGCAGGACAAGGCCTGTCGGCTGGCGGATCGCCCAGCTCCGGGCACTTGAGTCCTTTCTCCATGAACGCGAAGCGTCGATCGCCAGGGCCCTGCACTCGGACTTCCGCAAATCCGCCGCCGAGACATTTCTCACCGAGACCGGCTGGTTGCTCTCCGAAATCAGGCATGTCAGGAAAAATCTCCGTCGCTGGCTGAGGCCTCGGCGGGTCGGTGTGCCTTTGCACTATCAGCCGGGACGGGCAGTGGTCACCCGGGAGCCGCTCGGAGTCGTGCTCGTCATCGGAGCCTGGAACTACCCCCTCCAGCTCTGCCTCGCACCGCTCGTCGGGGCGATCGCGGGAGGAAACTGCGCCGTCGTCAAGCCGTCGGAGCTGGCCCCGGAAACATCGGCACTGCTGTCGTCCTCCCTGGGCGCCTTTCTCGATCCCGAGGCGTTCATGGTCGTGGAGGGAGGTCAGGAAGAGACCAGGGAGCTCCTGCGTCATCGCTTCGACCACCTCTTTTTCACCGGCAGCCGTCAGAAGGGAGGGGAGGTCATGCAGGCAGCCGCCCGTCATATCACTCCGGTCACGCTCGAGCTCGGGGGGAAATGCCCCTGCATCGTGACGGAAAAGGCCGACCTCGGCACCGCGGCCCGGCGGATCGTCTGGGGGAAGTTCCTGAATGCCGGCCAGACCTGCGTATCGCCCGACTATCTCCTCGTTCATGAATCGGTCGAGCAACCGCTGATCGAGCTGATGCGGGAAGCGCTGACCCACTTCTACGGCCATGATCCCGGAGTGAGCCCCGATTACGCCCGCATCGTCGACGATCACCACTTCAACCGGCTCTGTGGCTACCTCAGCGAGGGGGAGGTGGTTGCCGGCGGTTCCAGCGACGCTTCCGTACGGTATATCGCCCCGACGATCATCCGGGGGGTGCGTCCGGGGTCGAGGCTGATGCTGGAGGAGATGTTCGGTCCCGTGCTTCCGGTCGTCACGGTGGGTTCCCTCTCGCAGGCATCGGGTATCGTCCGTGCAGGTGGTGATCCCCTGGCGATCTATCTCTTCTCCCGGGACCCGGATGAGTTGCGGCAGGTGAGCGAGTCTACGGTGAGCGGCGGGATCTGCTGCAACGACCTGCTTTTCCAGGCATCGGTTTCGGGACTGCCGTTCGGGGGACGGGGGATGAGCGGCATCGGTGTCTACCACGGCCATGCCGGTTTCGAAACCTTCACGGCACCTCGCAGCGTGCTGGTCCGTTCCGGCTTTCCAGACCCGGATCTGCGCTATCCTCCCTATGACCCCGGAAAACTTCGATTGCTCAGGCGAATCGTCAACCTGTTTGGATGAGATGGAAACTGTTCGGAACAGCGCGAAAGGCGCAGGTGTCAGGACCGGTATCGCCTTTGGTGGCGGGGCTGTGCTCGGCGCGGCCCACATCGGTGTGCTCAGGGCGATGCATGAACTCGAATTCAGGGCGGATTGCGTTGCCGGTACGAGCATCGGTTCATTCATCGCCGCGCTCTATGCATTCGGAATCGGCTGGACGGAGATCGAGGCGCTCGCTCTCGATCTCGACTGGTCGGACCTCTCCGGGCTGACGCTCTCCGAGTACGGACTGCTGTCAAACCGAAAGTTCGGTGAAATAGTGAAGCGTCTGCTCGGCAGTTGCCGGATCGAGGATGCTCCGTTGCCGCTGGCCATCGTCGCAACCGACATCAGCACCGGCAGGAAGGTGGTGCTCCGCGAGGGGGATGTGGCCACTGCGGTCATGGCCAGCTCCTCGATTCCGGGCATTTTTCGACCTGTGGAGCTCGGCGACATGCTGCTGGTCGACGGCGTGCTGAGCGAGAATGTACCCATCTCGCCCCTTCGTGACATGGGGGCGGAAAAGCTCATCTGCGTGGACCTGCTCGGGCGGCATACCTTCAGAAAACCGGAGCATCTTGCCACCCTTCTCCTGAACGCTTTCTACAGCGCGCTGCGAGCCATATCGGAGTTCCAGATACGCGACGCCGATCTGGTCATTACACCTGACCTGACCGGTTTCAGCCTTGTCGATATGTCCGCGGTCCCAGCGATTCTTGCATCCGGATACGCCGAAGCGCAACCATTGCTGAAGTCGTGGCTCGAAGCGGAACGGTGAATCGGCACACCGGGCAGCGAAACTTATGTCTTTCCGGTACTGTTGTTCTTTCTGCACCGTTCTTGAAATGCAGGTATGATGTTCAGTTACGGCACGTGGTGTCGTTTTGTTTCCCTGACCATCGTCTTCATGGTCATGGTGCTCCCTATTTTTGAGTTCCTCCGGTCAGCGGGCAGACGTTCAACCCCGGGCGCTGATCCTTATATGTCCTGTCCGTTCCGATTGTGGCTTTTCCACTGGATGAGTGGTTCCGATCGGCATTCCGCAGTACCGTCGTTCATCTGGCCTGTCAGGTGACAGGTGTCCTGCAACAATGACCAACAAGGAGGAGCTTATGCCCATTCGAAGGTTACGGGATTATCTCGACAGCCATCACGTCAGGTATTTCGTCATCAGCCATTCTCCGGCCTACACTGCGCAGGAGATAGCTGCCGCCGCCCATGTGTCGGGCAGGGAACTCGCCAAGACGGTCATGGTGTCCGTGGACGGCAAGATGGCCATGGTGGTGCTGCCTGCGTCGAGGCAGATCGACTTCGAACTGCTTCGGGCGCTTTGCGGCACCCGGGATGTGGCTCTTGCGGAGGAGAAGGAGTTCAGCGGCCTGTTTCCCGAGTGCGAGATCGGCGCCATGCCCCCGTTCGGGAATCTGTACGGGATGGAGGTGTATGCTGATGATGAACTCGACGACGATCATGACATCACCTTCAATGCCGGCGCTCATACCGAGCTGCTCAGAATGTCATGGCCCGACTACAAGCGCCTGGTCAATCCTCTGGTCGCGAGGCTATCCCTGATACTGTGACGCATCGATCCCGGTGTGGCTTTTTGTCCGGGAAGTGTTACCTTTGACAGTGCCTAGCCAGTCGAAGCGGTGCATGACGTTCGGCTGTATCTTCAGTCTGTTCTGTCGGCTCCTGTCACGGTGCAGAGAAATGTATTTCAGTATATGCCTTACGCGATATGAAGATAGCCCTATACGCCGGAACCTATGTCAAGGATAAGGATGGCGCTGTACGGTCGATTTACCAGCTCGTCTCTTCTCTGAGAAAATCCGGACACAGTGTCGCGATATGGTCACCCGACATCTCTTCGCAGGAGGACCCGTCGCTCGAGGTGCATCGCGTGCCGTCCGTTCCGATCCCCCTCTATCCCGATTACCGGCTGGGCTTTTACAATCGCAGCACGGAACGGCAGCTCGACCGCTTCGCGCCCGACATCATCCATATTTCAACGCCGGACATCGTCGGGAAGAGGTTTCTTCAGTATGCGAGAAAAAAGGGTATTCCGACCGGATCGGCTTTCCATACCGATTTCCCTTCATATCTCAGCTACTATCGTCTCGGATTCGCCGAAAAAGCTGCGTGGGACTATCTCGTGAACTTCTACAACTCCTGCGATGTTGTTCTTGCTCCCAACGAGATCGTGCGTGAGAAACTGTCGGACAAGGGGATCCGAAACATCGAGTTGTGGTCGAGGGGGATCGACCGGGATCTGTTCGACCCGGCGCGTCGATCCGAGCAATTAAGGCGATCCTGGGGAGCAGAGGGGAAAACGGTCTTCGTTTATGCCGGAAGGTTCGTACTTTATAAGGACATCGAGGTGGTGACGGCGCTGTACCAGCGATTCATGGATGACGGGTATGGCGATCGCATGAAGTTCGTCATGATCGGTTCCGGTCCTGAAGAGGAGATGATGCGGAACCGGATGCCGGACGCTGTCTTCACCGGCTACCTGACCGGGGACGCGCTTCCACAGGCCTATGCCAGCGGTGATGTCTTCCTTTTTCCGTCCACCACTGAAGCGTTCTGCAATGTGGTGCTCGAAGCGCTCGCCTCGGGGCTTCCGCCCGTCGTTTCCGATATTGGCGGCTGCATGGAGCTCGTTAAACGCTCCCGGGCAGGTTTTGTGGCAAGGGCCGGGAATATCGATGAATTCTATACCTTCTGTCTGCGATTCATGCAGGACAGGGAGTGTTTCACCACCATGAGAGCTCTCGGCCTTGAATTTGCCGAGGGTAAGTTGTGGTCGACGATCAACGGAGCCCTCATCGATCGTTATCAACAGATGTCTGCGGCAGCATCGCGCCGGAATTGAGCGATGTGAGCTTTCCCCGCTGAAACGGAGCCGTCACCGGATGAGCGCTGCATGCGCACATAAACACCAGATTTCCTCTGCCCATGTCAACAGCATTGCCGAGTTATGAGGAACTTCAACGGAGGATAGCCAATCTCGAGATGGCGCTGCTCTCCTGCAGTCGCAGTGAAGCGGGAACGGGTGCCGGCAGCAAAGTCCTCCGGACTCCCCCTGCAGGGCATTTTGACGAATCCCTCCTGTCGCTCATGACCGGCGAAGCTCTCTTTGCCACAATTCTCGCCTGCAGCTCAGACACGATCTTCGCCATCGATCGCACACTGCGGGTCGTCTACATGAACCGGGGCCTGCCGATCCATCCATTCGGGGATTTTACCGGCCAGTCGCTCGACGCACTTTTCCCTGACTGGCAGCATGCGGAACTTCGCATGGCGACCGAGGCGGTGTTCACGACCCGAGAGCCGACAAAAATAGAGAGCTGCATCCGCAAGGGTGCCGACGACCCGGTATGGCTTGAGTCCCGCCTCAGCCCAGGTTTCCTGGGGGACGATGTGGTGCTGGCCGTGGTAATCATGACCGATATTACCGATCGGAAAAAAATCGAGGAGGAGTTCCGGGGTTCCATCCACGAACTTGAACGGTTCAACAGCCTCATGGTCGGGCGTGAAAAGCGCACGATCGAGCTGAAGTCCGAAGTCAATCGACTTTGCGCCGAGCTTGGTAAACCTCCGGCACACCGGATACCTTCCGACGAAGTGCCTGAAATCGAGAAATTTTTCGCCCTTCGTGCCTCCGAGGGTAGTTTTCTCCTGCCCGAAGAGCCGGGACAGGGCAAGGTCGCGGAGATATACGGCCGGAACGCCCAGCGGGAAGCGCTGCTCAATCTTCTCGAGGATGCCAGCCAGGCGCGAAACGCACTGATCGAGATGAACCTCCAGCTCGAAGAGTCCATCGGCATCGCCAGGCTCATGGCCCTGAAGGCAGAGGCGGCCAATACCGCGAAAAGCGAGTTTCTGGCCAACGTGAGCCATGAGATCCGGACGCCGATGAACGGCGTCATCGGCATGTCGGACCTCCTGCTCGAGACGCCACTCACGTCGGAGCAGCGGAAGTACGCCGACACCATCATCTCCAGCGGTCGCAACCTTCTGCGTCTCATCAACGACATCCTCGACTTTTCAAAGATCGAGGCTAACCGCCTGGATCTTGAAAGCATCGAATTCAACATCCTTTCCCTGCTTGAGGATGTCACGCAGATGCTCGGCCTGGAGGCACACGAAAAGGGACTCGAACTCAACCTCTATCCCGGTGCCGGGCTGCCGCAGCTGGTCGCGGGCGATCCGTCCAGGATCAGGCAGGTGCTGATCAACCTGATCGGCAACGCCATAAAGTTCACCTCGGCCGGGGAGATTACCGTCCGGGCGGAAGTTGAACATGAATCCGCAGAAGGCACGATGTTGCGGATCTCGATCAGTGACACGGGCATAGGCATTCCTAGTGACCGGGTCGAATCGATCTTCGCTCCCTTCACCCAGGCGGACGGATCGACCATCAGGAAGTATGGCGGTACCGGTCTCGGGCTGTCGATTTCGGCTCACCTGGCCCGCAAGATGGGTGGAGACATCACGGTCACCAGCACTCCCGGCGAGGGCTCCACGTTTGTGTTCCGGCTCAGGATCATCAGGCATGAAGATGCGGGATCCACCTCCTCCCAGGTTGTACCCGACCTGAGAGGGATCGAGGTGCTGCTCGTCGACCGCAACGTCATGAGAAGGACGATGCTGGCCAGTGTGCTCGGGTCGTGGGGTTGCCGCTGCCTTTACGCGGTCGACGGCAATGAGGCTCTCGCCGTTTACGAAGGTTCCCAGCAGTCAGGATTCCCGCCTGAAATCATCATCATCGATGATACTCTCGAAGGCATGGCGCCGACAGAGCTCTGCCGGAGGTTCAGGTTCAGCAGGGCCGGCCATGACGTACGCATCATCGTGATGCGCGCATACGGTCGGAGAGGCTCGGCATCCGTCTCCTACGAACGCCTCGCCGACGTCTGTCTCCACAAGCCGGTACGCCGCAAGGAGCTGCTCGAGTCGCTGACCGGTTCAGCGTCACGGGTTAAGGGGGTAACTGAAGTCCGGAAGTCGGACGCATCCTATCCTGACCACTCGGCCGCCTCGGTTTCGCCCATCAGGATTCTGGTTGTCGAGGACAGCTTTGTCAACCAGCAGGTGGCTGTTTCGATGCTCCGGAAAGCCGGGTACGAACCGGAGGTGGCGGCAAACGGTCTCGAAGCCCTCTCCGTGCTTGAAAACAACGCATTCGATCTGGTGTTCATGGATTGCCAGATGCCTGAACTCGACGGCTTCGAGGCGACGCGCCTGATCAGGAACGGCCAGGCCGGAGAGGTCAATCGCGCGCTGCCGATCGTGGCCATGACCGCCAATGCGATGATCGGCGACCGGGACCGCTGCATCAATTCCGGAATGGACGACTATATCGCTAAACCGGTACGAAAACAGGACTTTCTGAGAATGCTTGAAAAATACCTTCAGCACCGGCTTCCTCTCCTGGGACCCGATGCGGTTATGGGTGAGGTGGCCTCAGGTGATCCGGGCGAAGGGGAGCTTTTCGACGAAAAGGATATGCTCCTGAGGCTGGATCAGGACACCTTTATCGCCAGGGAGATCATCGCTCAGTTCATCAAGGATGCACCGGAGCAGATCGCCGGACTTCACATGGCGTTATTGGACCGCGATGCGGGGCAGATACGGCTTCTTGCCCATACCATGAAGGGCGCGTCGGCCACCATCGGCGCCGTCAGGCTGAGCAGGCAGGCGATGGCGATCGAAAAGGCGCTCAAGTCCGGAGGGCCCCTGGCGGCCGGAATACTGATCCCCCACCTGGAAAAGCAGCTCGAATTGCTGAAGCAGGAGCTTTCCAGAACGGGATGGCTTGCTGAACAATCTCAACTTTGAAGGAGCGTCGATAGTGAATATCGGGTTCATAGGGCTTGGAAAGATGGGGTTCAGCATGGTCGAGCACCTGCTCGAATGCGGCCATCGCGTCGTGGTGCATGATCTGTCACAGGATGCGGTCGATCGTCTCGTCAAAAGCGGGGCCGTCGCGGCGCGCTCCCTGCAGCACGTTGTCGATGAGCTTGATGCTCCCAGGGTCGTCTGGCTCATGGTCCCTGCCGGCGCAGCGGTCGATTCGGTGATCGACGGGCTGACACCGTTTCTCCGGCCGGGCGACATCGTGGTCGACGGTGGCAACTCGCACTACACTGACACGGTCTCGCGTGCCGCGAGGCTGGAGAAGAACGGGATCCGCATGGTCGATGCCGGTACCAGCGGTGGCCTTGAAGGGGCGAGGCATGGCGCCTGCATCATGGCCGGCGGCCCCCGCGATGCGTACCAGGCAGTCGAACCCCTGTTCCGTGATCTGTGCGTCGAGAACGGTTATGGGTACATGGGCGCATCCGGCTCCGGGCATTTCGTGAAAATGGTGCACAACGGTATCGAGTACGGTATGATGCAGGCGATCGGCGAAGGGTTCGACCTGCTCGAATCGAGCGGCTTCGACATAGACCATGAAACCGTGGCCAGGGTTTGGTCCAACGGATCGGTTATCCGCGGTTGGCTCATGGAGCTTGCCGGAAAGGCTTTCGAAAAGGACGGAAAGCTCTCCTACCTCGGCGGCGCTATCGCCGACTCGGGGGAGGGGCGCTGGACGGTCGAGGCCGCGCTGGAAAGCGGGGTCTCTATCCCGGTGATCGCAGGGGCGCTCTTCCGGCGGTTCAGCTCCCGTTCGCAGGACAATTTTTCCGACAAGGTCGTCGCGGCCCTGCGTCACGAGTTCGGAGGCCATGGCTACGCCTCCGCGACGGGCGGGGAGTCATCGTCATGAACCGCCATCCTGAAAATTTCACCATCGTCATCTTCGGGGCCGGGGGTGATCTGGCACTGAGGAAGCTGTTTCCATCCATTTTCCAGCTCGACCGCTTGGGGCAGATGCCTTCGGCCTGGCGGGTGATCGGCGTCGGACGGGCCGGTCAGACCCATGAACAGTTCCGCAGCTTTGTCAGGGAGCGGGTGCTCGAGCTTTCTCCTGAGTCGGTCGACGACCTGCAGCTGTTCGACGCATTCTGCCAGCGGCTTTACTACGTCAACACGGACCTCGACAAAACCGAAGGCTATTACGACCTCTACAACGAGATCATGCACACCAGGGGTGAGGAGGGGGTATGCAGCAACCTGCTCTTCTACCTCTCGACACCTCCACATCTTGATCCGGTCATCGTTGGCAACCTCGTCAAGGCCCGACTCGGCGGGCGCGAACATGCCTGTCCGGGATGGCGCAAGATCATCGTCGAAAAGCCGTTCGGCCATGATCTGGAGAGCGCACGCGACCTTAACCGCATCCTCGAGGATGCGTTCGATGAGCACCAGATCTACCGGATCGACCACTATCTCGGCAAGGAACCGGTCCAGAACATCATGGTGTTCCGTTTTTCAAACGGCATGTTCGAGCCGCTCTGGAACCGGCAGTATATCCAGCAGGTGCAGATCACCATCGCCGAAGAGTTCGGCATCAGGGGTCGCGGTGCCTACTATGAGGAGGCCGGCCTTCTGCGCGACATCGTCCAGAACCACGGTCTTCAGCTGCTCGCGGCCGTCGCCATGGAGCCTCCCGTAGAGCTGAGCCCTGACGCCATAAGGGATGAGAAGTCGAAGGTGCTGCGCTCACTCCGGCTGTTCGCCCGCGAAACCATCCATGATACCGTCGTGCTCGGACAGTACGAAGGTTACGTCGAAGAGAAAGGCGTTGCTCCCGATTCGAAGGTGGAGACCTTTGCCTCCGTGAAATTCATGCTGGACAACTGGCGCTGGTCCGGAGTACCGTTCTTCATGAAGGCGGGCAAATGCCTCGGGCGTACGGTGACCGAGATCGTGATCACCTTCAAGTGCCCGCCGCAGAATTTCTACGGTGACTACGGAGCCGCGGCCTGTACGCCGAACCAGGTGATTCTCGGTATCCAGCCGGACGAAACCGTTGCCATCAGGTTCGGTACGAAACGTCCAGGTGAGGAGATGGTGACCGATCCGGTGTTCATGAAGTTCGACTACCGAACCTCTTTTGCCGAGAAGGGGCTCACACCCTACCACCGGCTGCTGCTCGACGCGATCGACGGCAACCAGATGAACTTCATTCGCCGTGACAGCCTCGAACGCTCCTGGATCATCGTCGACAGCATGAGGGATGCGATCGAAGGCGCCGTGCCGGACATCTATCCGGTGCACTCATGGGGGCCCGAGTCGGCAGTGCGCGTCTATGAGTCTCCGGATTGAACTCCGGTTTCATA
>Ga0326726_10001154_pt1 | contig 24534 bp, 20 predicted proteins | sample MHFenrmetagenome_2_FD_207603 | JGI IMG/M metagenome (GOLD analysis project Ga0326726, IMG submission 207603) | Lab enriched peat soil microbial communities from Michigan Hollow, Ithaca, NY, United States - MHF15MN | ecosystem: Environmental > Terrestrial > Soil > Wetlands > Peat | place: USA... | reverse complement strand
ACCGCGCGCACGCGTACAAGGCCGCGGTCGACGAGAATACGGCCGCGGGCGCCGATCCGGACCAGGCCGTCATGATGAATCTCTACTCGTACCCGATCCTGATGGCTGCCGATATCCTGATGTTCAAAGCCGCGAAGGTGCCTGTCGGGCGAGATCAAAAGCAGCACGTCGAGATGGCGCGCGACATCGCGCAGCGCTTCAACCACCACTACGGCGAGACGTTCGTGCTGCCCGAGGCCGTCACTCGCGACGAGGTCGCGACGCTGCCGGGCCTCGACGGCCGCAAGATGTCGAAGAGCTATGGCAACTTGATTCCGCTCTTCGCCGACTCGAAGGCGCTGCGCAAGCTCGTGATGAAGATCAAGACGAACTCGCTCGAGCCGGGCCAACCGAAAGACACCGAGGACAGCGCGCTCTACGCGATCTACCGCGCGTTCGCTAGACCTGACGAGACGGCGGCCGTTCGCGAACGCTACGCGGCCGGCATCGGCTGGGGCGAGATGAAGCAGCTCCTGTTCGAGCGCATCGACGCGGAGCTCGCGCCCGCGCGCGCGGAGTACGAGCGGTTGATCGCGTCGCCGGCCGAGGTCGAGAAGCTGTTGCTTGCCGGCGCCGAGAAGGCGCGGGCAGTGAGCAGGCCGTTCATCGCGGAGATTCGCAAGCGCGTCGGGATCCGGCGGCTCGCGCGCTGAGAGTCTACGCGGCGCCGCGGTCGGCGGCGCCGCCTAAGTCTTTGGTTTGCAAAGGCCGTGGCGTGGCGCGCCTCTGCGGCGCGGCGGCCTGGTTGGGCACGCCTCGCGGGCGAGCGCTCGCGGCCGGTTCATCGTGGCGGGGCTCGGCGGTGCTAATATCCACGCGACGGTTCGTCCAAAGAACGCAGGGGTAAGAACAATGCTGCGGACCTCACCGACCTCCAAGCTCGCTTTCTCTATGGTCGTCCCGCTCGCGCTCGCTGCCATGGCTGCGCGCGCCGATGTCGTCATCGAGGAGTCGATGAACACCGACGGCGTGGCCGGGTTCTCGATGCTCGCGATGCAGGGCACCACGACGAGGAGCCTGAGCGCCGACAAGTCGCGCACGGATTCGAACGTGCAGTTCAAGTCCAAGCTGCTCAGCACCTTTGCCGGCAAGTCCGGCAACACGTCCCAAATCGTTCGACTCGACAAGGGCGTCATGTGGGAAGTGCAGCCGAAGGACAAGACGTACACCGAGAGGACTTTCGCCGAGGCGCGCGCTCAAATGGAAAAGGCCATGCAGCAGATGGAGGCCGCCTCGCAGCAAGCGCAGGCGCAGCAGCCCCAGCAGCAGCTGCCGATCGACGCCGAAGCGTCTCAGTGCTCGTCGCCCGTCGTCGAGTCGAGGGTGACTGGCGAGCAGGCGACGATCGCCGGCTATCAAACGAGCCGACAGATCGTGTCGCTCAAGCAGACTTGCAAAGACCCGAAGACAATGAAGTCGTGCGACATGGTCTGGTCGATCGAGGAGTGGCTCACAGCGCAGGCTCCCGGAATGGACGAATCCAAAGCGTTCGCGCTGAACTATGCGAAGCAGCTCGGGCTCGATGCGAGCAGTCTGCAGGCGATGCAGAGCCGGATGCAGAACGCGTTCTCGCAATACAAGGGCACCTGGACCGAGCTCATGCAGAAGGCGAGCTCGTTCCAGGGTTATCCGCTCAAGACCGCAATGCAGATGTCGATGGGCGGCCCGCAGTGCACGACGGATGACGGCACGCAGGTCGCGTCCGCGCCGGGGTTCGCGGACGCCGTCCAGGCGGGTGTCGACGCCGGTGTTAGCACGGCGGCCGGCGAGGCCGCGTCGGCCGCCACGCAGGCCGCGATCGGGAAGGCGGGCGGTGGTGCCGCGGGGGCGGTCGCGGGCTCCACCGTGGGCGGGTTTGCGAGCAAGTTGGGCTCATCGATGATGAGCAAGTTGCACAAGAAGGACGCGGCTGCGCCGAAGACCGAGGCCGCCGCTCCGACGGATGCGGGGATGATCCGCCTATTCCGCGTGCAGACGGAGACGACGGCGATTCGCGGCGACGCGATAGCCGCGTCGACGTTCGAAGTGCCGGCCGGTTACAAGAAGGTCGTCGCAACGAAGTAACGGCAGGTCACGCGGCCCGGCGTCGCCGCGGGCGGCCGAAAACACCGCGAGCGCGCTACCGGCAATCGTTGCCGAGCGCGCCGACGCCGCCGCAGAAGCTCACATCTTGCAGCTGCACCCGCAGGTTGTCGGGGTCGGTGCAGTAGACCTGCGGGACCCCGTCGCGCACGCGCGACTCGCCTTTGATCCCGCTCGCGCCGAGCGTCGCGACGGTGCGCTCCGGGTCGAAGCTCTCGAGCCCGAAGCAAAAGTGGTTGATCTGCGCCGAGGCGTTCGCGCCGGCCTGGTAGATACCGAGGAACTGCTCACCGACCGCGAGGTTCACGCCGCCGGTTTGCTTGCTCTTTACGCCGAGCCCAAACACGCGCTGATAGAATGCGACGGAGCGATCGAGGTCGGAGACGATCAGGCTCACGTGGTTCAACGACCGCGGTCGAAGCGCGGGGTTCTGCGCCGCGGCCGGCAGCGGCGCCGCGGCGAGCGCCGCGAGCGTGAGAACGAGGTCGCGGCGGCTCAGCCGTCCCGTCTCGTAGTCCGTGAGTAAACCGTCGATCGCTCGGCTCATTCGTCTCTCCATATCGGCGCTGCCGTCGTCGACACCGCGACTCTTGGTAGGGAGATGTTCATGCCGTGATCTCCCAGGGCACGCCGAAACGATCCGTCACGAAGCCGTAGCCGTCGGCCCAGAACGTCTTCTGGAACGCCATCTGGACGCTGCCGCCGTCCGCGAGCGCGGCGAACACGCGCTGCGCGTCGGCGAAGTCCGGCAGCGACAACACGACGGCGAAGCCGTAGGGCTGCGCGAAGCGCTCGGTGATCACGTCCGCGCCGAGCAGGTCTTGCCCGTCGAGCGCCAGGGTCGCGTGGAAGATCCACGCGTGATGGCGCGCATCGGTCGCGGCGGCGAGCGGCGACTCGCCGTAGGTCATCAGCGTCGTGAGCTCGCCGTCGAGCACGCGCTGGTAGAACCGAAACGCGGCCTCGCACTGGCCGTCGAACATCAGGTGAATGCGGATCCGCATGGCTCGCTCCCCCGGCTCGGCTCGGTGGATTACACGGCGTCGGCGCAGCGCCCGCAAGGCCTGTACACTTTCGCGGGTCGAGCAAGCGGGAGAGGACGATGGCGAGTCAAGCGCAAGCGAGCGGCCGCGGCCGCACGATCGGCTGGGTATTGAGCGGCCTCGTGATCGCGTTCCTGCTGATGGACGCGACGATGAAGCTGCTCGCGCTGTCGGTCGTGCTCGAGACGAGCGGACCACTCGGCTTCCCGGGCGCGGCGATGGCGCGTGGGCTCGGCGTGCTGCTGCTCGCGTGCACGCTTCTCTATGCCGCGCCGCAGAGCGCAGTGCTCGGCGCGATTTTGCTCACGGGCTATCTCGGCGGCGCGGTCGCGACGCACGTACGCGTGGGCGATCCGCTGTTCTCGCACATCCTGTTCGGCGTCTACCTCGGCGTGCTTCTCTGGCTCGGTTTGTATCTGCGCGACCCGCGGCTGCGCTCGCTCGTGCCGCTGCGCTCGATCTGAGCGCCACGGCGCGAGGTATCGCGTGTCCCGATCGATCGAGTGACGGGTCACGCGCGCGCGGCCTAGATCGCCTCGTCGCTCACGATCATCTCCGTGTTCGCCGCGCCGGGCGGCACCATCGGCAGCACCTGCTCTTGCGTCGCGATCGGCGCGTGGATCAGACACGGGCCCCGCGCGCGCAGCGCGTCCACGAGAGCGCGTCGTGGATCAACCTCGCGCTCGAGATCGACCGCGTCGACGCCGAAGCCCCGCATCAATGCGATGAAGTCCGGCGTGCGCGCATACTCGGACGCGAACGTGCGTTGGCCGTAGAACAGCGTCTGTTGCTGGTAGACGAGCCCAAGCGAGCGGTTGTTCATCAGCACGACCTTGACGTTCACGCGCTCTTCCGCGGCCGTTGCGAACTCTTGGAGGTTCATGAGTATCGAGCCGTCGCCCGAGAAGCAAACGACCGTGCGGTCGGGGTGCCCGAGCGCGGCGCCGATCGCGGCCGGAAGGCCGAAGCCCATCGTGCCGAGGCCGCCCGAGGTGAGCCACTGGCGCGCACGGCGCAGAGGGTAGGCCTGCGCGACCCACATCTGATGCTGGCCGACGTCGGTCGCGACGAGCGCGTCGTCGTCGAGCGCGGAAGCGACGGCGCGCACGAGACCGTAAGGGCTGCGCAGCGAATCGAGCCGCGGCATGTGGAGCGGATGTCGCCGCTTCAGCGTGCGGATTCTATCGAGCCAGGTAGCACGCGTTCGCGCGCGGACGCGCGACAGCAGCGGCTCGAGCACGGCGCGCGCGTCGGCCGCGATCGCGAGCTGCGCGGCGCGCAGCTTGTGGAGCTCGGCTGCGTCGACGTCGGCGTGAATCACGCTCGCGTGCGGGCAGAACTCGGCGAGCTTGCCCGTCGCACGGTCGTCGAAGCGCGCGCCGACCGCGATCAGGAGATCGCACTCGTCGAGCGCGTGGTTCGTGTACGGCGCGCCGTGCATCCCGAGCATGCCGAGCGCGAGCGGGTGATCGGCGGGCATGCAGCCGAGACCCATCAACGTCATCACCGTCGGCAGCGACGAGCGCTCGGCGAGCGCGACCGCTGCTCTTGCCGCGCCCGAGGCCACGACGCCGCCGCCGAGATAGAGGATCGGCCGCTCGGCGGCCTCGATCATCACCGCCGCGTGCGCGAGCGCGTCGTCGCTCGCCGCGCGCGCCGCGTCCGGCACGCCGGGCGCCGGCCACTCCGCGACGTCGACGTGCTCGGTCTGCACGTCCTTCGGGATGTCGATCAGCACCGGGCCCGGCCGCCCCGACGCGGCGAGGTTGAACGCCGAAGGCACGACGCGGAGCAGGTCGCGCGCCGAGCGCACGAGGAAGTTGTGCTTCGTGACGGGCAGCGAGAGCCCGAACGTGTCGACTTCCTGGAACGCGTCGGTGCCGAGCAGCGCGCGCGGCACCTGGCCCGTGATCGCGACGAGCGGGATCGAGTCGAGCTTCGCATCGGCGATTGCGGTGATCAGATTCGTCGCGCCGGGACCCGAAGACGCGATGCAGACGCCGGGTCGCCCGGTCGCGCGCGCGATGCCCTGCGCGATGAAGCCCGCGCCTTGCTCGTGCCGCGCGAGCACGTGGCGGAGCGTCCCGGCGCGAGCGAGCGCGTCATAGAGCGGCAGCACCGCGCCGCCCGGGATGCCCGCGACGGTCGTCACGCCCTGCCGCTCGAGCAGGCGGACGACGACGTCCGCGCCGCTCATGCGTGGGACGAGCGCCGGCCGCTCGCACGTTTCGCGTTCTGCGTGCGCGACGGCGTTCGTCGTGATGTTTTTAGCGACCATGGCTGCGAGCTCCTTCGTTCGTCACCCGGCGTTCCGGCGGAGCCCAAAAAGAAGAAACCCCCGCCGGCTCGCACCGGCGGGGGTTTCTCGATTCAGTGACTATGCGTGATTAAACCCGGCCAGCGCGCTCGATCGCGTTTACTACGACGAGGACTACGAGCGCGCGCAGGCTGCGGCCGCCGATCGGGCCGCGGGCGTGGGTCGAGGTGCGTTGCGTCAGTGACATGGGCGCGGATTATGCAGGCGGGCTGCGGCGCCGCGCAAGGAACCGCAGCACGGCCTGGCGAGCCCCGCGGGCACACGCCGGCAATGCGCGGGGGCGATCAGCCGCGGTCGCGCAGCGCACGGACCATCGGCGCTTCAACGGCGTTATGATCCGATGCTTCTCGCACACCAACAAAGGGGACTGCTCCATGGCGGACAACACGGTACGCGGGCGTTTCGTTTGGCACGAGCTTCTGACGCCGAACAAGGCGGTCGCACACGACTTCTATTCGAAGGCGGTCGGCTGGGCGAAGCAGGCGTGGGAGCAAGATCCTTCCTATACGATGTTCGCCGCGGCGAGCGGCCCGCTCGGTGCGTCGATCGAGTCGCGCGACGATGCGCCGCATTGGCGACCGTACATCGGCACGCTCGATGTCGACGAGACCGTCGCGACCGCGACGCGCCTCGGCGCCAAAGTCCTCACGCCGGCGACGTCGTTGCCGAACGCAGGCCGCTTCGCCGTGCTCGAGGACCCACACGGCGCGGAGTTCGGCGTGCACTCGTCGCCGACGGAGCCGCGACCCGAGACACCGGCGGTTTATGGCGAGTTCTATTGGCACGAGCTCGCGGCCTCGACCGATCCCGTCGCGGCGTTCGCTTTCTATAACGAGCTGTTCGGGTGGGACGAGGTCCGCCAATACGACATGGGGCCTATGGGCGTCTATCTCCTATTCGGTCGCAACGGCCGCGAGATCGGCGGCATGTTCGACAAGGGCAAGCAGGGTCTGCCTGGTAGCGGCTATTGGGTCGGCTATGTCCGCGTGCCGAACATGGACGCGGCAGTCGCGACGGTGAAATCCGAGCGCGGCAAGCTGCTGAACGGGCCGATGGAGGTCCCGGGCGGCGACTGGATCGCGCAGTTCAGCGACCCGCACGGCGCGTCCTTCGCGGTGCTCGTGAACGCGGCCGACACGAAAGCCGCTAGCAAGTCGAAGCCGAAGGCGGCGAAGAAGGCTTCCAAGAAGGTCGCGAAGAAGGCGGCCAAGAAAGCGGCCAAGAAAGCGGGCAAGAAAAAAGCCCCACGCAGAGCGGCGAAGAAGAAGGGTAAGAAGACGGCGAAGCGCGGCGGGAAGAAGACGAGCAAGAAGGCCGCGAAGAAGATGCGCACGAAAGCCAACAAGTCGCGCCGCCGAAAGGCGAAGCGGCCCTAGCGCTGGCGAATCGGGCCGGAGCGCGGGACGCGTGCCCGGCGCTCCGGCGCGAAGTCGGCTACTTCTTCAACGCGTTCATCAAGGCTTCCGAGACGAAGCCGAATATCGCGCCGATGATGATCGAGAGAATCGTCGGCAGCAGCGCCGAAGTCGCTGTCATGTCCTTGCCGAGCAGGATTAGCCCCGCGATGGCCGCGAAGCCGTACACGCTCGCCGGGATCGTGCCGAGCAGCGGGATCTTCGACGCGAGGCAGATCACGGCCGCGCCGATGCCGACCGCGACCGGCGCCGCGAACGCGCCGAGCGAGCCGAGCTGCGCCGCGAGCAGCACGGCCGCCATCCCGACGACCGCGCCGAAGCTCATGCAGACGATCGTGTTGCGCGTGCCCGTGAACTTGCCGCCCGAGTGATAGTGGCAACCCCACGCGATGAACGCCTGCCACACCTGCAGGTGGGCCGCGACGACTGCGGCCGGAACGAGAAAGAGCCAAGTGGCTGCGACGGCGAGCACGCCGACCGAGAGCGCGAGCGCAAAAAGAGCGGGCATGACTGTCTCCTGTTGTTCGTTGTTATGGGCGACGTCGATGCGACCGAGCCGTCGGCCGCGCCGTCGGGCGAGCGACGAATTGCCCCGCGGTCCCCCAATCCCCGCGGACGGCTTCGTTATTCGAGATGAACGCCCCCCGGCGACCGCCGTAGTCTCGGGAATTACCCCCGGCCATGCAAGCGAGACGCCGCGGTCTCCCCGTTCGGGCCGCGAACAACGCCAGCTCTGAGAGGATTCGGGCGCTATGATCGGCGCGGGTTCGCGCTTGAAGCGCACGTCTTAAGCACTCATGGGGGAAGAATGAAAACATCGGTGTTGCTCGTGCTTGCGCTCTCGTTCGCGTCCGCAATGACGGCGCCGCTGTCGGCGCAGGACCTCACGATCACGAATGCGCACATCGTCGTCGGCAACGGCACGGTGATCGAGCGCGGATCGATCGTCGTACGCGGCGGCAAGATCGTGTCCGTCGCTGCGGGCGCGCCGTCGTCGAAGAGCGGCCAGACGATCGACGCGAAGGGTATGTCGGCAATGCCGGGGTTCATCGACGCGCACAAGCACGTCAACACCGGCCCCGACGAGAAGGCGCAGATGCAGCGCCTGCTCGAGGCCGGCTACACCACGGTGCTGTCGGGCGGCGGCCCCGCGGACGGCAACATCACGCTGCGCGATCACATCGAGCAAGGGTTGATCAATGGGCCACGGATCATACCGTCGGGCTCGCTGCGTCTCGCGAATCACACGCCCGAGTCCGCGCGCGAGGAAGTTCGCAAGATGGCCGCGCTCGGCATCAAGTACACCGGCGAGATTGCGCTGACGCCGGTGCCGGGCCCGACCGAGAAAGAGCTCGAGACGCTGCGCGCCGTGCTCGACGAGGCCAAGAAGGTCGGGATCCTGGTGCAGGTCCACGCCGTGAGCTCGCCCGCGATGATGGCAGCGGTGAACTTGGGCATCCCGCTGCTCGTGCACATCCCGAACAAGGACTGGGTCAGCAAGGAAGACGCGGCGAAGATCGCGGCTTCGGGTACGAAAGCGCTGATGACGATCGGCTTCGGCGCGCCCGTGTTCGGCGTATTCGCGAACGACGATAAGCCGCGCTTTCGCGACGGCAAGGACTGGCCGTCCGGCATCGTCGACGGCGTGCGGCTCGGCGAAGAGGCCGGCTACATGATCGTCAACGCGCGCACGCTGTTCGACGCGGGCGTGATCCTCGGCTACTGCACCGACACGGTGTATGACGCGGTGGCCGGCCTCGAGCACGAGCTCAAGTCGATGAACGTCGTGTTCTCCACGATCGACATGGTCAAGATCATGGGACCGAACACCGCGTCCTACATCCAGATGCAGGACCAGCTCGGCGCGCTCGAGGCCGGCAAGCTCGCCGACATCGTGCTGCTCGCCGGTGATCCGCTCGAGGGCTACTGGAACTGGCTGAAGGCGAAGGTCGTCGTGAAGCAGGGCAAGGTCGTCGTCGATAAGCGCTAGCGCGCGGATCGTCGTCCGCGACGACGGTTTGCGAAGAGGACTACACGTTCTCCGATCTAGCGATGATGGCGGCGTCGGCGCGGAGCGCTGGCGATATCTCGGGCCGGTGACGATCATCCAGGCGGTAACGCCGAGCGCTCGCGGGCAAAAAAACCACACCAAAACTTGGAAATAGTTCGAATCTGTGCGACAAAAGGGCGCGTTTTCGCAACACGCGGGGTCTAGAAGTGTTGCGCGCCACGGGAAGAACTCGCTCACTCAACAAGGGGGGTAACTTGTATGAGCATGCTCCAGACCGGCCGTCGGGCGCTGTCGCTGGCGGGCGTACTCGCGCTCGGCACAGCGACTGAGCTCACAGCCTTCGCTCAGCAGCCCGCGGGCGCACAGCCCCAAGGCAACCTAGAAGAGATCGTCGTCACGGGCTCGCGCATCGCGCGGCGCGACTTCCAGTCGCAGTCGCCGATCGTGACCGTCGACAAAGAGGCCTTCACAGACCGGACCGCCATCGGTCTCGAAGCGACGCTCGACCAGTTGCCGCAGTTCAACATGACCGGTGCCGGCTCACAGGCGTACGGCGCAGCGTCTACGCCGTTCCCGCAGGCGAATGCGGCGCCCGGCGCGGCGACGATCAACCTGCGCGGCCTCGGTTTGAACCGCAGCCTCGTTCTCCTCGACGGCCGACGCGCACAACCCGTCAACGGCTATCTCGTCGTCGACCTCAACACGATCCCGGCGGCCGCGATCGACCGCGTCGAGGTCATTACCGGTGGCGCGGCGGCGGTGTACGGAGCAGACGCGATCGCGGGTGTCGTTAACTTCATCTTGAAGAAGAATTTCGAAGGCGTACAGATCAACGCGCAGTCGAGCATGAGCCAGGAAGGCGACGGCCAGGAGACCACCGTCAACGGTCTCCTCGGCGCGTCGTTCGCCGATGGCCGCGGCTCGGTGATGGTCGGCGCGGACTACAGCAAGCGCGACAACATCTTCGGCAGGGACCGTGACTGGGTCGTCAAGGGTTGGAACGATCCCGGCACGAACCACGGTGGTCTCGGTAGCTCGAACCTTTCGCAGTTCACGGGCTCCCCATCTGGTGCGATTCCCCTCGGCGGCTACGCCGGCTATCCGCTCTCGACCGGCGGCGGTTATTACGTCGATCAGAATGGCAAAATCTTCGACAACCAAAGGCCGCTGGACCCGGCTCATCCGTACACGGGCCCAGTCGGGGTCGGCACGAACTACAGGATCAATCCGGACGGCACGCTCGGGTTCATCGATCCCGCGCACACCTACCTGCAGATTCCGCTCGAGCGCTACTCGCTGTTCGGCTCGGGCCACATCGAGCTCGCGGACAAAATCGAAGTGTTCACGCAGTTGAACTTTTCCGAGACGTACACGGAGGCGCCGGGCTTCACGTCGGGCGTGTTCAACGTGTGGTCGCCGAACATCCCTTACATCCAAGCCTACGACGACCCGGCCTCGCCGACGTTCGGGAAACCGCCGCCGCCCGCGCCGTTTACACCGCCGGTGACGCTGCATCCGGTGCCGGCCGATCTCGCGAAACTGCTGAATCAGCGCTGCACGCCGGCGCCGTGCTCGGGAGTAACAACGAGTCTTCCGTGGACCTATGCCGGCGGCTTGGACTACCTCGGCAACTTCACCACGAACACGACGTCCGAGGTCTACCAGATCGTCGGCGGCTTGCGCAGCGACTTCACGGTCGGGGACAACGACTGGAGCTGGAACGTGTACGCCTCGCACGGCAACACGGAGTTGAACGCCTATCAGCCCGAAGGGTTCCCGTTCTTGCCGAGAGTCCAGAACCTGTTCAGCGCGAACCAGTACGGCGTTAACTTCGATATCAGCTCGTTGCCCGGATACTCGCCGGTCGCGGTGACGGGACACTGCACGTCGGGCCTGCCGATCTTCAATGCGGACGGCAGCGTCAACAACACGCCGTCCGTGTCGAAGGACTGCTCCGACTACGTCGTGCTGCGGATGAACTCGGTCACGACGATCGAGCAGAACATCTTCGAAGGCACGGTGACGGGCACGATCCTGAACATGGCCGGCGGTCCGCTGCAGTTCGCCGCCGGCGCCGACTACCGGAAGGAAATCTTCGGCTTCCAACCGGACTCCGGCTACAACGCGAACCAAGACTTTCCGAACGTCATCCAGAACGTCGTGCTGCCGGTCTCGGTCAACGGCTCCACGGATGTGAAGGAAGTCTACGGCGAGCTCGCTATTCCGCTGTTCAAGGGCAATCGGCTCGAGATCGATCCGGGCATTCGCTACTCGGACTACGACACGGTCGGCAAGACCACGACCTACAAGCTGCTTGGCACTCTGAAGCTAACGGACCGATTCCGGCTCCGGGGCGGCTACCAGTTGGCGAACCGTGCGCCGAACGTGGTCGAGCTGTTCACGCCGAAGGGCGGAAGCTCGATCGACTTCAATGCCCCGGACTTGTGCGGGAGCTGGGCCGGGGTGCCGACGTTCGGCAACGTCGCCGCCAATCCGAACCGGCTGAACGTGCAGACGCTGTGCCAATTCCTGATGACGAGAGAGGGCGCACCCGCGTCGTTCTATGTGCCCGGCACGCCGAGCGCCGACAATTACCAGTACAACGTCTTCGGCTTCGGGTTCTACTTCCCGCTCTCTCTGGCGATTCAGGAAGGCAACCGGACTCTCGAGAACGAGACGGCTGATACCTACACTGCGGGCGTCGTGATGAGTCTCGCCAACCGGCTCACGCTCAGCCTCGACTGGTACCAGGTCAAGCTCGACAACGCGATCGCGATTCCGGGTCACGCGGCGATCTACCAGCAGTGCTTCGATCCGAAGTACAACTCGCTGATGGGGTCCGCTGCCGGGTCGCACTCGGGCGCGGAGCTCGCGGCGGCGAATCCGTTCTGTAACTTGATTCAACGCGAGTGGGTCGGCGGCGCTCCGCTGTCTGCGGGCAACTTTGGAGCGGATCGCAAGTTCAAAGCCCAGTACATCAACAGTGGCGGTATCGACACCGAGGGCTACGACATCCAAGTGGATTGGGGCATCGGCAACTTCAACGTGAACTTCCAGACGAGCCTCCTCAACCTCTACTCGGTGGCGCCGTTCCCCGGCGCCGCTTTCGTCGACTACACCGGCACGACGTTCAACGACTCGTTCGACTACCGGTTCCTGACGACGGTACGGTGGGGTAAAGGACCGCTGTCGGTGGGTGCGCGCTTGCAGTATCTGCCGTCGCTGAAACCGCAACCGGGCGCTGCGTCCAACTCGTTGAACGTCGATTCGTACGACCGGCTCGACGTGTTCGGGAGCTGGACGTTCAAGCAGCACTGGCAGTTGCGCGGCGGCATCGACAACGCGCTGAACGTGGATCCCGTTTGGGTCGGGGCGACGACTATCAACAACGCGATCGGAACGACCAACGGCAATTACGACCAGATCGGTCGACGCGTCTACATAGGTGTGCAGATCACTCTGTGATCGTGACGCAGGCCTGAGCTTGGCGTACATCGCTGTCTGAATTCCCGCCCGCGGAGGCCGCGCGGCCCCCGCGGGGCCGGGAGCGGCTCCCGCGCATCGATCGCTCGGGTTCTCAGACGCCGGCTCTACCGAGCGTGTCGACGATCTCACGCAGGACTTCCGCAATCGCCGGGTGGTCCGTTTCCAAGCGTACCGCGAGCGCCTCGAGCCTATCGGGCGTCTTCGTCGCGGCGCTGCTGCGCGCGAGCGTCGCCTCGATGTCGCGGGCTACGGTCGTCAGCAGCTTGCGCGATTCGCCGTCGAGCGACTTCGCGCGCTCGAGCCGCGCGTGCAGCTGCGCGAGCAGGTCACGAAGATCCTCATCGCTCATCCTTCTTCTCCTTCGATTTTCGCTTGTCTCGCCTCGCAGCCCTGGCTTACGCTGCCGCCCCTCGGCGGCCGATTCAAGCTCGCCGCGCACGGCTGGAGGATACTTCGTGGCTATCGACAACGCTCGTCGCTTCGCCGTTATCGCCGCATTCGCCGCGCTGCTCGCCGCATGCGGTCAGCCGGGCGGCTCGGCGCCGGCAGCGAAGCAAGCCGCGCCGGCCGCGCCGACTGCCGCGATCACGAGCAATTTGAAGCCGCTGCCGGGCCACGAGAGCGATGCGCCGCGTCTCACGAAGAAGGCCACCGTGCGGATGCAGACGACGGCCGGCGAGCTCGTGATCGACGTGTTCCCCGACGCCGCGCCGCACGCGGCGCAGCGGTTCCTCGAGCTCGTGAGCTCGGGGTTTTACGACGACACGCCGATCTCGCGCGTCGTGCCGGGCTTCGTCGCGCAGTTCGGCGTCAATTGGCGCGAGCCGCACAAGGTCTGGAAGGACACGGACTTCGACGACGATCCGAGCTACTACGCGCTCGAGCGTGGCACGCTAGCGTTCGCGAAGTCGGGTCAGAACATGAACTCGACGCAGGTGTTCATCAATTACAGAGAGAACAATCGGCTCGCGGAGCCGCGCTACAACTTCACGGTATTCGGCGACGTCGTCAGCGGCATGGACGCCGTCGACAAGTTCGTGCGCGTCGGCGATCCGAGCTACGGCCTCGACCAGGATCGTCTCTGGCAGGACGGCGGCGCCTACCTCGATTCTCTCGCCGAGAAGCCGACGATGATCCAGCATGCCGAGGTCGTCGGCGCGGCGAAGTGACGGCGGCGGCCATCGAGTGACCGCGGCTCGCCCCGCTTTGCGTGCTCTCGCTCTCGCCGCGGGAATCGCGCTCGGCGCACTCGCGGGCAACGCGCGCGCTCTCGAGGTGTGGCTCGCGAGCACGCAGAGCTGCAATAGCTGCGACATCTATCAGCGCGCCGCCCAATCGCGCGGCTACGGGCGAGCGTTGCGATACACGGATGGCGCCGGTCTCACGATCCCGATCCTGTCGATCGACAAGGGCGCGCTCGCGTCCGACGTGCTCGCGCAATTGCCCGAAGACATCGGCCCGCACAGCAAGTACTGGGACGTGACGCTGCTCGTGCTCGTCGTCGACGCAGGGCGCGTGGTGTCGGCCGGCAACATCGCAGAGTCGGCCGACAACGACGAGCTGCGTCACTCTCGGGCGGTGATGTTCCCGCCGTCTGCGCCTGCGGACAGCGATCCGGCGTTGCGCGACGAGAATCTCTTGCCGACGTTCTTCGCGAGCCACTGGAATCTCGAGTACTTCGTCGACGTCGCGCTCGGCAAACGGCCGAAACGGACCGCGAAGCCCCCGGTCGACCTCGCGTCGCCGAATCCGGCGCCGCTCGGCCCGCGCAACGTGATTCTCTGGGGCTCAGCGCCGACGCCGCTCGCCGACGCGCTGTTCATTCCGACGCGGCTCGGCGAGATCCGCGCTGCGATCGACGGAGCGAAGCTCGGCGGCCTTCGCTTCGTCACGCTCTACGGCCATGGACCGGGCATTGAGGGCAACGACACGAGCTACATCGAAGGGGGCCGCACGCTGTTCAAGCGCCCCGACCTCCATGCCGACTACGCGGCGGACGCCGCCGGCTTGAACAGCGTGCTGACCGGCGTCCTGCGCGCGGATCGCGCGCGCACGCTGCTCGTGCAGGTCGGGCACGCGGGCCCGACCGGCGCGCCGCTGTGGGGCCACGGCCTCACGCTGTCGCCGGCCGACATCGAGCCGATCAAACGCGAATCGAGCGGTGCGCTGCTGATGGTTAGCGGCGTGTGCAATGGCGGTCAGTTCGCGAAGGCCGTGCAGTGCGGGTTCTTCGCCGCTCATCCCGACGTCCGCGCGAGCGGCTGTCAACTCTCGCCCGCGGCGCTCGAAACGTCCGACGACTATCTGCGCCACTTCTTCCGCGCGGCGACGGCCGAGCCCGCGAACGGTGATTCGCGTAAGCGCGGCGCGCCGGCCGCGACGCTCTACGACGCGCACTGGTATGCATCGGCGCGCCTCGAGGACGAAGCGATCAGCTACACGACCACCGACGCGCTGATCGACGACTATTTCGCGGCGCATCCGGACAAGCTGCCCGAGTCGCTCACCGTCGCCGCGATCCGGAGCGCGGCGCCGGCGGTCGGCCGTGCCGAGGCCGAGGCCGCAACGGCGCTGACGGCGGGGCTCGCGCCCGAGACGCCGATCCCGCTCTTAGGATTCGTCGAGCTCAATCACGCGGCCGACGCGAAGCTCGCCGACGCGCGCGAGCTCTCTTCCACCGAACGCAACCGGATCGTCTCGTTACCGTACAAGCTCGTGCTGCCGATGCTCGCGCGGCGAATCGCATATGCCGGCCTCCGCGTGCAGGATCCCGCGTTCGCGGCCGCGTCGGCCTGCGAAAAGCAGTCTCTGCCGCAATTCCTGGGGACCGCGCGGCCCCGCTGATTGACCGAGTCCCGCGCGATGCAGGTAGCGGTGCAAATAGCTAGCTCTCCGCCACTCGCGTGCTCGATGGTTTCAAACTAGTATCGCGTGTTTGCGTCGCCCCAAGGGGTCGGCAGAACCTCGCGACGCGCTACTGAAGTGTGGGATAGACCATGAGCAGCCCGGCATTCAAGGCGTTTGCGCTCGCGGCGTCGATGTTCGTCGCCGCGTCCGTCGGCGCTCAACAGGTGGCCAACATCGGCTTCAAGAGCGTCGGCCGCGCCGCTCCGCTCGCGGCCGATCTCACCAACCAAGAGATCGTCGGCGCGGGGTTCCCGATCACTCTCGCCGTGCCGGGCGACTTGACGACGGCGAAGATCGGCGACTTCGTCGGCTCTGCGCGCGACGGTCAATCTCCCGAGGGCGTAACCCCGCTCGCGGTCGACCTCTATACGACGAAGGACTTCTACAAGGACAAGGATCTTTGGACGGATCCGCGCTACTTCCGCTGCAATAGCCCCGTCGCGATCGAGGAGCAGTACGGAGCGAACGGCCCGAAGCTGATCGCCGAGGCGGGGCCGTCCAAAGCCGCGTGGGGTTACTGCACTCGCGACTATCCGCGCGCCGCGATCGTGAGCCCGTATCCGTTCAAGACCGCGCAAGAGCACTACGAGGCCCTGCTCGCGGAGACGAAGAAGCGCGGCGGCCCGACGATCCACACGTATCAAACGCTGCCGAACGAGTGGAACGGCCGCTATGCGCATCCGGGCTTCACGAACGACTACTGGTACAAGATGCGTCACAATCAGATGACGACGATCTTGTCGCTGCTTAGACCAGAGTATCAGCAGCGGATGGTGCAGCAGGCCTATCACGAAGGCGTCGACAACCACGCCCAGTGGCCGTCGCAGTACTGCTGGCCCGAAGGCTTCATGCGCCGTTGGCACGAGTTCGCGACCTGGGAATGGAACGTGATGGTGACGCCCGACATGGTGCAGATCCTCGCGGGCGTCGCGCGCAACTTCATCACCAACATCAACATCGGCCGCAGCTTCAAGATGGAGGGCAACGTGCCGCGCCTCGGCGCCGACGTGCCGCGTTGGTATGGCGAGACGATCGGCTTCTGGGACAAGGACACGCTGATCACGTGGACGTCGAACATCCAGGGCTGGATGGTGCATGGCGCGTTCGAGTACTCGAACAAGATGCAGACGATCGAGATCTACACGCCGAACCGCGACGCGAAGGGCAAATTCCTAGGGCTGAATCACGAGGCGATTTTTTACGATCCGGACGCGCTCGTGCAGCCGGTGCGGATCGTTCGCAACTACAAAAAGATCGGTAACTTCAAAGACGTCGAGCCTTATGTCTTCATCGAGTGCGTGCCGACGATCTTCCCGGTCGAAGGGAAAGCGACGCCCGAGTCGCCTGGTACTTTTATTCAATACGAAGTTCCCGATATGTATGGCCGTCCCTGGGCCCATAACTGGGAGAAGTACTTCGAGCAGGGTATGCAGAAGCCGCAAAGCGAAGATATCTTCACGTTTAAATGAGCGCTAAATGAGATAATGGCGCGCAAGTCAAGGACTCAACGGAGAACGGTCTTGAACAGCAAAGCGACTGGAATTTTCGGTGCGGTGGTGGCAGCCGCGGTTGTCGGACTGGTGACGCCCGTGCAGGCGCACCACTCGTTCGCGATTTTCGATTCGGAACAGACCAAGGTGTTCACGGGCGTCGTAACGCGCGTCAATCCCGATGCGAACCACCTGCAGATTTTCTTCGCCCCGATGAATGCGGAACGCAAGAACGTCGAGCGCGGACCCGATGGCAAGCCCGTCATCTGGGCCGTCGAGATGGAAGGCTCGGCGCAGGCGGCGACGATGGGCATCTCGGTGAACTCGTTCCCGCCCGGCACGGTCTTCAGCGTCGCGCTGCACCCGTTGCGCAGCGGCGAGCCCGCGGGCAGCCGGCGTGACACGGGCGCGATCTACAAGTGCCCGGAGAAGACTCCGCCGGCGCCCGGCAAGAACTGCGACTCCGTCGAAGGTCACACGACCATCGGTACCGGGCCGTTGCCGGAGCCGACACCCGTCAAGTAAGCCCGGAGCGGCTCATGTTTCGCGACTTCGCGGAGTGGCTCCAGACCACGGGCATCAGCGTGAAGGTCCAGTCGATCACGTGGCTGATCCCGGTGCTCCAGTCGATCCACATCTTGATGATCGGCATCGTGTTCGTCTCGAGCCTCATGATCACGCTACGCGTCGTCGGCAGCATGCGCGCGGACGAGCCGTTCGCGACGGTTTGGGGCCGCTTCGCTCCATGGATGTGGAGCGGGCTCGTCGTGATGGCGCTGACGGGTCTCGTGCTGATCATCGGCGAGCCGGTGCGTGAGTTCAGCTCGGTGTCGTTCTGGCTCAAGATGTCTCTGCTCGCAATCAGCTTGACGAGCATCTTCGTGTTCGGTCGCACGCTACGACCGGAAATGCTCACGTCGGCGACGGGCGAGTTCTCGACCGGACGAAAAGCAGCCGCGCTCGCGACCGTCGTGCTCTGGCTTGCGATCATCTTCCTCGGCCGCGCGATCGCGTACGACGCCGCGGTTTGGGGACACTTGCACACCTGATTCTCGCGACTACCAACGCATGACAGCACCCAGCATCGTCGAAGTCGTGGAGGCGTCCGCCCCGGCCGAGTGGATGCGCATGTCGCTCCTCTCGATGCCGGTCGTCGAGGCGATTCACGTGCTGACGGCTGCGATCGTGTTCGGCACGATCCTCATCATCGACCTGCGCCTGCTCGGCTTCCCGAACACGCGTCGGCCGTTCACGCGGATCGAGCACGAGCTGCTGCGCTATACCTGGGGCGCGTTCATCATCTCGGTCGTGACCGGGATACTGATGTTCGCGGCGAACGCGACCACCTACTACGGCAACACGGCCTTCCGGCTCAAGATGCTCGCACTGCTCGTCGCGGGCATGAACATGGCGGTGTTCGAGCTCGTGATCAAGCGCGGCGTCGCGAGCTGGGACAAGGACGTCGCGCCGGCGCGCGCGGCGCGCTTCGCGGGCGCCGCGTCGATCGTGATCTGGACCGCCGTGATCGTCATCGCGCGCTGGATTGCCTGGACGAAGGGCTATGGCGCCGGGGCCTCGATCCCGGACAACGTCAATTTCGACTTCTCGACGCAGTAAGTCGCGTCGTCTGGCGGCGTCGTGCCGCTCCTTATAGATCCCGCCGGATAGACCCGATAGATCCCCCCGGATAGACCCGTCCCACGCCGCCGGAGCCCGCCGGAGCTGAGGTTTGTCCGTCGCCAGCCCGCATTTTCAAGGCCTGGCGCGGCGGCGTAGCTTGGTTGCAACAAAAACCGGGAATACCGCGAACGGCGGGCAGCCTCATTCCCAGTAGCGCCGATGCTAGGTTTCCGTCTAGACTCCGCAACGCGACGTCGTTCGCAAGCCATTCGGCTAGTGGGGAAACGCGACATCGGGTGCGTTTCCCGCGTGGGGTGGGGGAATCAGTGGGGGTACATCATGTCGCTATCTGACCGTGCTCGTCGCAGAGCTCCGTATCTTTTTCTGTCACCGCTGGCGGCGGCCATCTTGGCTGCTCCTGCGTTCGCTCAGCAGCAGCCAGGCGGCCCGCCCGGCGGCCTCGAAGAGATCATCGTCACCGCGGAGTTCCGCTCTTCGAGCGTCCAGGACACACCGATCGCGATCACGGCGGTCACGTCCGAGATGCTCGAGGCGCGCAGCCAGACGAATCTATTCCAGATCACGGCGAATGCGCCGAACGTCTCGCTGCGGCCCGCAAACTCCTCGTTCGGTAGCGCACTCGTCGCGTACATCCGCGGCATCGGACAGACGGACTTCAACCCGTCCGTCGAGCCCGGCATCGGCGTCTACGTCGACGACGTCTACTACTCGACGATCACCGGCAACCTGCTCGATCTCCTCGACCTCGACCGCGTCGAAGTTCTGCGGGGCCCGCAAGGCACTCTCGCCGGACGCAACGCGATCGGCGGCGCGCTGAAGCTGTTCACGCGCAGGCCCGACGGCAGGGACGACATCAACCTCTCGTTGACGAAGGGCGAGTTCGACCGCACCGACGTCAAGGGTGCGGGTGGATTCACGATCACCGACAAGCTCCACGTCCGCATAGCGGGCATGGCGCGGTCGATGGACGGTTACGTGACCCGCCTCGACTACGCGTGCGTAAACCATCTGCCGCGTCCGGGGCAACCCGGCGGTCTGCCGACCTATATCCAGTCGGCCGGCTGCAAGCTCGGCACGGAAGGCGGGCAGTCCTATGCCTCTGGCCGGTTCTCGATGCGTTGGGACGCGAGCGACAAGTTCTCGGTCGACGTCACTGCGAGCATCACGAACGACAACTCGGAGTCGCAGCCGAGCGTGCTCGTCGCCGCTTCGAATCATTCGGGCTCGAACATCCCGATCATGTTTCAGGGCTTCGGACCGCCCTCGCCGAACCCGGCGTTCGACCCCACGGCGAGCACGTTGGTGCCGATCTACTATGACAACAACCGCAACGGCACCTTCGAGGCGGGGATCGATGTTCCGTTCGACAGCCGGTTCGTGACCGGCGGCAAGTACATCAACTATTCGACGTACATCAACGACGGCAAGAGCACGCCGAGCCCGCTGTTCCAAGGAGGCAACCCCACCCGGGACATCGCGCTCTTCAAGCCGGACGTGCTCACTCCGGTGAACACGCTGCATTCGTGGGATACCGCGGTCAATCTGAATTGGAAGCTCAATGACGCCTGGTCGTTCCTGTCCGTTTCGTCGTACCGCACGTACAAGAACAACTTCACGGAAGACACCGACGGCTCGCCGCTCGCGGCCCAGCAGTTGCTGCAAGTGCTGAACCACGATCAATGGACGCAGGAGTTCCGGATCAGCGGAACGCTCAACAAAGTCGATCTCACGTTCGGCGCGTTCTATCTCGACCAAAAGACGAACGAGGATGCGCGCGTCGATCTGCCGTACGTCGGATTCGACTTCATCCATGGGCCCGATTTCGTTCCGGCGACCAACAAAGCGTTGTACGCGAATGCGGCGATTCATCTGACCCAGAAGTTGGACCTCGCGCTCGGCACGCGCTACTCGAAGGACGACAAGAGCTACACGTTCCATCGGCACAACCCCGATGGCACGCTGCCCCAGGCCTGTACGACGGTCCTGTTTTGGGAAGCCGGTACCGCCGGCAACCCCAACCCCTCCAATTGCGGCGTGTTCGGGTTGGACGGCTTGAAATCGAGCTTTTCGAGCAGCCACACGGACTACCGCGTCGTTCTGTCCGACAACCTCAACGACAACATGATGCTCTACGGTCAGCTGTCGACGGGCTACAAGGCAGGCGGGGTCAACGCGCGGCCGTTCTTCCCGAGTCAAACGCATGGGTTCAACCCCGAGACGCTCGACAGCTACGAGGTCGGCATCAAGAACACGTTCCACCGGACGTTGCGGCTAAACGCGGCAGTCTTTTATAACGACTACAAGGATATTCAGCTGCCGCTCACGAGCTGCTTCTGGGCGCCGCCGGCCGAGCAGACGCCGTGCGCGAGCCAGGCCAACATCGGTGACGCGCATGTCAGTGGTATCGAGGTCGAGGCCGAGTGGAATCCTGGAAGATTCTCGCTCGACGCGTCGATTAGCAATCTGAACTTCAGCTACTACCACACCGATCCGCTCGGGTCCGTCACGACCGACATGATCTCGCCGTTCACTCCGGAGAATAAGGCGAGCCTGGGCTTCCAGTACGAGTTCGGCCTCGGTAAGCACGGCAGCATCACGCCGCGCCTCGACGTCGCCTACACCGACCAGGTCTATTCGAGCGCCGTCAACGCGCCGACGAACCTGATCGGGGCCTACACGTTGGCCAACTTGCGCGTGACCTGGCGGTCGGAAGACGAAGCATGGCGTGTCGCGCTCGAGGGCACCAACCTTGCCGACAAGTACTACTACTTGACGCTGTTCGACCTCTCGCGAAACGCGGCGGGCTATATCAACGGTCAGCCAGGCCGCCCCGAGGAGTGGGCGATCACGTTCACTCGTAACTTCAACCGCTAAAAGTACCGGACCTCACGAAGGCCTCTCGCCGCGCGCCGCATACGGCGCCCGGCGCAGGGGCCTTCCCTTTTTCGCGCGACACTTGGAGACTGTGCGACGTCGGTGCCACGCCAATCTGCAGCACACGAAATGGCGACGAATTTTCTAAACCCTCGCGAGATTCATGCGCCCGTGGGTCCTTACTCGCACACGGCCTTGGTTGCATCGGGCGCGCCAATCCTTTTTCTCGCGGGCCAGGTGGGCATTCGTCCGGACGGCTCGATCCCCGACGGCTTCGCAGAGCAAGCTGAGGTCACGTTCGAGAACGTTCGCGCTTGCCTCGCGGCGCACGGGCTCGGCGTGGACGCGGTCGTGAAGCTCGGCGTCTTCTTGCTGCCCGGCCAGGATCTTCAGCTTCTGCGCGCAGTCCGCGAGAAGCACTTCGGCGCTCACCGCCCGACTTCGACCACCGTCTACGTGCCGCAGCTCGCGAGCCCGGCGTTGCTCGTCGAGGTCGAAGCGATTGCCGTCAAGCGCGCCGAGTAGAGGCCGGCCGCGAGCCGACGGGGAATGAGCGTTCGGGTTGCAATCACGGGCGCTTCTGGACAGCTCGGCCGGCTCGTCGCGGAGCGTGTGCTCGCGCAGTGCGCGCCGAGCGACGTGATCCTCGCGACGCGCTCGCCGCACGCGCTGGCCGACTTCGCCGCGCGCGGAGCCGAAATTCGCCGCGCGGACTTCGACGACCCAGGCTCGCTGCGCGCCGCGCTCGTCGGCGCCGAGCGGGTGCTCCTGATCAGCGCAACGGATCTCGAGCGGCGCGTCGCGCAGCACCGAGCCGCGATCGCGGCGGCGCGGGCCGCCGGCGTGCGGCGCGTGATCTACACCTCGGGCTCTAGACCTGGGCCCCCTAATCCTGCTGCCGTGGCGCCGAGCCATTACGCGACGGAGCAGTCGCTCGCGGCGAGCGGCCTCGCTTGGACCGTGCTCCGTAACAGCCTGTACGCGGACTATCAGGTTCCCGAGGCGATGCGTGCGATCGAAGCGGGCGTGCTTGCGCACAATCGCGGCGCAGGCCGCGTCGCGTACGTCGCGCGTGACGACTGCGCCGCGGCCGCGGCGGCGGTGCTGCTGCAAGACGGCCACGATGGAGCCGTCTACGACATCACGGGCCCTGAGAGCTACGGTGCCGAGGCGCTCGCGGCACTCTATGGGGAGCTCGGCGGAAAGCCTCTCGCGCCGCGCCCGATCGACGACGGGACGTTCGTCGCGGGGCTCGTCGGAAGCTCGACGGACGGTCACCTACGCTACGGCGCCGAGCTGCTCGCTTCGTTCGGCCGCGCGATCCGCGAGGAGTTCCTCGACGTTCGGAGCGATGCCGTCGCGACGCTCACGGGGCGGGCGCCGCGCACGCTGCGCGACGTGCTCGAGCCGCACGTGCGTGGAGCCGCGGCCATGCGACTTTCGTAGAGTCCGCAAACGCCTTCGGCGGTCACCTCGGCCCGGCGGTCATCCCGGGTTTTGGGACGGCGTTTTAGATTCTGCGAGGCTTGGGCGCCGCTCAGCGCGCGAAACGACTCCCCGTCGTCGGATTCCGCGTGGCACAGAAGCTGCAGACGGAACGGCAGCGAAAGCAAGAATTCCGCGGCCGTTATGCTGGCCTCCGAGGGATCGGTCACCCCTTTGGTTCACCACCCCCCAAATTTGAACCAAGGCCGATCCCTCTTCTTTTTTCCGAGGGCCGCAGCCATCGACTATGCCAGCGCCAGCAGCGCGTTTCGGAGTCTTCCGACATCGATGGGCTTCGGCAGGTACGCGTGGACACCGAGATCCTTCGTGCGGTGGCGGAGGTCCGGCACGGAATGGGCCGTCACGAAAATGACCGGGATCGTGCCCATGCGCTGAATGATTCGCGCAACCGCGACGCCATCCATGCCCGGCAAGCGCCAATCGCAGATCAACACGTGTGGGTGAAAGGCTTGCGCCTTGGCGATCGCGGCGTCGCCGTCGCCCGCGGTCTCGAGCTCATAGCCTTGGCTCGCGAGGATGAGCGCCAGCGCATCCCGCGCGTCGTCATCGTCCTCGACGACAAGAACCCTCTGACTCATAGCATCCAACGTCCTTATCGGCTTCGTTCGCTCAGCGCGGACCTCGCCGCGGTGACGCCGCCTTCGCTCGGCAGGCTAATAGTGAATACACATCCCATGCCAAGTCCGGGGCTTTGAGCGCGCAGCGATCCGCCGTGACTTTTGATCAGGTTCTCCGCAATCGCGAGCCCGAGACCAAGGCCCTTGTGCGAACCCTTCCCCGATCCGGCGCGCCAAAACGGTGTGAATACCCGCCCAAGGTCCTCGGGGCTCAAGCCCGCACCCGTGTCCTCGACTTCGATCGCGACGTCCTCTGCGTCGTCCCGCACTCGAAGCTCGACTCGGCCGCCGGCCGGCGTATGGGCGAAAGCGTTCTCGAGCAGGTTGTTCAAAACCTGGACTAGCCGCTCGGAGTCCACGTTCAGTGGGTGTCTTCGCCCGGACAATCGGCAGACGAATTGCACATTTCGAGCGGCGCCGACCAAGCGCCAGGTCTCGACGTTCGCTTCGATGAGCTTCTCGAGCTCGTGAGGCTCGCGATGAATCTCGATTCCGCCGCCGGAGATCTTCGCCGCGTCGATCAGGTCGTTGACGAGCCGAGTTTGGAGCTTCAAGTTTCGTTTGATCGCGTCGATCGCTTTCGCGGACTTGTCCGAAAGGGGGCCGAGCGCGAGCACGTCGAGCCACATCGTGCAGGCGTTGAGCGGCGACCGCAGCTCGTGCGTAATCGTCGCGAAGAACACGTCCTTGACGCGGGTGGCGTTCTCGGCGTCCTTGCGCGCCTGCGAGGCTTCGGCGAGCAGCTCGAGCCGGGACATCGCGGCCAGTTGCTCGGCTGTCACGTCCTCCAAGAGGCCCACGAGATGCGTGCGCTCGTCGTTGTCGGGTAGCGTGCTCACCGACCAGCGTGCCGAGAACACGGTCCCGTCGTGGCGTTTGCTCGGCAACGTGACCGTGACGTTCGTGCGTTCGGCGAGCGCGCTCTGGAGCTGCGCGAGAGCCGGGTCCTCGGGCGTGGCGCTCACGAGGAAGTCGCAGCGCCGACCGAACGCGTCACGCTCGGAATAGCCGGTGAGCCGCGTAAACGCGTCGTTCACATAGATGATGGCCTGGTCGCCGTCGGCGATGAAGACACCCTGGCTGGTTGCGCCGAGCGCGCGATTTCG
>Ga0326726_10001153_pt1 | contig 24556 bp, 16 predicted proteins | sample MHFenrmetagenome_2_FD_207603 | JGI IMG/M metagenome (GOLD analysis project Ga0326726, IMG submission 207603) | Lab enriched peat soil microbial communities from Michigan Hollow, Ithaca, NY, United States - MHF15MN | ecosystem: Environmental > Terrestrial > Soil > Wetlands > Peat | place: USA... | reverse complement strand
ACCGTTCGCGACCGATCATTGCGGAACGTGTCGCCGCTGCCTCGACGCGTGTCCGACCAACGCGTTTGTGGAAGCACGTGTGCTCGATGCGACGCGATGTATCTCGTATCTCACGATCGAGCTCAAGGGCGAGATGCCGCCCGAGCTGCGGCCGTTGATCGGCGAGCACGTCTACGGGTGCGACGTCTGCCAGGAGGTCTGCCCGTGGAACGAGAAGTTCTCACTGCCACGCCGTGAGGAGTCGTTCCGCCCACGCGCAGTGATCGCCGGAAAAGACGCGCGGACGCTGGCGACCGAGATCCTCGCGATGACCGATGAGGATTTTCGAACGGCGTTCAGAGGATCGCCGATGAAGCGCCCGAAGCTGAGAGGACTCAAGCGCAACGCCGCCGCGGTGCTCGGGATTTAGCGCCGTCACTGGTCGCGACCATGAAACACCGGTACCTTGATCTCGCTTCGTAACAAGGTCTTCCATGGTCCGCCCTCGCACCGATGGGCCCTCGCGGCTGACACCAGACGCTCAGTCCGGATTGGCTGAGGCGCTTGCCGCCGCGCTCTCCATCCGCTACGCGATCGAGCGTGAGCTCGGACGCGGCGGCATGGCGACGGTGTTTCTGGCGCGAGATCTCCGCCACGAGCGGTTGGTCGCGATCAAGGTGCTCGAGCGTGACCTCGTCGCGCCCACCGGTGTCGACCGATTCTTCAACGAGATTCGCATCGCCGCGCGCTTGACGCACCCACACGTGCTCGGCGTGCACGATTCGGGTGAGGCCGACGGACTGCTCTATTACGTGATGCCGTACGTCGAGGGCGAGACGCTGCGATCGCGCATGACGCGTGAGGGACCGCTCCCGATCGGCGACGCGATCCGCCTGATACGCGAGCTCGCGGACGCGCTGACGTACGCGCACGAGCAGGGCGTGGTGCATCGCGACTTGAAACCGGAGAACGTGCTCCTGTCGGGCGGTCACGCGGTCGTCGCGGATTTCGGAATCGCGAAGGCGATCGCCGCGGCGACCAACGCCGGCCTCTCGTCCGATCGGCGCCTGACGGCGACCGGCGTTTCGCTCGGCACGCCGGCATACATGGCGCCGGAGCAAGCGGTCGGCGATGCGGCGACCGACCATCGCGCCGATCTCTACTCGCTCGGTGTCATCGCATACGAGGCCATCGCCGGCGCTCATCCGTTCTCCGGGCGCGCTCCGCAGGCGCTCGTCGCTGCGCACTTGACCGAGACGCCGACGCCACTGGTCGCGCGTCGCGCGGACACACCGCCCGCGCTCGACGCGCTCGTCATGCAATTGCTCGCCAAGGATCCGGCCGCGCGGCCGCAGCACGCCGCGGACGTGTTGCGGTCATTGCCCGACACGACGACGTCGTCGTTTGCCGTGCCCGGTCGCTCGCGCCGTGTATTGCTCGCGGTTGCAGCCGCGCTGGTCGTCGTCGCCTCCGCCGGTGCCGCCATCTGGCGAAGCCGAAACAACGCGCGCGCCGCCGCAGCCGCGATTCACACGGTTGCGGTTTTGCCGTTCGTGAACACCGGGGGCGCCGGGAGCGACGACTATTTCAGCGACGGAATGACCGACGAGCTGGCGCACGCCCTCGCTCGGCTTCCGGGACTGCGCCTCGCCGGGCGGACGTCGTGCTACGCGTTCAAGGGAAAGGCCGTGCCCGCGCAGGAGATCGGCAAGACGCTCGATGTCGCCGCGTACGTCGGGGGCACGGTCCGCCGCGCGGGCGACCGCCTTCGCGTCACGACGCAGCTCGTCAGCACCGTCGACGGAAAGGTGTTGTGGGAGAGCAGCTACGAGAGTCACTCGACCGACGTCTTCGCGGTGCAAGACGAATTCACGCGCGCGATCGTGGTGGCACTCGCGCCGGCGCTCAACGGGCGCGGCGTGGTGGCCGCCCGGCGCGGGACAACCGATGGAGACGCCTACGAGCTCTTCTTGAAGGGCCGATTCTACTGGCTGGCGCGCGGCGAGGCGAACGTCACCCGCTCCATCGAGTACTTCAAGCAGGCGATTGCGCGAGACCCGAAGTTCGCGCGCGCGCATGCCGGGCTCGCCATGGGATATGCGGTCATCACGAGCTTCGTCGCCGACCCGAAAGACACGATACCCGCACTGATGGCCGCGAGCGCCCAGCGCGCGGTGGCGCTCGACTCCATGGAGGCAGACGCGCAGCTCGCGATGGGTTCCGTCGCCGAGCATGAGTTGCGCTTCGGCGAAGCGGCGTCGCGCTATCGTGCGGCGATCGCGCTCGAGCCCTCGAATGCTCCGGCCCATCAGGCGCTCGGCTTCTCGCTGATGACGGTGGGTCGCAACGACGACGCGGTTAGCGAGTTCCGGAGCGCCATGCAGCTCGATCCGCTCCTCAAGTCGATCGGCACGTCCCTCGAGCTCGGGCTTCTGTTCTCGCGACGGTTCCCGGACGCGATCGCCGCAGGGAAACAAGTCCTGGCCATCGACTCCACGTTCTCGCTGGCGTTCTTTCCGATGTCGGCCGCGTTCGCGCTGAACGGCCAGCCGGACAGCGCCGTGCGCACGATCGAGCATGTCGCGCGATTGTACCCCCACGCGCCGCAGCTGCCCAGCTTCCAACTATTCACCTATGCGGCTGCGGGCCGCTGGGCGGACGCCGAGCGAATGCGGGCGGAGCTTCGTCGCCCCGGTGGCGATCGGTCGGGCGGCGTGGACGCGGCGTTCGCCGAGTTGTTGTTCGGCGACCACGAGCCGCTCGTGCGCCTGATGTCGACCGAAGCGGGGCAGCGTCACTGGCACTTCCTCGGCTGCAATCCGTTCCTGGATCCGCTCTGGTCCGACCAGCGGTTTCGATCGGCGATGCACACGTTGGACATCGAGCCGTGCCCGCTCGCGCGGCCGTGGCCGTTTCGGCCGCCGGGCAAGTAGACTCATAAAACGCTCCATATCGAGACCCGCTGTTGGATCTCGCCCGGGCGCGCACATGTCGCGAGCGCTTGTGAGGCGTTGGTCCAATGGGGAGCGCGCTCGTCGGCGCATAGCATGCGTCGCGACGCCCCCCGCACTCCGGAGACTCGCATGCCCGCGCAGAAACAGCCCAACATCCTGTTCATCATGGCTGACGATATCGGCTGGTTCAACGTCAGCGCGTACAACCTCGGGATCATGGGCTATCGAACCCCGAACATCGATCGAATCGCGAAAGAGGGCGCGCTGTTCACCGACTTCTACGGCCAACAGAGCTGCACGGCGGGGCGTGCGGCATTCATCACGGGGCAGTCGCCGATCCGCACCGGGCTCACCAAGGTCGGGCTGCCGGGCGCCACGATTGGACTGAGCGCCGACGATCCGACGATCGCGCAATTCCTGAAGCAGCTCGGCTATGCCACCGGACAGTTCGGCAAGAATCATCTCGGCGACCGCAACGAGTTCTTGCCGACGGTGCACGGCTTCGACGAATTCTTCGGCAACCTGTATCACCTCAACGCCGAGGAGGAACCCGAGAATCCGGACTACCCGAAGGATCCCGCGTTCCGAAAGAAGTTTGGCCCGCGCGGCGTGCTCCGCTGTAAGGCGACGGAGAAGGATGACACGACGATCGACGCGCAGTTCGGCAAGGTCGGCAAGCAGTCGATCGAGAACACCGGGCCGCTGACGAGGAAGCGGATGGAAACCGTCGACGAGGAGTTCCTCGACGGCGCGCTCGATTTCATGGATCGCAAGACGAAGGAGGGCAAGCCGTGGTTCTGCTACATGAACACCACGCGCATGCACATCTTCACGCATCTCAAACCAGCGTCGACCGGGAAAACGGGACTCGGCGTGTACCCCGACGGCATGGTCGAGCTGGACGGCTACGTTGGCCAACTCCTCGACAAGCTCGACGCGCTGAAGGTCGCCGACAACACGGTCGTCTGCTTCACCACCGACAACGGCGCCGAGAAGATGTCGTGGCCCGACGGTGGTGCGACTCCCTTCCGAGGTGAGAAGGCGACGAATTTCGAAGGCGGCTGGCGCATTCCGTTCGTGATGCGCTGGCCCGGCGTCATCGAGCCGGGCCGAGTGATCAACGACATCTGCTCACTGCAGGACATGATTCCCACCTTCGCGGCGGCGGCCGGCGAGCCCGACCTCGTCGAGAAAGCGAAGAAAGGCTACGCGGCCGACGGGAAGACGTTCAAGGTGCACCTCGATGGCGTGAACTTCCTGCCCTTCCTCAAGGGAGAGGTCGACAATTCGCCGCGTGAGGGCTTCCTCTACTGGAGCGACGACGGCGAACTGCTCGGCGTTCGGGCTGGCCACTGGAAAGCCTCGTTCCTCGAGCAGCGCGGTCACGGTCTCTCGGTGTGGCGCGACCCGTTCTCAGACATGCGGTTGCCCAAGATCTACAATCTGCGCACGGATCCGTTCGAGGCAGGCGAAGAGAGCACCCTCTTCTATGACAAGTGGATAGTCGATCGTGCCTTCCTGCTGGTCCCAGCACAGGCGATCGTCGGCCAGTGGCTGGACTCCTTGAAGGAGTTCCCGGTCCGTCAAAAGCCGTCGAGCTTCAGCATCGACGAAATCGTCGAGCGATCGATGCCGAAGACGGGGTAGCGACAGTTCTCTTCCCAGCGCACGTCTCGACGAAGCCGATCTTCGGGGGACACTGAGGCGCATTCGGGCCTCGCGTACTACACCCAGTGGAAGGTCTCCTCCATCAGCACTTCCTATCTTCTCGATCCCGCGCTTCAACGCGCGGAGCCGTCATTTGCATAGTCTAAAGGATTTCTCGGGGAGAGCAAGTCAAGAGTTTTCTCATATTGCTTTCCTGATGTCACGGCGCCACGACACCGGGCACGAGCAGACGCTCGTCGTAGGGGAGGAGCGATCCGGTGCCGTCGGATGCCGGTCTGAGCCGGAGCGGCGCGTGCGCTGCTGTCGCATGTGCCGCCATCACGCCGCCACACCGCGCTGTCGCCTTCGCCACCACACCGCGACACACGAACGATCCGCACCGGCATCGCGAGGTCCGCGAGATTCCGGTCAGCCGCGAGAGGTCGCCCGCGATGTGCGTCCTGGTGCCGTGGTGCCGATCGTGGCGCACGCGTTATGCGGCATGGTGTCACTCGTGACGGCACCGCGTGCGGTCGGTTGATGCGTGCGCGACGCCGCTCCGCAACCGTCGCATCACATACCGGATCGCTGGACTGGCTGGCCAGCGCGCGCGTGTCCGCAGCCTCGCGCGCGCGTTCTATATAGAAGCATCATCATAGAAGCCTCATCACACGTCATCACACGTCATCACACGTCATCGAGCGCCGGCACGCGGCGCGCCAGACCCTTCCCCCCGCCGCGTGCGTCTCCTGCCGCAGCGAACTCAGCCACATGGGCGCTGCCAGTGCCCGCGCCGACAGGCTCGCGCCCAAAATCCTCATGAGGGTTGTCCGATACCGTACCCCGGGTGCGCGCCGTTGTGGAGTGTGATGACTCTGTAACAGCCGCTGTCGCTTCGGGGGAGTGACCACCGTGACTAGCCCCGCGGACCACACGATGGTACAGTCAAGATGGCCGGGGGGAGTCAGCACGCTTCGACGGCGTGCTCGCGTGTGTGCCGGTGTGTCATGGCCCGTCGGCGACCCTGTTGCCCCCCATCGTGGGCAGTTCACAGCCGTCACCATTTCAACGCGGGAGGAACCATGACCTCTGTGATGTCAGTCCCCGAAGTGCGCACGCGGCTCCGCCAATGGCGTGGCCATCCACGTCGCTTGCTCACCCTTGGCGTGCTGAGTGTGATCGTGGCTTGCTCATCGAGCAACACCGGCCCCACTACGGATCCGCCGGCTGCCTCTCGACCTGCGCCGTTGCGGATTGGCGGACGCTACTCCTTGGCCGCGAGCGCCGAAGTGGTCCGAGATCCGACGACCCGGTTGCACTATTCCGTGGTCGTGACGAACACCTCGTCCTCGCAGATCGACATCGATTACGGCGGCTGTTGGTCTTTCTTCCAACTCTTCTCAACCGCGGATCTCACACGATCACCCGTGTTCGACGCAGGTGCTGTTGGAGCCTCGTGCACGCTATCCGACACACGCGTCTCCATTCCGGCCGGCGGCTCCGGCACATTGCACGGCTATTATCCCGTCGGCACCCTGACGGGGCTAGGCGTGGCGCCAGGGCACTATTTCGTCGCAGTTCGCCTGGCCCCGAACGATTCACTGCGCCAGCTCTCGGCAGGACAGGTGGATCTCCAACCGTAGTTGGCCGGTTCGCGCGGGCGGTCCGACTCTTCGTTGACCGCCTGCGCGCGCAGGTTGGGTGAACACGGCGAACGAGCAGCTGATGCTCCGCGGTGGTCTCCAACAAGTGCGGTTTGTCTTGCGCGCGATGGCCTTGCTGCAACTCGATGCGGGTCTGAGTGCGCCGGAAGTCGCGCACGTCGTGCCATTGACCGACGAGGCGATTCGCCGCGCCCCGGCGTAGCAAACCGCCTACGCCGTGCGCACCTCTTCGACGACCGCCGCAGGACGACGCAGGCCCACCGCCGCACCGAGCACGATCGCAATCGCCACGACGCTCAGGGCAACGGGAATGCTCGCCGGCTTCGTCACCATGTCGAGCGCGACGCCGAGCGCGATGAAGGTGTTGATGAACGGCAGCGCCGCCAGGAGCGGCGGCGCTACGAGCTTCGGCGCCGGCTGGTTGCCGCCGTTCTTCGCCAGCCCCTCCAGCATCTGCTTGAGCGCCTTGCCCTTGGTCGCGAGGAACACGCCGCTGACCAAGAGCAGCGCCACGCCCACCAGTCCCGCGACGACGAACCCCGTCGACCACACGTTGAGCCGGTTGACGCTCAGCATGTACGAGCCGGTGAGGACGAACGCGGCGAGGCACAGCGGGAACAGCTTGGACGTCCCCATCAACACGTTGTGCCAGTCGAGCACTTCGCCGACCGTGCGCGCGCGAGCGCGACGACCCATGGCGAGCTTCATGACCGCCGTCGCACCTGCGGCGACGAGGAGCGCGACGATGTGGAGGAAGAGAATGATGTGGTAGATGTCCATGGCGGGCTCAGGCAGGGGATCGGGTGACTATACGTCCAACGTCCGCGGCGGCTAGCCCCGCGTGCGAATTCGTCGGTTGGGGGGTGGGGGCGGGGCAAAGCGACGATTGCCCGACGGGGCTGGCTGGCCTATTGTGAACGCCCCGTCCAGGCTGGGTGACATTGCATGCCGGGGGAGAAACATGTCAAGAAGCCCGGCCCGGCAAACTCCGATCGCACCCGCAAGGAGGGAACGATGTTCACCGCTCGCAGCAGTACCGTTCTCGTCGCCGTCGCCGTCGCCGCATCGCTGGTCGCCTGTGCAAGTCCGGAACGTGCGGTCGGCCCCGGCCCGTCGATGCAACCGCGCGATGCGGCCAGCACCGATGCCCTCGCCTCGGGCGGCAAGGGCGCCCGCCCGATCAACGTGATGGACGCGTGCGACGGACCGTCGTTCAACGCCGTCATCGGACCGGGCACGTGCGCGCGGCCGAACGGGGTGAATTTCAACGAATTCGTCGCGCAGTTGACAGCGCACCAATCGGCCGGCGCCTGGCACAATGCCCCGGCGCAAACCGACGCCTGGGTCGGCGACGCGCTGATCGCGGTCAACAAGGGCGGCGAGGTGCACACCTTCACAAAGGTCGCGCAGTTCGGCGGGGGCATCGTCCCCTTCCTGAACCAGCTCGCCGGAACACCGAACGTCGTTCCGGAGTGTCTCAATCTTCCGCCGTCGGAGTTCATGCTGCCGGGCGGCACCGATCAGGAGACGCTCGACGCGACGGGAGACATCAAGTTTCAGTGCTGCATTCACCCGTGGATGACGACGACCGTGCGGGTGAAGTCGAAGTAGTGGCGCCTGTCCTCGAGTTGGCGCTCATCGACGCGGGGATCGAACGATCCCCGCGTCCAGCGTCGCGAGCAAATACGCCAGGCTCGCCGTGCCATCCATGATGTACTCGTTCGTGGAGTAGTCGCCCCAATCGTCGTGGTAGACGATGCGCCCGGTATTGAAGGCCGCGAACCCATCGGGCCTGACCAGCCGGATGCCTTTCAAGTTCTCGAATATCGACGCGTACACCGGCCCGTCGACGAGGCCGCCGGTGAGGCCGTGGAGCAGCGAATCCGGCATCTCCGTGTGCGGGTGGCGGGGATAGACACCACCGCGCGGCACGCCGATCACCATCGACGTGCCCCACGGGTTCGCGCCGAACAGCCAGTCGATGGCGGCTTGCTCGAGATCGCGGAACCGAGCGTCGCCGGTCATACGCCGGTAGAAGCCGGCTTGCGTCGCTACCGATACCATCAAGTCGTTCGAGCACCAGATGAAGGGGATGCCGGCGCGAAACCCGTTCGTTGCCCGACGTGCGACGCGCTCGAGTCCTTCGCGGTAGTCGCGCGCCAGCTCGGCGCGGTCCGCTGCGTCGGCGCGGGACCAGGCCTCGAAATGCCCCGCGTTGTGCCACGGATACCACTGATAATGCCGGGCGGTGTCCGCGCCCATCCATGGCGTGACCGGCTCGAGCCGCGCGAACCCGAGTGCCTCGCGCAGATAGCGCGCGTCGGCGGTGAGTTGGTGGAGCAGCGCCGCGCCGAGCTCCATGTCGTCCACCCAGTTGTCTTCTTCATAGAAGTAGGGCGAGCGCGCCGGCGCCGTTTGGCAGACGCCCGGAAAGCGCTGGCCGAGCGCGTACGCCGCGACGGCCTTGTGGCGAAGGGTGTCGGCGAGCGCCGCGTCGAGCGGCGCGAGAACGCGCGCGCCCAACGCGAACGCCGCCGCCATCTTGCCGGCGGTGGACGCATAGCCGGTCGCGCGGTTCTTGTTTTGGAAAAGGCCCTGTGGCCGGCCGGTGCACGGGTAGACCGGACGCTCCTTCCCCTTCCCCCATCCGTAGTCCGAGCTGTCCGTCGTGATGAGGTCGAGGTAGGTATGGTCGCGATCGTCGCCGAGCTGGTTGAACATCGTGCTGTCGTCGGGATACATGCGCGACAGCCAGTCGAGACCATGCCGAGCTTCGTCGAGCACGTCGGGCACGCCGTTGCGCCCGGGGAGTCCTCGCGCGTCGTAAGCGTCCGCGAACGCCGCCGGCGCGTCTCGGTATGCGGCGAGCAGGTGATACGTCGCGGTCGCCGATGTCGCCACGTACTGCAGATAGTCGGCGGCGTCGGCCCACCCGCCGGTGACGGTGATGAACTGACCGGTGCGAGACGGATGGTCGACGATGATGCCGTCGCGGCGATGTGCCGAATCGCGAAGAAACGGGTTGTACCCCGAGCGCTGCTGGCGCATGAACGCCATGAGGGTGTCGGCGAGCCCTCGATACGCGTCCATCGCGATGCGCACCGGAGGTGAGCCGTACTGCCCCGCGTGCACGGTGTAGCGGCCGGTTCGCCGCAGCGCGCTGAAGTCGAGTCGCCACGTCTCGGCGCACGGACCGAGCCCTCCATCGCGCCGCGCCGGCAGCGGCCCGAGCACAACCTGCCCGCGTTCGTCCTCCACGGTGAAGCGCGCGAGCGCGATTGGGCGGAGCGCGCACACCAGGGCCACCTTCGGCATCTGAGGCAGGTAGCCGACCTGATTGACGCGGATGAACGCCAGGCTGTCCGGCGGCGGCGACGCCGGCTGCGCCGCGACACGCCGCGCGCCAGCCGCGAGCAAAAGCATGAGAGCGAGCGGCGAGCGGGGAAGGACGGTGAGCACGTGCGGCGTCGTAGGAGTCGCGGGTCGAGGCAACCACGTATAGTATGGGCCGGGTGGTCGTCGCACGCTTGCGGCTGATGTGGGTGGTTCATATGTTCGCGCTTCGCGGCACCACCTACCCTGTTCGGGCGTCGTCGCCCCCTCGCAGAGCTCCTGCGATCCCCGACGCCCGGTGCCACCGGAGGTTGACCGTGATCGATGTCGCACCGTTCCTTCGCCGCGCGTCGGCGACCGTCGCGTCAGCGCTCCTGCTGGTCTGTTGCGCCGCGACACTCCATGCACAAGCTCGCATCACCGGAATCGTGACCGACTCCGCCGCCGGATTCCCGGTGGCGGGAGTCAACGTGTCGATCGCCGGGACGTCACTCGGCGCGGTGACCTCGGACGAGGGTCGATACACCATCAGCGGCGTCCCGCCGGGCACCTACACGGTGGATGCGCGGCGCCTCGGCTTCACGCCGGCGCGCCGGACCGGCGTGACCGTCACCGCTGGCCAGGCAACGACGCTCGACTTCAAGATGCAAGCGTCGGCGCTGCATCTTCAGGAAACCGTGATCACGGGCGTCGTCGATCCGACGGCGGGCACGAAGGTGCCGTTCACCGTGGGGCGCGTCACGAAGGAGGACCTTCCGGTTCCGCCCACGAACGCGATCGGGGCGATTCAGGGCAAGGTGGCCGGCGTCGCGATCGTGCCGCCGGCCCAACCCGGCGACGGGCTCAGCATCCAGCTCCGAACGCCGTCGAGCATCAACAAGAGCAACTCACCCCTGTTCGTCGTCGATGGCGTGATCCTGTCCGACATCTCGGCGTCGTCGGCGGATCTCAACTCGCTCGACATCGAGAGCGTCGAAGTGGTCAAGGGCGCGGCCGGGGCGTCGCTGTACGGATCGCGGGCCGCGAACGGTGTCGTGCAGATTCGCACGTCGCGCGGGAGCGGGCTCACGCTTGGACAGACGCAATTCACCTTTCGGTCCGAGATGGGCGGCAGCTCGATGAGTCGCGACGTGCAGCGGGCGAAGTACCACTTCTACCTCACGAACTCGAGCGGTCAGTACGTGAACACGGCGGGCGCGGTCGTGACACGCGACACTCGTGTGGCGCGCCCGGCGGCGACGCGGTTTCAGGACATTCCGTACACCACGCCGACGTACAACCCCGTCGCCGAGATCTTCCATCCCGGCGGCATCACGACGAACTCCCTGAACATCGCGCAGAACGGCGAGCGGACGAACTTCCTCACGACCGTGTCGCAGCAGCGTCAGGATGGCGTGCTGCGCGATCACGGCGGGTACAACCGCACCGACTTCCGCATCAACCTGGACCACCGGCCGCGCGACGACGTCCAGTTATCGATCAGCGGCTACCACTCGCGCTCCAACCGCGAGGAGCTCGACGGAAACCTGTTCTTCGATCTCACCGCGACGGCCCCCGACGTGAACCTGCTCCAGCCGGATCCGGATGGAACGAAGTACATCTTCCAGCCCGACCCGCAGGGCGTGCATCCGAGTCCGCTGTATCTGGCCGAGACCCAGCAGAACACCACGCAGCGCATTCGGACGCTCGGGAGCATGGATTTGAAATACACGCCCCGATCCTGGCTGTCCGCCGACGCCAACGCGAGCTACGACCGCTGGGATCGCAATCAGTCGTTCTTCCTCGATCGGGGTCTCAAATCCGAGAACCAGGCGACGGGCGATCCGGGATCGTTGACGCTGAACGACGACTATTCGAGCGCGCTCAACGCGTCGGCGAGCGTGAGCCTGCTGCGGGAGTTCAACAAGCTCACGGCGCGAACGACGGCACGCATGCTGGTGGAGAAGCAGACGACGTCGAGTCAGACGGCGACGGGAACGAACTTCGCGGTCGGCGGCGTGCCGCGGATCGACGCGGCGCTGACACGCGGGAGCTCGTCGTCGTCGACCGACATCCGTGCGCAAGGGTACTTCTTCACGGGCGGTCTGGATTACGACAGCCGGTTCATCGCGGACGGTTTGGTCCGACGAGACGCGAGCTCGTTGTTCGGGCCCGGCGAGCAATGGAACACGTACTACCGCGGCAGCGCGGCCTATCGCATGGCGCAGGAGCCGTGGTGGCGCTGGCACCGCGTGAACGAGTTCAAGTTCCGGGTGTCGCAGGGCACGGCCGGCACGCGTCCGTCGTTCGCCGACCAGTACGAGACATACACGATCAGCGCCAACGGCACGCTCGCGAAGTCGACGTTGGGAAATCGCTTCCTCAAGCCGGAACGGGCGAAGGAGACGGAGTTCGGTTTGGACGTCATCCTCGACAACCGGTACTCGCTGCAGCTCTCGCGCGTGAGCGAACGAACCACCGACGAGCTCGTCCAGATTCCGCTCCCTGGCGCCGTCGGGTTCACCTCGCAGTGGCAGAACGCGGGCACCGTCGTCGGCAGCAGCCTCGAGGCGACGCTCGAGGCGCAACTCTTCCGTCGAGGCGCAACGTCGTGGAGGCTCGGGGTGACGGCCGATCGCTCGCGACACCATATCGCGGAGTTCAACCGCAGTTGCATCCGAACCGCGACCATCTCGTATCGCTGCGTGGGCGAGGACCTCAGCACGATGTACGGCAACGCGTTCGTGCATACGATGTCGCAACTGCCGGCGGCGCAGCAATCGACGCAGGGCGTGTTCGAGGTGAACGACGACGGCATTCTCGTCGCGGTCGGACCGGGCAGCCATTACACCGATGCCGGCAAGTGGGGAACGACCGTGGTGAGCAACGGGGTCACCTACCAGTGGGGTATGCCGATCGTGCGCCTCGACTCGACGGGGCAGCAGGCGGTGATCCGGATCGGAAGCGGCAATCCGCGATTCCACTACGGCGTGTCGAACAACGTCACATGGCGCGGCTTCCAGTTCTACGGGCTGCTCGATACGCAGGTGGGCGGCGACATCTACAATCAGAACAATCAGCGCAGCTACCAATACAACCGCAGCGCGGACGTGGACCAAGCAGGCAAGCCGGACTCGTTGAAGAAGACGGTGGACTATTACGCGCTCGTCTACAACGGCAACGCGATCGAGGACTGGTTCGTCGAGCCCGGCGGATTCGTGAAGCTCCGTGAGCTCTCGGTGCGATATCAGATCCCGAGCCGGTTGATGGCGCGCATTCCGGGGAATCGCGGCGCCGGCGCGTCGGTGTCGCTCGTCGGCCGGAATCTCAAGACGTGGACTCGCTACAAGGGCTACGATCCGGAAGTCGGCACCGTGACGAACCGGCTCGACAGCTACGACTATCCGCAATACCGCAATTTCTCCGCGGTATTCCAAGTCCAATTCTGACGCCGACGGGAGCTTCTCGATGCTGACGAATCGATCGATGGCAGCATGCCGCGCGGCGACAGTGGCCGCCGCGTGCGTCACGCTCGCGGGTTGCATGAACTTGACCGTCGAGAACAACAACAATCCGGACCGTGTCCGCGCGACCAACACGCCCGGCGACGTGCAAGCGCTGATCGCCGGAACGTTTCAGCGGTGGTGGCCGAACGTCTACAGCACCACGCCCACGGTCATGTTCGGCTCGATGGGGTACGAGTTCAGCACGCCGTTCCTGTGCTTCGCCGGACAACCGATGGAGCAGGAGCCGCGTCCTGCGTGGAACAACAGCTCGGCGTTCACGAACGCCAACGTCTCGTCGACGACATGGCTCAACTTCTACGGCGTGATCTCGCTAGCGAACGACGGCCTTCAGGCGCTCGACCGCGGCGTGAACATCGGCGTGAACGGCGCGGACAACAGCCGGGCACGAGCGTTTGCAAAATTCATGCAGGGCGTGGCGCACGGATACCTCGCGCTCATGTGGGACAAGGCGGTGATCATCGACGAGCACGCCGACGTCGACACGCTCGCCACCCCCACCTACTCGCCGTATCCCGAGGTGATGGCCGCGGCGATCGGCATGCTCAAGGCGTCGATCGCGATCTCCGACACCGCCACGTTCACGCTGCCGAACGTCGGCTGGATCCCGGGACTCACGTATACCAACAAGGACCTGTCGCGTCTCGCGCACACGTTCATCGCGCGGTTCGAGACCTACGTGGCGCGCAGCGCGACCGAGCGCGCCGCCGTCAACTGGGGCGACGTCATCGCGCAGGTCGACGCGGGCATCACGGCGGATTTCGCGCCGATCGGTTCACCCACCGGCCTGTCCGACACCTACAAGCAAGTCGCGGCGCGCGTGCGCACGGTGCCCGGCGACTACATGCGCGGCGGGTATTGGCTGGTCGGCCCGTCGGACTCGACGGATGGATGGAAGAACTGGGTCGCGACGCCGGTCGCCAACCGTGTGGCGTTCCAGATGCGCACGCAAGACCGGCGCATCATCGGCGCGGGAAGCCCGACCGCGCCCGGGTCGTACTTCGCCTACGACGCGAACATCGCCTTCTTCAACCCGACCCGCGGAACGTACCTCCAAACGTTCTACTACTACCTTCGCTACGGGGCCGGCACGTCCTTCAACAACGGCCCGCTCGTCGCGATCGGGCGCACCGAGATGGACTTGCTCAAGGCGGAGGCACTCGTCCGGCTCAATCGTGCAACCGAGGCGATTCCGCTCATCAACAAGACGCGGGTGGCAAATGGGAAGCTGCCGGCGATCGACATCAACGGACCGCCCGACGTCGCGGGATGCGTTCCCAGAAAAACCACCGGAGCGTGTGGGGGACTCTGGGATGCGTTGCGGTATGAAAAGCGGATCGAGGGCGCCGGAGTCGACGGCCAGGTCGCCTACTGGGACGCCCGTGGTTGGAACACGCTTGCCGCCAACTCGTTCATCATGTTCCCGATCCCCGGTCGCGAGCTCGAGATTCAGCAGCTGCCCATTTACACGTACGGTGGCGGAGGTCCGGGCAGCGCGCCGCCTCCGGCATGGGACAAGTGTCCCGCGTCGATCACGCTGTCGAGGTGCTCGTAGTCGCTTCATCTGACCACAAGCCGTGACTGACCCCATCAGGCTGCTCGGCGCTCCCACCTCCGCGGTCGGAGCACGAGCAGCCGGTGTGCATCCGGTCCGCACGCCAACCGGCGAGATCACGGGCGGATCGCTCACGCCGCTGCAGGATCTCACGGGAACGATCACGCCGGCGGACCTGCACTTCGAGCGGCACCATGCCGGCGTCCCGCTGATCGATCCGGCGCGACATACACTCCTGGTGCATGGACTCGTCGACCGGCCGCTGATGCTGTCGCTCGACGACCTGAAGCGGTTTCCGCAGGTGACCCGTGTGCACTTCGTCGAGTGTTCCGGCAACGGAGAGCCCGGCTGGCGCGCCGGAATCTTCGGCGCGCCGAATCCAGGTCTGACGCCGCAGCAGATCGCCGGTCTGACCGGGAACTCGGAATGGACCGGCGTACCGCTCCGCATCCTCTTGGAGGAGGCCGGCGCGAAACGCGACGCGACATGGTTTCTCGCCGAGGGCGGCGACGCGTGCCTCCTCGCGCGGAGCATCCCGATCCAAAAGGCACGCGACGACGCGCTCGTCGTGTGGTCGCAGAATGGCGAGCCGCTTCGCCCCGAGCAGGGCTTTCCGATGCGTTTGCTGCTCCCCGGCTGGGAGGGGAGCACGAACGTGAAGTGGCTGCGACGACTGGAGCTGGGAACACGGCCCTGGATGACGCGGTGGGAAACGGCGACGTACACCGATCCGCTCGCCGATGGAACGGCACGGCAGTTCGCGTTCGAGATGGACGCCAAATCGCTCATCACGTCCCCCGCATTCCCCGAGACGATCACGCGCGGCTGGTGGCCGCTGACCGGGCTGGCATGGTCGGGCCGCGGCAGGATCGCGCGCGTGGAGGTCAGCACCGACGCCGGAACTACGTGGCAGGACGCGGTGCTGAACCTGCCGGTGCGGTCGAAGGCCCACACACGCTTCACCCACATGTGGGAGTGGGCTGGACAGGAGACCATTCTTCTCAGCCGCGCGACCGACGAGACCGGGTACGTGCAACCCACGAGGGCCGATCTGATTCGCGTGCGCGGCGCCGGCACGCTGTATCATTGGAATCCCGTGTACGGATGGAAAGTGGCGGCGAACGGGCGCGTGTTCTTCCATGGAGCCACATGACGCGCCGCGCGCGCTTCGGCATCACGATGCTGGCGGCCGCGTTGTCGTTGCTGCCGCCGGCGGCGTGCGGACGAGGTCGCGACACCGAGCCCGCGCGGCGCTATGGCCTCGGACGACCCGCAACGAGCGCGGAGATCGCCGCGCGCGACATCGATGTCGGCGCCGACGGCCAGGGGCTGCCCGCGGGGAGCGGCACCGCAGCGCAAGGCGAAGTGGTGTTTTCGCAAAAGTGCGCATCCTGCCACGGCGCGAACGGCGAGGGAAAGCTGCCGGCGTATCCACAGTTGGTGGGCCGCGATCCAATCGCCGAGGGATTTCCATTCGGCAAGACGCCTGGTCTCAGGCGGACGATCGGCAACTATTGGCCGTACGCCACGACCGTGTTCGACTACGTGCGCCGCGCCATGCCGCAAAGCGCACCGGGCTCACTGTCGAACGACGAGGTCTACGCGCTCACAGCCTTTCTGTTAGCGGCGAACCGCGTGATCCCGGTGACGTCGATCCTCGACTCCGCGTCGCTCACCGCTGTGAGGATGCCGTACGCCGACCGCTTCGTGCGTGACGATCGGCGTGGCGGCCGTGGGGTGAAGTGAGCGCGGGAAGTCGACCGCGCTGCTGTTCAGCGCGTTGAGCAGGCTCATACGTCCGCCGGCGTCGATCGGATTTCAGCGAAGTCCCCAGCACGGGCATGGTCGTCGCAGTAGTCGACGCCCACGACCGACCAGAAGCATGGCCTTGGCTCAGGAGGAAGCGGATGAGAGGGTTCGTCGACGACATCGAACAGCGGACCGCGAAGAATCGCGATTTCCGGCATGTCCTCTATACGGGCGCGCATCTGCAGCTCGTGCTCATGACGCTGCCGCCTGGTGAGGAGATCGGCGAGGAGGTCCACGACGACGGCGATCAGTTCTTTCGCGTGGAGGATGGCACGGGCGAGGTCTGGATCGACGGCCACAAGACGCCGATCGCGAACGGCGTCGCCATCGTCGTCCCGGCCGGCGCGCGGCATAACCTCAAGAACACCGGACAACAGCCGCTGAAGCTGTACACTGTTTACGGGCCGCCGCAGCACGTCGACGGCACCGTGCGCGCGACGAGGGCCGACGCCGAGGCCTCGGAAGAACACTTCGCGGGGCTGACTACGGAGTAGCATTCGGCGGGCGGGAATTCAGTCCTTGTACGGGTCGAGCTCGTCGGCGCCGGCCATGACGACGACCAACGGCTTCAGCGTGTGCAGCACCTCAACCGTCCCCTCCTGCGCCGCCAGCACGTCCGGCAAGCGACGGTAGACGTGCGGACTCTCGTCGAGCCCACCGCCACGGAGAATAACTCCCTTCTCCGCGAGCCACGCCTGCATCATCTCCGGCGTGACGCGTCCCGGCGAAATGACCTCGCCGGTCTTCCGGTTGCGCTTTCCCGCGGCCTGCGTGCGAGACATCACGCGACCCGCCCCGTGGACGGTGCTGAACAACGAATCGCGCTGCGCGCTCTCGACCTCGGCGGACGCGTGGCCGCGCGTCGTTCCCTGCACGATCACCGCATCATCGCCCATCGAGCCGCCGATGAATCCCTTCTGGCCGGGGAACGCCGGCGTCGCGCCCTTGCGGACGACGATCACCTCCTCGCTGTCGTGCGTCTCGCGCCACGCGAAGTTGTGGTGATTGTGCACCAGCTCCAGCTCGTTTGCGCCGAGGATGGACACGACCTTCCGTGCGACCCATTCGCGCCCGGCGTACGCGTACTCTCCCGCGAGATTCATCAGCGACCAGTAGTCGTGCCCGGCCGGATCGTCGATGTCGAGCAGCACCTCGCGCTCCGGCACCTTGTCGCCCCACGACTTTCCCTGCCCGATGGCGAGAAACGCCGACGCGATGGTGTGTCCGAGACCGCGCGATCCGAAGTGCACGCCGACCCAGATCGCGCCCGTCTCGTCGACGAACACGTCCACGTAGTGATTGCCGCTGCCGACCGTTCCGAGCTGCTGGCGCGCCTTCGTCTCGAGCGCCTGGCGATGCTTCGGCGGTACGGCGCTCCATGCGGGATCGTCGAACAGCGGGTGATCGACGGGCGCATCGTCCGCCTGGTTCTTGCGGCCGATCCCGAAGCTCACGGTGGCGGCGATCGCATCGGCGATCTTGCCGAGCGTCTTCTTCACCGTGTTCGGCTTCCCGCCCAGCGCGTCGAGCGTGAGGTCGGTGCGAATCGCCGCGTTGCCGCAGGCGATGTCGAACCCGACGCCGACCACCGACACCTGGTTGTGGTACGCCGCGACACCGCCGATCGGCATGACGTAGCCGACGTGGCCGTCGGCCATGAGCGCCGCGTCCACCGCGTGCTCGCGCACGTGCTGGAACTGGACAATCGTCTGTTCGTCGTGCTGCCCGAAGATCTTCATGGAATGCTCACGTGTGCCACATCAATCTCGTTTGAATGCCGTCGAAAAGTGATGGTCCGGGGAATTGCTACTCAGTCGTCGTCCTCCCACGGACGACGGTCCTGCCGTTCCTCGAGGCGCCGGGCGCGGTCGAACGCTCGATCCGCGGCGCGCTGCGCCGCCGTGCTCTCCGAAATGCGAGAGATCTGGTCGGCGAGAATTCGATGCCGCGACCCGTTCAAATCGCGAAAGACGATCCACCGCGGCGGCGGCAGTTGGTCGAGCTTACGCTCGACTTCCATGGCTGTTTCCCGAGACACAGCGAAGTCGCGGAAACGCCGCTCGATCTCGTAGAAGTCGTCTTGCGATTCTGGCCTGTGAGGATCACCGAAGAAATTCTTGAGCCTGTTCATCCTCGTGTTGATGTGTGTGTGAAGCGGCGCGTAGTAGCCGAACGGCACCTTCTGGCGACTGGCACCTAAGAAACTGGTGGTCGATTGAAGCGGATGGGCCGGATTCTGAGGGATGAACCCACCTCCGAATCCTCAAGAACAGCATCATCGCAATCCGAATCAATCCGCATGATCTTCACCCGAAGTCATTCTTATTCGCGGCTCGGCGAGGCTACACATGCGGGAGGTGACGTCACCGATGGCGGTACCTTCGTCGCGTGGATGCATTCTGGTGATTCGGCGCCTTGGTGTATGACGATGTCGCCTCAGATACCGCCGGAGAGACTTGAACTCCCGACCCCCTGGTTCGTAGCCAGGTGCTCTGGTCCGCTGAGCTACGGCGGTGTATCTCGAGCCGTCTCGCCGAATGCGCCCCCGGAGCGAGGTGTGTGGAGACACCGCGAGCGCTCCGGAGGCGAGACGAGACAACGTCGTTGGAACGAGGCCAGCGGGGTTCGAACCCGCAACCTTCCGGTCGACAGCCGGATGCTCTGACCCGTTGAGCTATAGCCCCGATTTCCCCGAACCATCACTTGTCAATCAGCGATCGGCGCGCGGAGCGCCACGCCTGTCTGCACCTGCGTTCCGCCCACGGCGGAATGCACAACGCCCCACCTGGCACTTGGCGCAGGCGGGGCGTTGTCATCGCTCCCAATCGACGTCGGTCGCGCGTTATCGCGTGCGCGCTCGCACCTCGACCTCTGCGTCAGTTTGCGAATCTGAGTCCTGCGTATGCCGCCTCCCGATGTCGCGCGGTCGCGCGATCGAGCGCCCGCCAAACCGGATTTCGCCGGCCTGTCGAATGCTTCTGCGTCGGAGCGAGGTAGGTGCCATCATCGGGAGCGTGCTCAGTCGAAGTTCGATGTTACGAGCGTGCCAAAAACAAAGTCGCGTCGCCGATGATCGACCGACGCTGCCTTCAGCATCGGGTGAGCCGGCTTCACGCGAGAGCGTGGTTGCAACGACTCATGACATCGGGACGCGACTCCCAGGGCGCCGAATGTATGCGCCGGAGTGAGAGTCGTCAAGGCCTCGATGCGCAACTCGACGCACAACGGGTCGAACATCAGTAGAAGTGTCTTCTCAAATGCACCGTTTAAAGAGTTCTTCTCCGCAGCGTTTGTGAGCCGCGCACCTCGAGGTTCCATGATTGGGATGACGATGGACTCCGTTCGCCGGGACATCGAGGTTGGCCTACGCGGCCTCCGACGCGCGCGCGGCTTTGCCGCCACCGCCATCCTGACGCTCGCCCTCGGCATCGGTCTGTCGACCGCGGTGTTCACTGTCGCGAAGACGCTCCTCGTGGAACCGCTGCCGGTCGAGGATCAGCAGCGAATCGTGGTGCTGTGGGGCCGGTCGCGCGACGGGAAGTACGACAACGTTCCGCTGTTCGGCGACCAGCCGCGCGACTTCGCTCGTGCATCTCGCACCTCTCGCGCGCTCGCGCGCATTGCGTTCGTGGCTCGCGAGGGCGCCTTGGTCGTCCCGGTCAGCGTCGGAGGAGCAACCGCGAACATCAATCGCTCGCTCGTGTCGGGCGAATTCTTCGACGTCCTCGGCGCGCATCCCATCGTCGGCCGCGGGCTGCGCCCGGACGACGACGCCACCGGCGCCGCGCCGGTCGCCGTGCTGAGCTATGCCGGGTGGCAGACGCGGTTCGGCGGCGACCCGCACGCCGTCGGAGGCCGCATTCGCATGCAGCGGACGGGTGTCGACGTGACGATCGTTGGCGTGATGCCACGGGGACTCGACTATCCGCGCGGCACGGATATATGGATGTCGCAGACCGTGGCGACGACGGTTCCGGGGAGCGATCATCCGTTCGTCGAGGACGACGTCGTCGCGCGCCTCGCTCCTGGCGCACCGATGACGGCCGCGCGCGGCGAGATCACCGCGTTCTTTGACCGACCCGGCGCGCCGCCGATTCAGCGCGGCGTGCGCGGCGTCGTACACACGCTCTCCGAGCTCGCCCTCGGCGACGCCAAAGCGCCGGTGCTCATCTTCGCCGCGGCAGCCGGGCTGCTTCTGCTCATCACGTGTATCAACGTCGCGAACCTGCTGTTCATCCGCGGCGTGGGACGTATGCGTGAGATCGCGGTGCGCGCGGCGTTGGGCGCGTCGCGTCCTCGGATCGTGCGCCAGCTTTTCACGGAGAGCGCGCTACTCGCGGTTGCCGGCGGCACGTTGGGGAGCGCGGTGGCAGTCGCAAGTCTTCGCGCGTTCGTCGCTCTGGCTCCGGCGGACGTGCCGCGGCTCGACGAGATCCACGTCGGCGCGGCGACGCTCGGGTACGCGATGACGATCGCGATGCTCGCGACGGTCGTGTTCGCCATCGGGCCGGCGCTGCTCGCGACGAGCCGAGATGTCGAATCAGCGCTGCGTTCAGGAACACGCCAGAGTGCGAGCCGGGGCGTTCGGCGAGCGACGGAAGCATTCGTCGTCGGACAGGTGGCGCTCGCCCTGGTGATGCTGTCCGGCGCCGGGCTCGTGGCGCGAACGCTGTACGCGCTCGAACACGTACCGCTCGCGTACGATCCGTCGCGATTGTTGCTGGCTGATCTGACACTCCGCGGCGATCGCTTTCAAGGAAGAGAAAAGCAGATCGCGCTGCTCGACCAACTGCTTCCGCGCGTCGCCGCGATTCCCGGCGTGGCGGCCGTGACGCCGGTGAACAACGTCCCGTTCTCGGGCGCAGGGATCGACGCCGTGCCGGCGATCGAGGGACAGACGCCGAACGAGGCCGCCACGAATCCGTTCATGAGCATGGAGGCGGTGGAGCCGAACTATTTCAGCGCGCTCGGCATCTCGCTCCTCGAGGGCCGCGGCTTCACCGACGCCGACCGGAGCGGCGCTCCGCCAGTGGCGATCGTCAACCAAGCGTTCGCGAGTCACTTCTGGCCAGGGCATAGCGCGATCGGCAAGCGTCTCATGCACGACCGCCTGGTCACCATCGTGGGCGTCGTGCCGAACACTCGGTATCGCGATCTGCGCATCACACGACTGAGCCTCTACATTCCGCTGCGCCAATCGCCGTTTCCCTTCGCGCCGACGACGCTCGCCATTCGCGCGCGTGGCTCGTCCGACGCGGTCGTCGCCGAGCTTCGCTCGACCATCGCCGGCGTCGACGCCGGAGCCGAGCTCGCGACGGTGCGCTCGTTCGACGCGCTGCTCGATCGTCCATTGGCCCATCCTCGCCTCACTGCGGCGCTCCTCGCGATGTTCGCGAGCGCGGCGCTCGCGCTCGCGGCGATCGGTCTCGTCGGCGTGATGATGGCGATGGTCCGCCAACGCACGAGTGAGTTGGGAATCCGCATGGCGCTCGGGGCGACGGGCAATGACGTCGGCCGACTGGTGGCCGGGCGTGGAGTGCGACTCACGGCGATCGGCGTCGCTGCGGGACTCGCGGGCGCGCTCGCGACGGACAATTTTTTCGCGGAGATTTTGTATGGCATCGCGCCTACCGACGTCATCACGCTCGCGGCCGCGACTGTCATCCTCACTGCGTTGGCGACGCTGGCGGCGTTGATCCCCGCCGCCGCGAGCGCGCGCATCGATCCGTTGGTCGCGCTCCGATCGCAGGACTAGCGCCGTGTGATGCGAATCACTGACTCCTCGACCAAACACGATCACCATGCGGCGCGAGTTGCCCGCCCGCCCACCGACGCCATCGCGCGGTGACGATACGCGCACTCGAAAGTGCCAGTCGCTGCCCGCTCGGCAATGACGCTCAGCGCAGCCGGATCCTCCCTCGACGCGGGAGGTCATATGCGTCACGCGACCACGCTCGGCATCTTCTCGTTCACGCTCACCGCCCTGACCGCGTGCGGCGAGCCGGTTCAACCGCCCAGGGCAATCGCTCCTCCTCCGGACGTCGCCCTCCGCAACAGCACCACTTCTCGATTCGACTCGGACGCGCTGTCGGGGGGCGCGACCACGGTCTTCGACGACGGCCCCGGAGCCTTCGGCCACCCCGCGCCGAACCTCGACGCGGCGGGGCTCGCGCGTCACGACGCCGGCGACGAAGCGTTCTCTCGCGTCTTCGTCGCCGCGACGGGTCTGTCGAGCTCCGGTCTCGGACCGCTGTTCAACAACACCGCGTGCGAGGCGTGTCACGTCGGCGACGGACGCGGACGACCACCGGACCCCGGCCAGCCATTCACCACGATGCTCTTCCGCGCGAGCATTCCCGGGCTGGGCGATCACGGTGGACCGAATCCCGCCGGCGTCTTCGGCGGACAGCTCCAGCTCGAGGCGATTCCAGGATATTTCCCGGAGGCGTCTGCCCAGGTGACATACGCCGACTCGGGCGGACGATTCGACGACGGCACACGGTACTTGCTGCGGGTGCCTCGCTACTCGTTCAGAGGAATCATCGCTCCGCTGCCGCGCGACTTACTGACGTCGCCGCGCGTCGCGCCGGTCAACTTTGGGCTCGGACTTCTCGAGGCGATCCCCGAAGCGACCATCCGCGCGTACGCGGACCCGAACGACTCCGATCGCGACGGCATCTCGGGCCGCTACAACGTCGTGTACGACGCGACGATTCAGGATTACATCATCGGCCGCTTCGGCTGGAAAGCGAACGTCGGGACGCTGCTGCATCAGGCCGCGGGTGCCTTCAACGGGGACATGGGCATCACGTCGTCGTACTTCTCGGACGAGAACTGCGAGGGCGAATTCCCCGGCTGCAAGGACCACACGCCGGAGGTCGACAACAGGACCATTGCCGACGTCGCGTTCTATACGCAGACGCTGGGCGTGCCCGCGCGACGAAACCTCAACGATCCGCGAACGCGACGTGGCGAGCAGCTTTTCCGCGGCATCGGCTGCGACGGCTGCCACCTGCCGACCGTGATGACGGGTGTGCTCCCCGGCGTGCCGGCGGTTTCGAACCAGCGAATTCATCCCTACACAGACCTGCTCCTGCACGACATGGGAGGCGCACTGGCCGACAATCGTCCGGACTTCAAGGAGACCGGGCGTGAATTCCGTACGCCGCCGCTTTGGGGGATCGGGCTCGTGCAAGCCGTGAACGGCCACACGTTCTTCCTGCACGATGGACGCGCGCGCAACCTGCTGGAGGCCGTGCTCTGGCACGGCGGCGAAGGGAGGAATGCGCGAGAGCGATTCAAGTCACTCTCGGCCGACGACCGCAAGGCGCTGCTCGCGTTCCTCAACTCGCTCTAGGGCATGACCGGGCGCGACGCGTATCGGAACGCGTCGCGCCCGGGCACGATCTCGAACCGGATCGCTACATCCCGTTGATCCACATCCGCTGCGCGGTCGCTCGCTTGTCCAGAGAGCATTCCACGCGCTGCTCCGGCGACATCTGTCGCCACAGCTGGCAGGCCGGACCGAGTCCGCAGTAGCACTCCTCCACCGCCCGGCGCAGTGCGGCGATCTGTTCGGCTTTCGGACGCGTGGGGTCGATGACGCTCGAGATGTGCTCGTTCATACAACCTCCTTGGCTCGGGCAGCCGAGCCGTTACTCGAAGGATGTAGTCGCTCGCCGACACGACAAGTCGGCATAGTGCCGAGCCGTGATAGGGTCTTTCCTGACTCCGCGTCACCAACCGCGTCATGCGGCTCTTAGGGCCCTGTCATCGGCTGTGCCGGTACATCAGATCCACCAGCTCGTCGTACATCGCCTCGGCGCGCTCGCCGTCAGCGCGGATCGCGGTGGATGCGCAGTACTTGAGGTGGTTGCGCATCAGCTCTCGACCCACGGCGCGCAGCGCTTCGTGCACCGACGCGATCTGGGTCATGATGTCCGCGCAGTAGCGGTCCTCGTCGACCATCTTCTGCAGGCCGCGCACCTGGCCCTCGATGCGGCGGAGCCGTTTCTGATTGCGGTCCTTCGCATCGGGATCGACGGCGACCGCCTTGCGATCCTTGCCATCATGGACGCCGCATCCGCATGCGGCCTCGACATCATCGGCCGC
>Ga0326726_10001152_pt1 | contig 24559 bp, 25 predicted proteins | sample MHFenrmetagenome_2_FD_207603 | JGI IMG/M metagenome (GOLD analysis project Ga0326726, IMG submission 207603) | Lab enriched peat soil microbial communities from Michigan Hollow, Ithaca, NY, United States - MHF15MN | ecosystem: Environmental > Terrestrial > Soil > Wetlands > Peat | place: USA... | reverse complement strand
TCGTCCTCTTCATCCTTGTCGGCCGCGCCGATCGGCGGCTGATCGTCTTCTTCGATCCAGGGGCGATTCCCGAGGCGAATCATGCGACATCCTCCCGACGTGAAGCTCGTTACGCTGGCCGGGATTATAACAAAGGGGTCGTGGGTGTCCATGCCAATTTGCCCTCGTCGAGACACTTATCCACTTATCCCCACTCGTCCACAACACGAGAAATGCACGGCCTGACGCGGCTCCGCGGGCGCGCCATCGCGAATGCGTAGGCCTGGCGCGGTGACGATGTGCCGGCCGATGCGGTCGCCACATCCGACGCGGCGATTCGCGCGTGACAATGAGCGCGCCCGCATTTCCACGGCGCTCCGGTGGCCTTGACGACGTCGCGGCGCGACGCCTACGATGCGACGGACGCCGCGTGCGTCCCGAGGAGGGAATTGATGCCGCTGTTCGCCGTCGAGCGTGACCTGAGTCACGTGCCGCCCGAGCGATTCCGGACGGAGCTGAAGGGTCTCGTGAGTGCGTGCGCCCGGTTGAAGGGGATGGGAAAGCGCGTCCGGTACATCAGCAGCGCGGTGTTCCCGGCCGAGGCCCGAGGGCTGTGCCTGTTCGGAGCGGAGCAACCGCAGTGGATCCGCGAGGCGAACGAGGCGGCCGGCCTGCCCTACTCCCGGATCTTCGCGGTACTCGATCTCACCCCGACCGGGGTGCGTCGCGACCTCTCGTGCGGTCGCCGCCCGGCCGAGGCGACCACCGGCGCAGCCCGGGAGCGGAAAGGCGGCACGGCCGGAGCCGCGGGCCCGGTGAGCGACGAGATCGTCCGGTGGTCCGACGAGGGCCGCCAGCTCCTGCAGACACTGGGCGGATGGCTCGAGGAGGCCGGCGCGATCCACGACGAGGCGGAGGCCCTCGAGCGCGAGCGGGCCACGCTGGCGGAGGAGGTGCGACGGCTCGGACAGGACAACGACGCGCTCCGCGCCCAGCGTGACGGGCTCCAGGAGGCGCTCCAGACGATCGCCAGCCAGATGACGCGCACCGCCGACGAGATCCTCTACCGCTTCGGAGCCCGGCGCGGAGCGCCCGGCGACCTCGCTTCCCGATGAGCCCGGATCCGAGCGGCCGCCGCCGCATCCTGGTGGTCGACGCCGACGAGCGGGAGCGCGCCGGCGCGGCCAAGGCCCTCGGCGAAGCCGGGCACCTGGTCGACGCCGCCGCGACCAAGGCGGAGGTGGTCACGCTGCTCGCCAAACATGACTACGACCTCGTGCTGGCCGATCTCAAGATGCCGGGGATCAACGGCCCCGCGTTCTACCAGATGCTGAAGGAATCCTGCCGTGGCGCCATGCCGCCGGTGCTCTTCTCGCTCCAGCGCGGCTACACGCCGGAGTACGCGAACTTCCTCATGCGTCAGGCCGCGCCCGTTCTCATGAAGCCTGCGCTTGCCGGCGACCTCCGCCAGGCGGTCGAGCGGCTCCTGCCGCCGGCCCCGCGAGCGGCATCCTCGCTCGCGTCCTGACCCGCCCCCGCGCGACGCGCGAGGGGCGGGTCGGTCGTCGTTGCGCCTCAGCCGGCACAATTCGGCGCACGGCTGCGCGGGGGCGTGCTAGTATTCCGCTCTGCAACTGCGCGAAGTTCCTACCAAGGCGGCGTAGCTCAGGTGGCAGAGCAGGGGTCTCATAAGCCCCGTGTCGGAGGTTCGAGTCCTCCCGCCGCCACCATCAAGTCAATAACTTCCGAGGCAGGTTTTCGGCCTACCCCCGATACTTGGCCTGTTGCGCGTTCTCGTCCGTCAATTGGCGGAGCAACGCTCCCTGGCCGCGACCAAAGGGCGAGGGGAGGACTGCCAGGTCTACTTCGCGGCCTGGGCGAGCAGTTCACTCGCCCGCTTGAGGTCCGCCGGGCGCGGGCTGCACTCCTTTGGGGGAGTGGATCCTTGTGAGCCCCGAGGCACCAGGGACACAGTACCTGTGTACCCGGTATTCACCGGTCTACAGGTAGGCCGCCGGCACGATCAGCGTGTCGATGGAATCTTGTGAAAGCCAACTTGGGCGGCCGCCGTGGTGCGCCCGCCACGGTCGAGCCCGCTCGACAGGCTGCCGGGCGGCCGCTGGCGCTCGCCCTATTGCCAGGGCGTCGGCACACGGGTCAGGATGTTTCGATCCCCAGTGATCGTGTACGTGACGGCCAGGAAGATGCCGCGCTCGAAGGCGGGCAAGATCATTCCCTCGGGGGCGGCAAAGACGCCGCCCCCAGCCAGCTCCAGCGAGTGCTCGTCTCCGGCGACGACTTCACCGAGCATCAGGTAGACCTTGCCGGATCGGTGCCACCGTCGTTCCGGACGAAGTTGACCTCCCCTCTGTGAGCTCATGCTCCCACCCGGACCGTCACGCCCGTACCATCACCCGACAAGTCGATGACCCGACCTCGCGTCCAGCTGACCCACTCGCGTCGTTCGACCTCATCGCCAATCTTGAGGAGCGCCATAGTCCGACTCCCGACGGCTGCTCTGTCTGGAAGAGACGGCCAAGCTCACCAGCGATCACCGCGCAAGGGCGCGCCACGCAAGCCGATGGCGCTGTGGCACAGCAGATGACCCGGAAGAACTCGCGGACGAGTGCGCTTCGGCATGATCGAACGGCGAGACAACAGCGAGCCCGTCGGGCGGAATACGGAGGTCTTCTGTCTCGATGCCATCGACCGACTGATTGGTGTCGAACACGAACACGCCCGGCACGAACGGACTGGAGTCGAGCCACAGGCAGGTGGCGATGACGAGCGGGAGCAGCCAAGTCGAGCGGATAGTCCGCAGCGGGCGCGCCTCCTCACGGCGAACGTACCACGCCCCCGCGTGCACGAGGGCAAGTTACGCGTCTCCCAGCGCCACTGCGACAAGGAGCGGGAGAACTACTTACGTGTCCTTACTTACTGGGCGTCGACACGGCGCCAACTGCGTCCCGTAGTCGCAGGTAGCATCGAGTCCTTCGAGGCGCGTGCGAAGTTCTCGTGCTTCCGCCTCCCGAAGTTGACGTTCCAACTTTGCGGCTCTCTGGGACAGCCACTCTATTTGCGAGATGCGCGCCAGCGACATGAACGCCTTGCGCTCGTCGCCCTTCTTGTCCCCGGCCATCATCGAGTTCCAGCGGGTAGCGGGCTCGCGCCGTCTAGCCGCGCCGCCACCCGGCCCACATCGGGACACCCGCTTCGTCGCGAAGCATCAGAGTCTCGCCGCCCTTCTTCACCTCGGCGGCGATGATGGCAGGCTGTCCCTGAACCGTGACGCGAGAGCCCTTGACCTCGACCTTGTCCTTCGGCTGGATCTTCACGTCCTGGTTCTCGAGATACCACTGGGGACCCAGATGCACCGACACGTCGCCCTTGTCCGTCTTCACCACCAAGTGCACGCCGGAGGACATGCCGCGCATGGGGGTGATCCGGTCGACCTTCACCACCTCGCCGCTCACCGTCTCGACCGTCTTGGGATCGTAGATGCGACCGTACGCCGTGCCCGGACCCCAGCCGCCGCTGCCACGCCACTTCATGCCCTGGGCGAAGGCCGCAGGGGCAAGGACGATCATGGCGATGCCCACCACGGAGACTATGCTCACCATCGAGTTAGTCCTCATCGGAGCCCTCCTCCTCGCAAGATCACCACTTCGGAAGAGGCGAGCAAGCCACGTGCGAGCATCGAGGGGTGTCTTCACGGCCGGTTACGGAGCACCGCGACGGCGTGAATGTCCCGCGGCTACCCCAAGTGGGACTGATTCTCCCGCGCGGATCGAGCCCCACACATGCCGCCGCAGGCTGCTACGGCTTACGGTTGAGCGAGCGCTCCCGCTCCTCCCACTGCTGTTGGGCGCGGCGCTGCTGGCGGCGCTCCGAGATGGTGTGGACGACGGCCGCAAGGATGGTGAATACGACGGCCGCGACCCCGAAAAGAGCGAGCGTCACGGGCGGGAACGGCGGGCCGTCGAGATCATGAGTCGATCCTACCGCAGGGGGTAAATCATCGCCAAATAAGCCGGGAGGCGGTTGAAGTCGGCCCTACCCTCCGCTACACTAACGCCCCGTGACCTCCACGACCGCCGCCGGCCGACCTCTCGCGCGGTTCTCGGTCCTCGACCTGACCACGGTCCGCTCCGGGCCTACCTGTACCAAGATCCTGGCCGACTTCGGGGCCGACGTCGTCCGGGTGGAGAGGCCGGGCGGGGAAGGGCGCGAGCGGGTCTTCTTCGACGCCGCGGACCTGCACCGCAACAAGCGCAGCATCGCGGTCAATCTGCAGGATCCGCGGGGGGTGGCCATCGTCAAACGCCTGGCCGCCCGCTCGGACGTGGTGGTCGAGAACTATCGTCCCGACGTCAAGCATCGCCTGGGAGTGGACTACGAGGCGCTCTCGCCCGAGAACCCTCGGCTCGTGTACGCGAGCATCTCCGGCTTCGGTCAGGAGGGCCCCTACCGCGACCGCCCCGGTTACGATCAGATCGTGCAGGGCATGTCCGGCCTCATGTGGCTGACCGGCACCGCCGAGAGCGCCCCGCTGCGCGTGGGCATCCCGATCGGCGACCTCCTCGCCGGCTACTTCGCGGCGCTCGGCATCCTGACCGCCCTTCTCGAGCGGGAGGTGTCGGGGCGTGGCCAGAAGGTCGAGACCTCGCTGCTCGAGGCGCTGACCGGCAGCCTCTCGTTCCAGGCCGCCAAGTACGTCAACACCGGCGAGGTGCCGCCGCCGGTCGGCAACCACCATCCGCTGACCGCCCCGATGGGCGTCTACCGGGCGCAGGACGGATTCTTCAATCTGGCCGTGGGCAACGACGACATGTGGCGGCGCTTCTGCAAGGCGATCGAGCAGCCGGCCCTGGCCGACGACGCGCGCTTCGCCGGCATGCTTGCCCGGGTGAGGAATCGCCAGGGCCTCGACGCAGCGCTCGAGATCGCGCTCGCCCGGCGGACCGCCGCGGAATGGGTCGAGCTCCTGAACGCGGCCGGGGTGGCCTGCGGCCCGATCAACACGGTGGACCGGGTCTTCGCCGATCCGCAGATCCGCCATGCCAACCTGGTGCGCGAAGTCGCCAACGCCACCTGGGGGCCGCACAAGGTCCTGGCCCTGCCGGTGCACCTCTCGCGCACTCCCGCGCGAGTCGAGCGCGCGGCCCCCATGACCGGCGAGCACACGCGCGAGGTCCTCACGGACCTGGGCTACGACGCGGCCGCCCTCGACGCCCTGCGGGCGGAGGGCGTGATCGAGCAATACAAGGGAGAGACGACATGAGCGACCACATCCGGGTGGAGCAGGACGGTCCGATCGCGACCGTCGTGTTCAACCGGCCGAAGATGCGCAACGCCATCAGCCTCGCGATGTGGTCGGAGATCGCGATGGTGACCGAGCGCCTGTCGAAGGACGACTCGGTGCGCGCGATCGTCTACCGCGGGGCGGGCACCGACGCCTTCGCGTCCGGTGCGGACATCTCCGAGTTCCAGGAGAACCGCAAGGACACCGCCACCGCGCTCAACTACAACAAGCAGACCGAGGCCGCCTACTCCTCGATCCGACTCTGCCCGAAGCCGACGGTCGCGATGGTGTTCGGCTACTGCATGGGCGGCGCCATGGCTCTAGCGATGGCCGCCGACTTCCGCTTCGCGGCGGTCGGCTCCAGATTCGGCATCCCGGCCGCGCGGCTCAGCATCATCTACGGCCTCGACCCGGTGCACCAGCTGGTGGACCTGGTGGGTCCGGCCTACGCCAAGGATATCCTCTACTCGGCCCGGACCGTGGAGGCGGAGGAGGCCCTCCGCATCGGCTTCATCCAGCGGCTGGTCCCGGTGGCCGAGCTCGAGGCCTACACCTACGACTACCTGAAGAAGGTCGCGACCAACGCGCCCCTGTCGGTACGCGGGACGAAGGCCCAGGTGCAGGCGATCTTCGACGGGATCAGCGACGCCCACCGCGAGCACCTCCGCGACCTCGGCATCGCCACCTTCGACAGCGAGGACTACCGGGAGGGCACGCGGGCCTTCCTCGAGAAGCGGGCGCCCCGGTTCCTGGGGCGGTAGCCTCTGCGCGTCACCGTTCTCTCCTCGACTCCCCTCAATCCGCTGGAGGGGAGTGGCACCTTCGTCGGCATCGCCGGTCTCGCCCAGGGGCTGGCCCAGCTCGGCCACCAGGTCACCGTGCGCCCGCTCGGCCGCCGGACCGGCATCCACACCCTGGACCGCTGGCTCTACAACGCGGGCGTGGTCCTGCGCCCGCCCCGGGACACCGACCTGGTGCTGGGAGTCGACCTCGACGGTTTCCTGTGGGCGCGGCGCCGCACGCTGCCCTTCGTGGCGAGCCTCAAGGGCATCATCGCCGACGAGCTCAAGAACGAGCGCGGGCGCGTGCGGGCGCTGCTCGCGGTGCAGGCGCGCTGGGAGGGGCGCAACGTCGCGCGCGCCGATCTCGTCATGGTGACGAGCCGCTACTCCGCGGAGGTCGCGCAGCGGGAGTACGGGGTGCCGCCGGAGCGGCTGGCGATGGTGCCGGAGCCCATCGACCTCGAGGTCTGGGACGACCAGTTCTGGCGCGCCCCGCGGCGCCCGCGCGAGGCACCGGTGGTGCTCTGCGTGGCCCGCATGTACCCGCGCAAGCGGATCGGAGATCTGCTGCGTGCCGCCGACATCCTCTGCGCGCGCATCCCGGGCCTCCAGGTGCGGGTGGTGGGGCGGGGGCCGGAGTGGCCGGCGCTCTCCCGGCTCCACGCCGAGCTCGGGCTCGGTGACTCGGTCGCCCTGCTGGGTGACCTCACCCGCGAGCGCCTGGCCGAGGAGTACGTCAACGCCACCGTGTTCTGCCTGCCCTCGGTGCAGGAAGGCTTCGGCATCGTCTTCCTCGAGGCGATGGCCGCGGAGTTGCCGGTGGTGGCCTGCCGCGTCGCGGCGGTCCCCGAGGTGGTGCAGGACGGCGTCACCGGCCTGCTGACCGTCCCGCGCGATCCGGGCGAGCTCGCCGGCGCCATCGAGCGGCTGATCGCGGATCCCGCGCTCGCCCGCCGCCTGGGCCGCGAAGGCCGCCGCCGCGCCCTCGGGTTCACGCCGCGCCACGTCGCGGAGCGCTTCCTCCACGCGGTACACTCGTCGCAGGATCGGTTGGGACAGCAGGCGCGAGGAGGCTGAGCCGCATGGTGTACGCGACCCGGAAGTTCACGTTCTCGGCGGGGCACCGCTACTGGCGGCCCGAGTGGAGCGCGGAGGAGAACGCGCGCACCTTCGGCTCGCTCACGGTGGCCCACGGGCACAACTACGCGCTCGAGGTCACGGTGTGCGGGGCCGTCGATCCGCGTACCGGCATGGTGATGGACCTGGGCGAGCTGAAGCGGGTGGTGGGCGAGGCAGTGATCAGCCGCTTCGACCACGCGGATCTCAACCAGGATCCGCTCTTCCCGCCCGGCACCATCCCCACTACCGAGAACCTGGTGCGCGTGATCTGGGATCTCCTCGGCCCCAAGCTCGGCGCCGAGCGCCTGCACCGGCTGCGGCTCTGGGAAGACCCCACCTTCTACGTCGAGTATCTCGGCGGATGAGCGCGTACGCGGTCACCCGCACCTACCACTTCAGCGCCGCGCACCGGCTCGCCAGCGACGCCTTCTCCGACGAGGAGAACGCCCGCGTGTACGGGCAGTGCTTCCGTCGGCACGGCCACAACTACCTGCTCGAGGTCACGGTGTCCGGTGCGCTCGATGCGGCTACCGGTATGTCGGTCGACATCGGGGTCGTCGACCGGGCGGTGAAGACCGCGGTGCTGGACCGGGTGGATCACTACGATCTCTCCGCCACCGTCCCCGCGTTGGCCGGGGTGATAACGACCGGCGAGAACCTCGCCCGCACCTTCTGGGAGTGGCTCGAGGGCGCGCTGCCGGCGGGCAGCCTCCGGCGCGTGACGCTCGTGGAGACCGCGAACAACGTGTTCGAGTACTGCGGCGAGTCCGCGCCCGCGAGGTGACGGGCCATGGGAGGTGACAGCAACGTGATGGAGCGACTCATCCGCGACATGCTGAAGGAGATGGGCGAGGACCCGACCCGGGAAGGGCTCGAGAAGACCCCGACCCGCGTGGCCAAGGCCTGGGAGTACCTGACGTCGGGCTACCGGCAGAACGTGCACGAGGTGCTCAACGAGGCGCTCTTCACCGAAGAGTACGACGAGATGGTGGTCGTGAAGGACATCGACTTCTACTCCGTCTGCGAGCACCACCTGCTCCCGTTCTTCGGCAAGTGCCACATCGCCTACATGCCGTCGCGCAAGATCGTGGGGCTGTCCAAGCTGCCGCGGCTGGTCGAGATGTTTGCGCGCCGCCTGCAGGTGCAGGAGCGGCTCACCACCCAGATCGCCCAGACCCTCAACGAGGTGCTCCAGCCGCGCGGCGTGGCGGTGGTGGTCGAGGCCCTGCACATGTGCATGCTGATGCGTGGGGTGGAGAAGCAGAATTCCAAGGCGGTCACCTCGGCCATGCTCGGGGCCTTCCGCGAGAATGCGGAGACGCGCGCCGAGTTCATGGAGCTGATCCGGGCCCGCGGCGGGCTCGTCATTTGAAGCTCGCCGGCCAGGTCGCGGTCGTCACCGGGGCCGGGCGGGGCATCGGCCGGGCGATCGCGAGCGCCCTCGCCCGGGAGGGCGCCGCGGTCGTGCTGGCCGCCCGCTCCGGGCCCGAGCTGGACGGAGTGGCCCACGAGATCGAGCAGGCGGAGGGCCGGGCCCTGGCCGTGCCGACCGACGTGCGTCAGGAAGCCTCCGTGGAGGCCCTGGTCCGTCGGGCGCTCGCGGAGTGGCGGCAGATCGACGTGCTGGTCAACGCGGCCGGTGTCGCGAGCTTCGCCCCGGTGACCGACGCCAAGCTCGACGACTGGGACCAGATGCTGGCCGTGAACCTCCGCGGCGCGGTGCTCTGCTGCCGGGCCGTCCTGCCGGCCATGATCGGCCGCCGCCGGGGCACGATCATCAACGTGGGGTCGGTGGTCACGAGCCGGTCGCTGACCGGCAGCGCCGCCTATACCGCCTCCAAGTACGGGCTGCTTGGCTTCTCCCGGGTGCTCGCCGAGGAGATGCGCTCCCACGGGGTCCGGGTCGGGGTGCTCTCGGCCGGAGCCACGGATACCCCTCTCTGGGACGCCATGCCGGGGGCCCCGGCAAGGGACCGCATGCTCCGGGCCGACCAGGTGGCCGAGGTGGCGCTGCTCATGGCCAGCCTGGGGCCGAATGCGACCCTCGAGGAGGTCACGCTGCTGCCGGCCGGGGGTATCCTCTAGGAGCGCTCGGCCGGGAGGGGTGCGGGGCAAGCCCTCGGTCCTTCTGCTATACTTAGCCGGAACCGACACTTCGGCACTCGAGGCCCAAGGAGGCACTGATGATCACGTTGACTGAGACGGCCGCCAAGAAGATCTCGGACCTGCGGCTCGAAGAGGGCAAGCCCGAGTGGGGGCTGCGGATCCGTATCGTCGGGGGCGGCTGCTCCGGCATGTCCTACGAGCTCGGCTGGGACGACACCGCGACCGATGGCGACAACGTCGTCGAGTCGCACGGCGTGAAGGTCTTCGTGGACGCGAACAGCGCCCCGTATCTGCAAGGCAGCGAGATCGACTACGTGGACAACAACATGCTGGGCGCGGGGTTCGCGATCAAGAACCCGAACGTGAAGTCGTCCTGCGGTTGCGGCTCGTCCCACCAGTTCTAGACTGCGGCGCGGGATCGAGGCTCGCTCGATGAAGGTGCAGGTCCGGCTGTTCGCCCGCTATCGCGAGGCGGCGGGCCGTGACTCGCTGGATCTCGAGCTTCCCGACGGCGGCACCGTCGAGCGGGCCTGGGAAGCGGTGGCGCGCCAGCTCCCCGCGCTCCAACCCTACCGGCCGTTCACCCTGTTCGCCCTGCGCAACGACTACGTCGAGGCCGACCATCCCCTGGGCGACGGCGACGAGCTCTGCCTCTTCCCTCCGGTGAGCGGCGGCGCCGCGTCGCCCCCGGCCGACTGGATCGAGGTCACCACCGAGCCCCTGTCCGAGCACGCGCTGGCCCAGGCGGTCGAGCACCCGGGAGCGGGCGCGCTCGCGCTGTTCTCGGGGGTGGTACGCGACCAGACCGGAGGTCGGCGCGTGAAGTTCCTCGAGTACGAGGCCCACGGGCCGATGGCGTTGGCCAAGATGCGGGAGATCGCGGCCGCTATCCGCGGCCGCTGGCCCCACATCACCCGCGTCGCGCTCGTCCATCGCATCGGCCGCCTCGAGATCGGGGAGTCGAGCGTGATGATCGCGGTCTCCTCGCCCCACCGGGCAGAGGCCTTCGAGGCTTGCCGCTTCGCCATCGACACCCTGAAGGAGACAGTGCCGATCTGGAAGAAGGAGTACTTCGAGGACGGCGAGGTGTGGGTGGGCCTGCAGTCACAGTGTGGCCATCGTCACTAGCCTCGTCGCGCACGTCCAGGACACCATTCGCCGTCACGGAATGCTCCGTGGCGGCGAAGGTGTCTTGGTGGCCGTTTCGGGCGGGCCCGATTCGGTCGCGCTCCTCGACGTGCTCTGCTCGTTGCGCGCCCCGCTCGCCCTCGCGCTCTCGGTGGCCCACGTGCACCACGGATTGAGGCCGGAGGCCGACGCGGAGGCCGAGGCGGTCGAGCGGCTCTGCGCGCGGCTCGGGGTGGCCTGCCGGGTCGAGCGCGTCACGGTTCGACGCGCCCCGCCCTGGGACGGGCTCGAGGCGGAGAGCCGCCGGGCCCGCCACGCCGCCCTCGCGCGTGCGGCGCACGCGGTGGGCGCCGCGCGCATCGCGACCGGTCACACCGCCGACGATCAGGCCGAGACGGTGCTGATGCGGCTGCTCCAGGGCGCGGGCCCCCGCGGGCTGGGTGGGATCGCGCCGGTGCGGGGAGCCCTCATCAGCCCGCTCATCGAGACCCGGCGGGCCGACGTCGTGGCGCACCTGGGTGCGCGGGGCCTGACCGCGGCCGAGGACGCGAGCAATCGCGATCCACGCTTCCTCCGCTCGCGCATCCGCCACGACCTCCTGCCGTTCATGGCGGAGCTCACCGGCGGCTCGGTGGTCGAGGCCCTCGGCCGCTCGGCCGCGGCCGCGCGTGCGGTGATGGGCGATCTCGAGGCCCGCGCCCGCGCCGACCTGGAGCGGGCGGCCACCCGGGACGCGGCCGGGTTCACCCTCGAGGTGGGGCCGCTCGAGGCGCAGCCGCTCGAGCTGGCCGCGGAGACGATCCGCCAGGCCGCCGCCCTGCTCGGCGAGACACGGCCGCTCCGCGGGCCGGCCCAGCGCGCGCTGCGCCGGCTGCTCGGCGAAGCGCCGCGCCGCCGGGCGGTGCGCCTGGGCCGGCTCGTCGTAGAGCGGAGCGGCCGCCGCCTGCGGGTGGGCCCGCCCGCCCTCTCCGCCCTCGCCACGCGCGCGGGGGCGGTCCCGGGCGTGCTCGAGATGCCGGAGATCGGCCAGCGGCTCACCGCCCGGGTCTTCACGCGCGGCCCCGACTACGTGGTGCCGCGCGAGCCCGCGCACGCGGCGTTCGACACCGACCTGCTGCCGCCCGCGCTGACCGTGCGCGCGCGCCGTCGCGGCGACGTCTTCGCGCCCTTCGGCGCCGCCGGTCTCCGGCGCCTCAAGTCCTTTCTGATCGACGCGGGCGTTCCCCGGTGGCAGCGCCCACGCACCCCGCTGGTCGAGGCCGGAGGCGATATCGTGTGGGTGGCGGGTGTGCGCCGCGGCCGACGCGCGCCGATCACCGCCGCCACCACGCGCATCCTCGAGCTCCGGCTCGAGGCGGCTGGTACGGCCCCGGCCCCGGCGATAAGATGACTCGCAGAGACCCGAGATGACGATCCGACGCCGTGTGCTCTCGCCCGCGCTCCTGCTCGCGACGCTCCTGCTCCCGACCGCGCCCGCCGCGGTCGCCCAGCCGCGCGCTCCCGGGCGCCCGGCCGCAACCGCCCCCGCGCCCGACTCGAAGGCGCTCCTGCGCGCGCTGGAGGACGCGTTTGTGTCCGTCGCAGATCGCGCCACCCCGTCGGTGGTCAACGTGAGCGTGAAGGTGAAGCCGGAGGCGGCGCAGGAGGGGGCGCCGTCGCCCGAGATGGAAGAGCGATTCCGCGAGTTCTTCGGTCCCGAGCTGTTCGAGCGCTTCTTCGGCCACCGTGCGCCGCGCGACGGGGGCCGCGCCGCCGGCTCGGGCGTCATCGTGGACCCGCGCGGCTACATCCTGACCAACAATCACGTGGTCGAGAACGCTTCCGCGATCGAGGTGCGGCTGTCCGACGGCCGCAAGTTCCCGGCCTCCCTGGTCGGCCGCGACGCGCGCACCGACCTGGCCGTGCTCAAGGTCGAGAGCCCGGCACCGCTGCCGGTCGCCGATCTGGGCGACTCCGACACCCTGCGGGTGGGGCAGTGGGCCATCGCCATCGGCAACCCGTTCGGCCTCGACCGCACCGTGACCGCGGGCATCATCTCGGCCACCGGCCGCACCCACGTGGGCGTCGCCACCTACGAGGCCTTCATCCAGACCGACGCGTCCATCAACCCCGGCAACTCGGGCGGCCCGCTGCTCAACCTGGACGGGCGGGTGATCGGCATCAACACCGCTATCGTCTCGAGCGGCCAGGGCATCGGCTTCGCGATCCCGATCACCATGGCGCGCGACATCATGACCCAGCTGATCGCCCGGGGCCGGGTGGTGCGTGGCTGGCTCGGGGTCGTGATCCAGGACCTCACCCCCGAGCTGGCCGCGGGCTTCGGGGTGAAGGAGGACGCGGGTGTGCTGGTGGCCGAGGTGATGAAGGACGGGCCCGCCGAGGCCGCCGGGCTCAAGCCGGGCGACGTGATCACCGGCTTCGCCGGGAGCACCATCAAGGACGTGACCGATCTCCAGAAGCGCGTGGCCGCGGTGGAGCCGGGACGCCCCACGCCGATCATGGTGATGCGCGACCACGCACCGCTCGCGCTCAGCGTGAAGGTGGGCGAGCAGCCCACCGACGAGGCGATGGCCGCGGCCGAGGGTGGCGGCGAGGACGTGCTGGGCCTGACGGTGGAGCCGCTCACGCCGGAGACGGCCCGGCAGAACCACCTCTCCGTCCGCAGCGGGCTCCTGGTCACGGAGGTGGCGCCGGGTAGCCCGGGCGCGGAGGCGGGCATCAAGCCCGGCGACGCCATCGTGGAGGTGAATCGGCGCCCGGTGGCCGACGTGGCTGCGTTCAAGCAGATCGTGTCCGCGCTCAAGCCCGGCGAGTCGATCCCGGTGTATCTCCAGCGTGGCGGCGGGCGCAACGAGTACGTGATGCTGACCGCCCCGCGGCCCTGAGCCACGGGGCGACGCAGTAAGGGCAGAAATCCGCTTGACAGCGGCGTCACCGCTGCCTAACGTGCCGCTCATTTCGTGACGGAAGGGGGCCCGCGGGTGACAGCCGAGCAGCGCGCACGGAAAGATACGGTCGAGGCGGGCGAGAGGTCGGCGATCTACCCGCCTCGCCCGGTGGTGCTCGCCATCGACGACGAGCCCGGGGTCCGGGAGTCCCTGCGGCTCATCCTCGAGGACGAGTTCGAGGTGCTGGAGGCCGCCGACGGCGCCGCCGCCCTCGCGATCCTGGGCGCCCAGCGGGTCGACGTGGCCCTGCTCGACGTGCGGATGCCCGGCGAGCCCGGCTCCCGCGTGCTGCCGCAGATCCTGGCCATCGACGATTCGATCCCGGTCATCCTGATCACCGCGGATCCCCACCTGCGCATGGCAGTGGACGCCATGAAGGCGGGCGCCTACGACTACCTCGCCAAGCCCTTCGACGTGGACGAGATCCTGGGCCTCGTGCGCGAGGCCGCCCAGCAGCGTGGCATGGAGCGCGAGCTACACTACCTGCGGGCCGAGTTCGACCGGGCCCACGGTTTCGACCAGCTGGTCGGGCGGCATCCGCTCATGGTGCGGCTCTACGAGCTGATCGCCCAGGTGTCGCAGACGCACGCCACCGTGCTGATCACCGCGGAGAGCGGAACCGGCAAGGAGCTGGTCGCCCGCGCCATCCACAATCAGAGCCCGCGGCGCGCGCAGCCCTTCGTGGCGGTCAACCTGGCCGCGATCCCGGACTCGCTGCTCGAATCGGAGCTCTTCGGCCACGAGAAGGGCGCCTTCACCGGCGCGTACGCGCGCAAGCCGGGCAAGTTCGAGCTGGCCCACGGGGGCACCCTCTTCCTCGACGAGGTCGGCAGTCTGCGCATCGACCTGCAGGCCAAGCTGCTCCGCGCCCTGCAGCAGCGGGAGATCGAGCGCCTCGGCGGCACGCGCACGATCCAGGTGGACGTGCGCGTCATCGCGGCCACCAACGCCGACCTGCGACAGGCCATCCGGGCGCGCACGTTCCGCGAGGATCTCTACTACCGCCTGCACGTGGTGCCGGTCGGAGTGCCCCCGCTGCGCGAGCGGAAATCGGACCTGCCCGACCTGGCCGCGCACTTCGTCCGGAAGTACGCCCGGGAGTTCAAGAAGGACGTGCGCGGGCTCTCGCGCGGCGCCCGCGTGGCCCTCGCCGACTACGACTGGCCGGGGAACGTGCGCGAGCTCGAGAACATCATCGAGCGCAGCGTGGCGCTTGCCACGCGCCCGGTGATCGGGCTCGACGACCTGCCGCTGGAGCTGGCCATGAACGAGGTGGCCCCCGCCCGCGGCGATGGCGACCCCGGCCCGCTGACGCTCCGCGAGGCGCGCGACCGGTTCGAGCAGGCCTACGTGCTGCGGGCACTCGAGCGCGAGGGCTGGAACCAGAGCCGCGCCGCCCGCGGCCTCGGGGTCCATCGCAACACGCTGATCGCCCGCCTCGCCGCGTGGGGATTCCGCCGCGAGGAGCCGGTGAGCCCGCCGCGGCCGGCTATCGGTGGCGAGCCGTCCGGCCGCGCCTGATTCCCGCCGCGCGATCGCCGGCAACTCAGCAGCCGCGTAACGCCTCGGGGCGTAGCGTGGATCCATGCGATCCGCGGGCACTCGATCGGGTTCGACCGCCGGCGGATCCGACCTCATCCGATCAGGGTCGACATCCGGCGGATCGAGTTCCGGATCCGCGAGCTGCGCGGGCCTCACCTCGGCATTCTCACTGTGGCCCGACTGCGTCCCGAGAAGGGCATCGAGCACGGGCTGCGGGCCGTGGCGCTCCTGGTTCGTCGCCGGTCGCGCGTCCAGGTCTGCTACCGCGTCGCCGCCGACGGGGCGGATCACGAGAGGTGTTCATGCCGCCGAGCCTGGCCGAGGGGACGCCCACCGTGCTCCTGGAGGCGCAGGCCGCCGGGCTTCCCGTCCCGGGCCGACGCTTCGTGGAGGAGCGGCACGACATCGTGGATCTCGATGTCCGCCTCGCCGCGCTCTTCGAGCGGCTCGTGGGCGGCCGCGCTCCCTGAGCCGGCGATCGGTCGTTGCGCGGTCTCCGGATCGCGTGCTACGGTCGGCCGCGATGCCTCGTCGCGTCGCTCCACTGCTCGTCGGCCTGGTCCTGGCCCTGGGCGGTGGTCTCGTCGGCTGCACGCGCGAGCAGCCTCCGCTCACCCTGGTCTTCACGCCGTCCCGCGACCCGACCGCGCTCAAGGAGGCCGGCGACGCGTTCGCTCGCACACTCACCCAGGTCTCCGGGGTACCGGTGCGGGCCCTCGTCGCGTCCGACTACGCGGGGGTCGTCGAGGCGCTCCGTAGCCGTCGCGTCGACCTGGCGTTCGTCCATCCGGTCGGGTACGTCCTGGCCAATCGCGAGGCCGGCTGCCAGATCCTGGTGCGCGACGTCTGGCAGGGGAAGACCGCGTACACGGCGCGCTTCTACGTGCGGAAGGACCGGGGCATCCGGCGGGTCGAGGACCTGCGCGGCAAGACCGTCGCCTTCGTCGACCCGGCCTCGTCCTCGGGCTACATCTATCCGATGGTGCTCCTGATGAAGCAGGGGCTGGTTCGGGACCGCGATCCGAAGAGCTTCTTCAAGGAGGCGCTCTTCGCCGGGACGCACGAGGCGGCGCTCCAGGCCGTGCTCCACGGGCGCGTGGACGCGGCCGCCTCCTTCGACAGCTCACCCGAGCTCTACCTGAAGGACCCCGCGCTCGTGGCCCGGCTGGGGTGGGTCGGCGAGACGCCGGAGATCCCGGAGGCGGGGATCTGCGCGCGGCCCGGCGTGCCCGCGGAGCCGCTGGCGAAGCTCAAGCGCGCGCTGCTCGCGATCAAGGCACCCGAGCACGCGGCGGTGCTCAAGGACATCTACGGTATCGACGGATTCATCGAGGCCTCAGACGCCGACTACCAGCCGGTGCGCGACGCGATGGCCTTGATGGACCTGCGCCCGTCGAAGTAGCCCACCGGCCCGCTCAGCCTCCGGCCGTGCGCCGGAAGGCGTAGAAGGTCGCCCACAGGCGAGCCAGATCGAGGAGGGCGCCTGCTCGGCGGCCGGCCTCGACGTGACCCACTGCGCCCACGATCGCCGTACGCACCGGCCGGCCGGCCGCCCGCGCGGCGGCCTGGAGGCGCAGGCTCTCGGTGAACGGGACGGCCGCGTCCTGGCGCCCGTGAATCAGGAAGAGCGGCGCGCGCAGGCCTCCCAGCGCCCGACCCGGGGAGAGCGCGTCGAGGAGCTCCCGGGTCGAGCGGGGCAGGGCGTCCACGAGCCGGTCGAAGGCGGCCGGGTCGCGATTGTCGACGAGCTGGCGGCCCGCCGCGTCGACCAGCTCGGCGTTGGCTCGAGCGAACTGGGCGATGGCCGCCTCCTGCACCGGCGCTCGGCCCGAGAAATCCGCGAAGGCGAAGGCCCCGGTCAGCGTGTAGCGCAGCAGCTCCACCGCCGTGGCGTAGCCACCGAGCGCGAGCACTGCCGATATGCTCCCGGCCACCGCCGGGTCCGCCGCCGCGAGCAGCGCGGGCCCGGCGCCGAGGCTCACGCCCAGGAGCGCCACGCGGGGGTAGCCAGCGGCGCGGAGGGCCCGCACGCTCGCGCTCACCGCCGCCGCGTCGTCCGGGCGGAGGCGGAGCACCGTGAGGCCGTCCACCGTGGGCACCGCGACCGCCCACCCGGAACGCGCGAGCAGCGCCGCCGCGTCGCGGAGGCGCGCGTCGTCCTTACCTTCGGGTGAGAGCCCGTGGACCAGGACCAGGCCCGGTGGGCGCCGGAGCGTAGGAGCCACGTACAGATCGATCGCCATCGGGCCTGCCGCCGTGTCGGCGGCTAAGGGACGCGCGACCGGCTCTCGCGTGAGTCCGGAGAGAAGCCGCCAGCGCCCCTGGCCGAGGAACTCCACGAGGAACGTCGTCGTGGAGATCAGCGAGGACGCCGTCGTGAAGACCGGCAGCGCGAGCAGGCAGGCCAGGGCGAGCCGTGCTGCCGCGGTCACCGCCTGGCTTTCCTGTCCGCGTGCCTGATCACGCGCTCATGATGCGGAGTCATCCGGCTCCAGCGCAAGGTCCGAGGTGCCGTCTCGGTGCCGGGCAATGTGCCGCCGGGCTGCAGGCAGGTTGCCCGCTCCGGCCGGGCGAGTGGCGGAATTCATCTTCCATTTTGGCGTATTACCGCGTGGCACTCGCCATGCAGACCTTGCGGACAGGACTCGAGGGTGATGCCAAACCCGCAGGACAGATGGAGGACACGGCGATGAGCGCGACCTGGGGAAGAGTGCTGATCGGTCTCGCGGTGGCGATGTGCCTCCTGGGAGTGGGCGTGCTCGAGGTGCTGAGCGAGCGGGCTCCGAGTGCCCGCGTGTCCTCGACGCCTCCGCGGCCGGCGGTTGAACGGTGGGAACCCTCGTGGGAAGCGGGAGACGCCGACGGGGTGCAGGCCGCGGAGGCGGAGCTGTCGGCGCCGGGAGCCGCGGGGGGCCTGACCGCGTCCGTGCAGCAGCGTCGACTGACCGTGCTGGAGGTCAACGAGAGGGCGCGGCGTCTCGTCTCGGTGAACGGGGCCGGACGCGTCCTCGTCACCGACCTCGGTCGCGATCCCTACGTGGTCACTGCGGATCACGGGGCCGGCTCGCTGGCTCTGCTGCAGCCGGGCGACGTGGTCCGGGTCGACCCGGTGAACGGGCAGGCGCGGCTCATCGTCGTGCTGCGTCACGGGTGGCAGGAGGCGGAAAGCCCGGAGAGGTGAAGCGGCTACCTAGGGTTCACGCACCTGATGAGGCGCCAGCCGTTGAACAGGTTGACCTTCGCGGTGATGTCGGGCACGAGGCTGACCTGTTTCAACAGCGGCTCGAGCGGAAGGTTGGACTTCCAGCCGAGTCTGGTGCAGACCGGAGCGACCAGGTCCTCGAGGCGGCCGACCGCGGAGCGCTCGCTCCGGAAGTGGTTGAGGACCACGATGTTGCCCCCCGGCTTGACCACCCGCTTCATCTCGCGGAGCACGCCGACCGGGTCGGGCACCGCGCTGATGGTATAGGTGGCGACGGCGGAATCGAACTCGCCCTGGCCGAAGTCCATGGTGGTGGCGTCCATGGTCTTGAGCGTGACGTTCCCCAGGCTGAGCTCGACGATCTTGTCCTGGGCCTTTTGCAGCATCTCCTCGGAGAGGTCGATGCCGGTGAGGTGGCAGTGGGAGGGGTACAGCGGGAGATTCAGCCCCGTGCCGATGCCCACCTCGAGCACGCGATCGCCCCGCTTGATATCGAGGAGCCGGATGGCGGCTTCACGACCCGGATGGAAGATCCAGTCGAAGACGAAGTCGTAGGCGGGCGCGTACAGCTTGTACGCCCTCTTGACCTGTCTCTTCTCCAGTGCGGCGTCCAATCCGGCAGCCCTCCAAAGTGTTCTGAGACGCCCTGCCTCCGCACTTTTAGCATAGGGTGACGCAGGTTGCCAAGTGCTTTATGACCCATTGATCTTCAAGGGGAAAGCGGACTTACGAGACGCGTCAGGCTAGAGGTCGGCCTCGCGGCAAAGCTGGCTCAGGATCCGGTCGGCAGCGAAGTACTCCTGGGCGATGCGGCCGGCCTCCCGGCAGTGGCGCTCGTAGTCCCGGTTGACCTCGTCGAGGGCGGCCGCGGCCTCCTCGACGGTCTCGAAGGCCAGGAGGCCCACGCCCGCAGGGATGTACTTGCCGAAGCCGGTGTCCTGGGTCACGACCGGTTTGCTGGCGGCCAGGTAGCACACGCTCCGGTCGCTGAACCAGCCGCTGCGCGTCCGCGCGACGAGGTCCTTGGCCACCGTGAACTCTCCGCGCGACCGCTGGATGTGCCGCTGATAGGTGGTCAGGTCCCGCGAGACCTGGAAGGCGTCGGTGAGGATCCAGCCGTTCCGGGTCAGGAGGTCCCGCGCCGCCGGGTCGTCCATCTCGATGGCCATCTCGAGCGGCTGCCTGGTGCGGCTGGGCAGGTCGATCACCCGCAGGAAGTTGAGGTGCTTGGACCAGAAGTAGGTCTCCCCCTGGAAGTGGATGTCCTTGCCCACGTTCTTCCAGGTGGCCACCGTGGTGAATCGCTCGGCCCTCGGGTCGATGGGAGCGGTCCAGAGGTCCGGGATCACGGGTGGACGGGTCGGCCGCCATGCGAACTTCTCGAGCGGGATGGGACAATCGGGCTGCCCGAGATTCTCGCCGTAGGTGAAGTGATGGGTGTGCTCCTCGAGAGCCTCGATGGCCTGCCGGTCGCCCTCGGCCACCCGGATCTGCTCGAAGACCGGGTCGGTCTCCAGGTAGACCCGGATCGGGCACTGCAGATGGTCCTCGGTGAGCTTCGTGGCGCCGCACACGTTGAAGAGGGCGTCGGCGTCCTGGTAGATCCGGGTGAGCCGATCACGCGAGAGGCCGTGATGGACGCCGGTCACTCCGTCCACATAGACCCAGCGGTCGGCGAGCCCGAAGCGGCCCATCACGTCGGCGAGAAACGCCACGCTGTAGCTCGAATCCTCCACGACGCTCCTGACCCGCGGGTCGTACGGGTACGGTCCTCCCGAGTCCTCCACGTAGTAGACATCGTGCCCGAGCCGGGCCAGTCCCAGGACGTAGTGGACCGCCTGCCAGCCGATGCCGCCCAGCGGGTAGCGCCCGGCCAGGTGCAGCACCACGATGCGCTTACGGGATGGCAAGCGGATCCTCCTGCTGGTGGGTGGCGCGCGCGCCGTACATCGCCGCGAACGGACCCGGCCGCGCCAGCAGCGTCTCGAGCGAGCCCTGCTCCGCCACCTGGCCGTCCTTGATCACCACGACCAGGTCGGCCATCCGCACCGTCGAGAGGCGGTGGGCGATGATGAATGTGGTCCGGCCCGCCTGCAGGCGCTCGAGGGCCTCGATGATGAGCCGCTCCGTCTCCGGATCGAGCGCGGAGGTGGGCTCGTCCAGGATGAGGATCGGCGAGTCGCGGAGGAGCGCGCGCGCGATGGTCAGTCGCTGCTTCTCGCCTTCCGAGAGCGTGACCCCGTGCTCGCCCACGACGGTATCGTATCCCTCGGGCAGGCGGGCCACCATGTCGTGGATCCGGGCGGCCTTCGCGGCCTCCACGATCTCCTCGAGACGGGCCTCGGGCCGGCCGAAGGCGATGTTCTCGCGGATGCTCACCGGGAAGAGCAGCGGCGGCTGCAGGACCATCGCGACCTGCCGCCGCAGCGACTGTAGCTTGTACTCGCGCGCGTCCACTCCGTCCACCAGCACGCGGCCGCGGGTGGGGTCGTAGAAGCGCGGCAGCAGGCTCAGCAGGGTGGACTTGCCGGCGCCGGTGGGGCCGACCACCGCGACGCGCTGCCCGGGGGCCACGCGGAGATCGACGCCGCGGAGGATCGGGACGCCCGGGGCGTACTGGAAATCCACCCCCTCCCAGACCACCTCGCCGCGCGCGCCCTCCGCCGGGAAGCTCCGCGGGCCGTCGGCCAGGTCCCGCTCCACGTCCATCACGTCGAGCACGCGCTGCACGCCCACCCGCGCGCTCTGGGCCAGGCCGTAGACCTGGAACATGTTGTTGATCGGGCCGTACAGCGAGGCCAGGTAAGAGATGAACACCACCAGGCTGCCGACGGTGAGGGTGCCGTCGAGGACGTGGCGCGCGCCGACCCACACCACCGCCGCGGTCCCGAGGGCGATCACCAGGTTGACGATGCCCGAGTAGAACGTCTGGAGGGTGTAGAGGCGGAGGCCGGCGTCCAGGCTCCGCTCGCTGGCGCTCATGAAGCGCCGGTGCTCCTCGTCTTCGCGGGTGAAGGCCTGGATGACCCGCATCGCCGCCATCGCCCGCTGCACGACGCCGTAGACCTCGCTCTCGCGCTCGCGCATCTCGCCCGCGGCGACGCTGATCTGCCGGTTGAGCCGGCCGATGGCCAGCAGGAGCAGCGGGCACACGCCGAGCGCCAGGAGCGTGAGCTGCCAGTCGAGGTGCAGCATGATCGCCGCCATGCCGCCCAGCAGGATGAGCGCGGTGGTTGCGGGGAACAGGCAGTTCATGGTCAGCGACTGCAGCGCGAAAGTGTCCGCGGTGACCCGGTACAGGAGGTCCCCGGCCTGGGCCCGGCTGTGGAAGGCCATGGAGAGCCGGTGCAGGTGCGCGTAGAGGTCGCTGCGCAGGTCGCGCACCATCCGCTGCCCGATCCGGATGGTGGTGTAGTTGGTCAGCACGGAGAGGGCGCCGAGAGCCGCGTAGATCACCACCAGCGCGATGCAGGCGGTGAGGAGCAGCGCGCCCGGGCTCCAGCCCACGCCCAGGCCTCCCGGCGCGGGCCGGCCGCCCAGCACCGAGTCGATGATGAGCTTGATCGGCCAGGGCTTGAGCAGCTCCAGCGCGCTGGTCAGGCAGACCTGGGCCAGCGCCCACAGGATGCGCCCGCGGTGCGGCCAGAGGTACCCGGAGACCCGCCCGGCAAAGCCGCTCATTTCACCTCGGCCGCACTGGCATCGAGCGGGGGCGCGTAGTGCAGGCGCGCGCGCCGCGCGACCCCCTGGAGCGCGTCGTAGAGCATGCGCCCGAGCCCCACCGAGTCGCGCAGCAGCGCGGCCCCGGCCACCACGCCCGCGGCCGCACCGGCCGCGGCCAGGGCGGGCAGCCCGAGCTGCAGCCCGAGCCCCGCCGTCACCACCGCGCCGGCCAGCACCCCGCGGGCGAGCCGCGATGTCCGGAGTGTGCACTTCACGCGGAGGACGCGCCGCTCGCCGCCGTGGTTCTCGGTGCACGCCTTGATCCGGCCGCGCGACCAGATGCCGCCGTGCACGTCGAGATCCCACTCGCTCCAGCCCTGGTCCACCAGGACGAAGTACTTGCGGGCCGCGAGCACCTCCATCATGCCGTGGAGGATGATCTCCTTCTCGAGCGCGCTCTCCGTCCAGAACGCGGCCGAGAAGGCGCGCTCCCGCCACGACCAGGGCAGGGCCTGCACCGGACGATCGGACGGCGTGGGCTCCGCCGCGGTGAGCCCGCGGACCCACCAGCGGTAGCGCTCGAGCGAGCGCAGGAGCGGGCCGAAGTAGGTGAGGACCGAGATGAGCAGCCGCCCCTGAATGCCGCCCGCGAGGGTATCCACCCGCGCGCGCGTCGCGGCCCAGACGCAACAGGCCCACGACAGCGCGACCGGAGCCGCCCCGATCCAGTACCGGCCGCCCCGCGCCGCTCCGTAGGCCAGGAGCAGGGCACCGACCAGATTCCACTCGAGCGTGAAGGGCAGGTAGGAGAGCACGGTGGACGGCGGCTGGTAGAGCGTCTGGAAGAGCCCGCGCCCGAACACGCCGCCGTAGATCACCGGGCGGCGCAGCGAGAACAGCGCCGAGATGCCGCCGTAGATGCGCCCGCGCCAGCGCGAGTAGCCGAGCGCGTTGAAGCGCTGCGGGTGCCGGAAGTAGAGCAGGGCCTCCGCCTTGCCGTACCCCTTCTGCTGCCCGATGTAGGCCTTCATGGTGTTGCGGCGGAAGTGCCAGACCATCGCCGCCGGGCTGAAGCCGATGCGGTAGCCGCGGTCCTGGAGCCGCCAGCAGACGTCCACGTCGTCGCCCGCGGCTCGGTAGATCGGATCGAAGCCGCCGATTTCCTCCAGCAGCTCGCGGCGGAAGGCCATGTTGCAGCCGGGGATGTGCTCGGCCTCGACGTCGTCCAGCAGCACGTGCAGCGGCCCACCCGGTGAGGCGGCCACGCACGCGGCCACCACCGAGTCTTCCGGGGGCGGAAGGTTGGGCCCGCCCACCGCGGGGAGCCCGGTCTGGAGGAAGGTCGCGACCAGGTAGTGCAGCCAGTCCGGATCCACCACGCAGTCGGAGTCGGTGAAGGCGACGATCTCACCGAGCGACGCCGCGATCCCGACATTGCGCGCGGCGCTCAACCCCTTGTTCTGCTGGTGGATGACGTGGATGCCCTCGAAGCCGTCCGCGATCTTGCCGGTGCGATCGGTCGAACCGTCGTCGACCACGATGATCTCGAAGGCCGGGTACTTGAGGTTCTGGAGCGAGGCGAGGCAAGCCTGCATGGTCGGCTCGGCGTTGTAGGCGCAGATGACGACCGAGACCTTCGGATACTCGGCGAGCGCAGGCAGCCCCGGAGCCGCGTACCAGCGCTGGACCGCCTGGAAGGCCGGCTTCCGGCGCCGCTCGCGGTCCACCAGGCCGAAGGCCCAGTCGGTGATGTCGCAGCCACCCCTGAACCACTCGTCGGTGAACGAGAACACCACCGTCCCCGCCGCGCCCATCTCCAGCGCGGTGCGCACCTGCCACGACAGGGTCGCGGCCTGCACGATCTCGCCCTCCCGGATCGAGTCGATGCCGAACTCGGTCAGGACCAGTGGCCGGTCGCCGGCCAGGCTGTGCAGCCGCGAGAGGTAACGTCGGAACTCGGGCTCCGAGTGCAGGTAGACATTGAAGGCCAGGAAGTCGGTGAAGTCGGTCTCGAGGTACTCGGTGGAGGGGAAGTTGGCGTAGCCGACGAGGGCGGTGGGCTCCACGCTCTTGATCAGGCCCGCCAGCTCCCGCAGGAAGCCGGCGATGCGCTGGGGCCCGTACCACCGGACGATATCGGGTGGGATCTCGTTGCCGACCAGGAAGGCGCCCACCGCCGGATGGTCCCGGCAGGCCTCGACCACCTCCGTCACCGTCCGGCGGACCGTGTCGGTGATCTCGTCGGAGTCGAGGAAGCAGACGTGCTCGGCCCACGGGATGCCCACCAGCACCCACAGGTTGCGCTCCGCCGCCATGTCCAGGAGCCAGCGCGGGGGCGGGGTGAAGAGCCGGAGGCAGTTGGCGCCGAGCTCGGTGATCAGGGCCAGGTCGCGCTCGACCAGCCCTGGAGCGGGGTATGTATATCCATCCGCGTCCGGAGCGAAGGGGCCGTAGGTCACCCCCCGGAGCGGCACCTTCTCGTCGCCTGCGAAGAAGAACTTCCCTCGAACCTCCAGCCGGGGGCGGGATCCCACCGACTGCGCGCGCCTGATGGCCCGCGACGTGGTCTCGAGCTTCACGGTCCAAGCCTCCTTGGCCGCCCACCGGGCGTCCAGAGTTGTTGTTCTCGGGGAGGCGCTCGGTCGGAGGCACCCGTGGCGTGAAGACCGAAAGGCTAGGGGAGCGATCCATGCCGAGAGCCGGAAGTGCCCGAGAGTCCGGGCCTCCTCCGTGCTGCCGATGAGGCAACCCTCATGCCAGCGCCCGTCATGCTCTCGGGGAGGGGGGT